>JGI26246J51724_1001155_pt1 | contig 12133 bp, 14 predicted proteins | sample SaaInlLV_10m_DNA_FD_51724 | JGI IMG/M metagenome (IMG submission 51724) | reverse complement strand
GATTTTCTTAAGAAAAAGTGGTGCCCGGGGGCGGACTTGAACCACCGACACGCGGATTTTCAATCCGCTGCTCTACCAACTGAGCTACCCGGGCATCTTTGCGGCTGCGAATTGGGCCGCCTTGACAATCGGACACGACCCAAACAGATAGCTGTTGTTACAGATAGCTGCCGCGACACGCGCCTGACATGACGGATATAACGGCTTGGCTTGCCGCTGTCCAGCCTGAATTCATCTAAAAAACCAATGGTCGTTTGACCAACAGCGCTGGCAGGGAACTAGCGATCATCCTCATCTTGTGGCGGCGCCATGTCACCCGCAAGAAGTGCGTCGATAATCGTATCATCAGCCGCATCAACCGCCGGAATCGCGTATTTCCCCTGAAACCAATTGCCAAGATCAACATCGGCGCAGCGCGACGAGCAAAAGGGCCGCGCCTTGGCATCAGCTGGCGCACCGCAGGTTGGGCATTTTGGCAGCGGTTTCACCGCGGATTTTGCTGATTCTGATTGCCAGTTTTGCTTTGTGTCACTCATCATTTATCGCCATTTATCCAAGAATATGCGCTGTTTGATTATGCGTATCTTCCGACCAGACAACAAGCTGAAGCGGTCTGTCAAGCTGATCGAGAGCAGATCGGCCCGGCCCCTCAAGCCAAGTGGCCATTGCCTGACTAACCGCCAGCTTGACCGATTGAAAGGCCGGTTGCTTCGTGACAAGCCGCAAACCAGCAAGCGCGTCTTGCGCCGGTTGATCCTGCATCACCGCATCCAGCGCCATTTCGCCATGCGCGATTTGCAATTCCAATAAGCCGCCGCGGGTCATGCCAAGAAAATCTGGTTGGCGCGGGTCATTGGCAAGTGCATCCTGCAAAGCCTTGCGAAATTTTTTGGCTTTTGGAATTGCCATGCGCGGCACATCAATCAGCACCGGCCCCGACATGGCACGCAGCCGGATTTGCCGNGCAATTTCANTGGCAGCTTCATCAAATAGCCGGTCAAAATCGCTTACCCCGTTCCCATCCAGATCGATCGACCACAGCGCATGNCTTTGCTCGCACCATAAATGACCACCACAGGCAAGCGGCGTTTTTGGCAAAACAGCCGCGGCAATCGCGTCATCAAGCAAACAAGACAGCTCGTCTTCGCATGCGGGATCGTCCAACACCGCAACATCGCCAACAAGCCGCTTTGCGCGTGCCAAAAGGCCGCCGCCATCAAAGATAAGTCCGGTTTGGTTTTTTGGCACTTCGCTGGCACCGTTCTGCCACATGCCGACAAGGCGCGAAACCTCAGTAGCAAAATTGGGCAAATTCACCCCGTTTCGGCGCAAAATCACGCCAAACCCAACAGGTAATTCAGGCATTGCTTCGGCTGCCAAGCGTGCCTTTAACGCCGCGCGTTGCTCACTTGGAATCCGGCTTGATAGCCCTATCGCCGCAGCGTCTTCCGGCAGACCAGCAAGAAGGATCATGCAGTCGGTTGCCAATCTGGCGCCAATCATCGCCTGCCACGGTTTGCCATGACGTGGCGCAGCGGTGATGGTCACTGGCACAATCGCTCCGGCGCTGGCCAATGAAGCATCCGCCTTGCGAAGCCTGACACTGACCATTGCGCCATTACCAAGACGGCCAGTTGCGCGATTCTGGCTGGCAAAAACACGGTCGATGCGAATATTATGGGCGCTGCCAATCAAATTTGGGCAATGAAGCGGATCAAACCACACATCCAAAAGCCGGTTATCTTTGCCGAAAAAAGCCAGCCTTGTTTGGCCAGGGGCGATCTCGTGAAATAAGTTTGTGACGGCAAGATTATGCATGGCCTGCGGCATCATTTCGACGGCGTGGCTTGGCTAGCCTGTTGCCCTGCGCCGCGCCAGCCAGCCGCATCAAGCATCGCAGCAACATCATAAAGGCTGAAGCCAACAATATTCGAATAGCTGCCCTCAATCGCGCGGATAAACCGTGCCGCCAGCCCTTGAATGGCATAACCGCCAGCTTTGCCCTGCCAATCGCCCCTATCAATATAATGGTCGATATCCAGCGCCGAAAGCCGCCGGAACCGGACATGGCTTGTCACGAGCCGGTGACGAAGGCTGCCATCAGGCAAATATAGGGCAATACCACCATAAACACGGTGCCGCCGACCCGACAAAATTGACAGGCAATCACGCGCCTGCTGTTCGGTTTCGGCCTTTGGCAGAATCCGACGTCCAGCCGCCACCACAGTGTCACCAGCCAGAATAAAGGCACCCGCCTGCGCATCCGCTAGCCGCTTGGCAACAAGCAATGCTTTTTCACACGCCATGCGCACGGCGTAATCATTGGGACGTTCTTGGTGATGCGGCCTTTCATCACTATTGGCAGGCAAAACCTGATCGGGGATGATGTGAATCTGTCCAAGCAGATCCAAACGCCGCGGTGACGCCGAGGCAAGAACAAGCTGTTGGAAATTTTGGGGATTTTGCTTTGGCACGCCGACTTGCACTCCTGCTCGTTCGCGTTAAAGCATCATAGCCGCTTCGCAAGCCGAAAGGGCCACACCACATGGCGTGGCGGCTGTATTTATTTAAACCGAAAGGTAATCCGGCCCTTGCTGAGATCATACGGCGTCATCTCTACATTGACGCGGTCGCCAGCAAGCACCCGAATGCGGTTTTTTCTCATCTTGCCACTAGTATGAGCAAGCACTTCATGATCATTGTCGAGTTTAACGCGAAACATCGCGTTTGGTAGCAGTTCTGCTACCGTTCCTGAAAACTCGATTACGCCTTCCTTGGCCATGTTAGCCTTTCCATCAAATGAAATTGAGCCATAGACATGCGCAAATTTGGCAAAAAGGTCAAGTTTTTACTGCGACTGGCTTATTTAAGTAATTTTCCAGCTTTGACTGGATATCGTCACGCACATGACGATAGGCCCGCAAACGTTCTTCGCGTGATCCGGTTAGCTCGGCCAGATTATCAACCGGCCAATAAAGCGTTTCACAATCCATGCTTTGCGTCAGATCAACGGCGGCGGCGTGGGCTTCGGGCGAAAAGGAAATGATGACATCGTAAAATTCGGAATCGAGATCATCAAAGGATTTGGGCTGATGCGCCCCCATATCAATGCCAATTTCCGCCATGACCGCAATGGCAAATCCATCTGGATTGCCAGGTGCGACACCGCATGAATCAACAAAGATCTCATTTGGAAAGGTCACTTTTACCATGGCTTCGGCCATCGCCGAGCGAACCGCGTTAATATTACAGGCGAATAAGATAGCCCCAACACCCTTTTTGCGCGAGCGGTTGTCATCGGCAGCTGAAGTTTGAATGGTCATATCTGGTCTTTGCCCCCTAGCGGCTTTGCAAAACACAAATCAAGGTAAAAAGGCGTCGCGCTGTTTGAAAATCGGTTTCAACCTTGCCTTCAAGTCGTGCCTGCAGCAATTCCGACCCTTCATTGTGAAGTGCCCGCCGCCCCATATCAATGGCCTGAATCTGTGATGGTGATTTTGTGCGAATGGCGTCGTAATAAGTATCGCAAACATGGAAATAATCGCGCATGACGCGGCGCAATGGCCCCATTGCCATAAAAAACTGGATCAAGGGCGTTTCATTGGCTTGGCGAATGTCGAAATGAACATGCCGCCCTTCAAGACGAAGCGTAAGGTGAAACGGCCCTGCCTGTGACTCAAGGCGGAAAATATTGTCTTCGAGGATATCATAGATCGCGATCGCGCGTTCCTGTTCGGCCTCGGCAGATCGACGGGGCTTGCCAGCAGCATCAAGATCAATCTTGACGAGCCGGTTTTCGTCTTTTTGTTCCCCGTCCGAAGCCATCACATCCCTACCGGTTCATTCGAATCCGCATCGATAAGGCATGCGCCCCAAGCCCTTCGGCATCAGCAAGCGCAACACCCGATGGCGCAATGGCGGCAAAGCCATCAGCATCACATGCCACAATCGTTGTCCGCTTCATAAAATCGGCAACGCCAAGGCCGGATGAGAACCGTGCGGTTCGCGCGGTTGGCAAAACATGGTTCGGGCCTGCAACATAATCGCCAATCGCCTCTGGCGTATAGCGGCCGAGGAACATGGCACCTGCATGCCGAATTTTACCCGACCAGCCAACCGCATCATCAAGCGCAAGTTCGAGATGTTCAGCTGCAATCCGGTTTGCAAGCGCTGGCATCTCATCCATCGACGGAATCGTGATAATGGCGCCATTATCACCCCATGACTGGCCAGCAACGGCTGCGCGCTCAAGCTGCGGCAAAATGGCTTGTACCGCCGCTGCAACCGCATCAGCAAAATCCGCATCATCGGTGATCAGAATTGATTGCGCGGCTTCGTCATGTTCGGCTTGCGACAAAAGATCAGCCGCAATCCAGTTTGGGTCATTCTGGGCATCGGCAACAACCAGAATTTCAGAAGGGCCAGCAATGCTGTCAATGCCAACTTGGCCAAAGACCTGCCGCTTGGCGGCTGCAACAAAGGCATTGCCCGGCCCAACAATTTTATCAACCTGACCGATTGTTTGGGTGCCATAGGCAAGCGCCGCAACGGCCTGCGCCCCGCCAATACGCCAAACCTCACTTACGCCGGCAAGCGACGCTGCGGCCAGCACAAGCGGGTTTACCTCGCCATCGCGCGCCGGCACAACCATCACGCGCCGATCAACACCAGCCACCATTGCCGGAATTGCATTCATCAAAACCGATGACGGATAGGCAGCCTTGCCACCCGGCACATAAAGGCCCGCCGCATCAACTGGCGTAAAGCGCATGCCAAGCTGGACACCAGCATCATCTTGATAGGCAAAATCTTGGGGAAACTGCTTTTCGTGAAAACTGCGAATACGGTCGGCCGCCAGTTCGAGTGCGGCACGCAAATCACCGTCAAGGTTATTTAAGGCAGCCGCCATTTCATCCTGGCCAACCGCAAGATCGGCAACAGTTTCAACATGCAGATTGTCAAATTTTGCGGTAAGCGCCAACAAGGCCTGATCGCCATTATTGCGGATATCGGCAATGATTGAAGCGACCACATCATGAACATCGCTATCCGATTCGCGCTTGCTATTTAGCAGCGCGTCAAAATCCGCAGCGAAATGAGCGGAATGAAAATCCAGCCGTCGTGCCATATGCCTTTTCCACTTCACCGACGACCCATTGGCCGCCTAAACATCATGCGCTGGCTGTAAACTTGTCGGGTGACCCGCGTCAAGATCAGCAAGCGTAATATCAATTTCATCCGTTAAGAGCCGAAGACTTGACCCACCAGAAAATTCAAATTGAAGACCCACACCTTCGCCTGCCTGTTCTGCCATATCAATGTGGCGAAGCGCAAGAAGGTTGAAAAGCGCATCTTGCCGCATGTCTGGCCAATTATGGTGCTTCACCGCTGCGACATGGCCGATGCAAATGCCGCAAAGCCGGCGTTCGTGAACAGGTTTTCCATCACTGCTTTTCACACCGTCAAGCGGCGGGATTTCCCAGCAAAACCGGTTCGCGACAATGATGAATTGGTTTGTCTTACGGTTGAATTCCATATCTGCGCCCGGAATGATCGCATCTTGTAAAAGGGCAGACACCACCGCAACATCAGCTTCGTCACGCGCCAAAAGGCGCAATTTTCCGGCTCGATCATGCATCTTTACGCAACCTTTATGCGGCGCAGATGCGCCCCGCAATTACCAAGCTTTTCCTCAAGCCTACTATAGCCGCGATCAAGATGATAAATCCGGCTAATCTGGCTTTTCCCCTCGATTGTCAGGGCGGCAAGCACCAAAGATACCGACGCGCGCAAATCTGTTGCCATCACTGGCGCAGGGGTCAGCGCCTCGCGTCCACGCACCATCGCAATGCCACCATCAACCTGAATATCGGCACCCATACGCAGCAATTCAGGAACATGCATGAACCGGTTTTCAAAAATCGTTTCGGAAATGCGTGACGATCCATCGGCAATGCACATCATCGCCATGAATTGCGCTTGCAAATCAGTTGGAAAGCCCGGGAATGGGTCGGTTGTGATATTGGCTGCAACAGGGCGGCCATTCGCAACAACCCTGATTGTATCACCGGTTTCGGTGACGGTGGCACCGGTTTCACGAAGCACCATAAGCAATGCATCAAGCGTGCGCGCCTTGGTCCGTTGCAGCGTCAAATCACCGCCTGTCATCACTGCGGCAATGGCAAAAGTGCCAGCTTCGATCCGGTCGGAAATCACCGCATGCGTTGTCCCGTGCAAATCATCAACGCCTTCAACCGAAATGGTGCCGGTGCCGTGCCCGGTAATTTTAGCACCCATCGCATTCAGACAATTTGCAAGATCGATAATTTCTGGTTCGCGCGCAACATTGACCAGTTCGCTTGGCCCTTTGGCAAGTGCCGCCGCCATCAGCGCATTTTCAGTCGCCCCAACCGATACCATTGGAAACACCACACGGCCGCCGCTTAACCCGCCTGGTGCGCGGGCCTGAATATAGCCATCGGCAAGCTCGACCACCGCGCCAAGCGCCTGCATTGCGCGAACATGAAGATCAACCGGGCGCGTGCCAATGGCGCAACCCCCGGGCAAGGATACGCGTGCCTCGCCATAACGCGCCAGCAATGGCCCAAGAACCAGAACCGATGCCCGCATTTTGCGAACCAGATCATAAGGCGCATCATATTGCTTGGCACCGCCGCGCATGGTGACCTTTTCGCCATCGCGCGTCACATCAACACCATGATGGCGAAGCAAGCCTTCCATCGAAATCGTATCGGCAAGTTCAGGCACATTTTCCAGAACCAATGGCGCATCGGTGATCAATCCGAGGCACAGCAGCGGCAAAGCGGCATTTTTGGCACCGCTGATGATAATATCGCCATGAAGCGGCCTGCCGCCGTCAATTTCCAAACCATCCATGCGCCTGCTAGCCTTTGCTTTCGGGTGTTAAATCAGGGTTTTGTGATTGGTTCATCTAACCATCACCCTTTGGTGAATTGTCCATTTTCGTATTTATGGTCATGTCGGTTTCGGCCGTTTCGATCGCGGGTGATTTACGGGCGCGTGCTTGGGCTTTACGGCGATGGAGATTATCGCGCAAAGCCTTGGCCAACCGGTCTGATTTTTCCCGCTTGGCCTGTTCTGCGGCTGTTCTACCGGTTTGCTGATCACCACCCAATATTACAATTCCTATCTTAATCTATTGTCTTCGACTATCTTATTGCCATCCGTCCTAAATTTAGGCAGGTGACATGGCCTAAGAACAAGCATTTTACCAAAACCACCGATGCAATGATCCACCCTGCCATCCTTCAAATTACCATGATGATATGGCGGATTTATGTCGATTGCCGCATGATCATGCCGATCATTATTACCCTTGTTTCAATTTATAGGCCGCTTTTAAGATGAAATCTAGCAAGGATAGGATCGTCACCATATCAAGGGAACAAGCAGGGCATCGCGCATGAAATTACCAGCTGCAAAACGGCTTTTGCTTCCGGCAATTCTGCTTGCCGGATTAACCCTGTTTTTTGCCAGCGGTGCCAGTGAAGTCATAAGCTGGGCCTTTCTTGGCAAGCATTACGCCGCCATCAAAACCTTTGCCGATGATCATATCTGGCTTGGCTATCTTGCCTTTTTTTGCAGCTATGTTCTGGCCGTTGCCTTTTCATTGCCGATTGCCAGCTTGCTTACCCTTGCTGGCGGTGCGGTTCTTGGCTGGCCTGCGGTTATTCTGGTGGTAACTGCGGCGACAACAGGAGCCGGATTGGTATTTCTGGCAGCGCGCAATTTATTTACCGATTTATTGCGCCAGCGCGCCGGTGCCTTTTTTACCAAGCTTGAGAACGGCTTTTCACAAAATGCCTTTTTCTATCTTCTGGCTTTGCGGTTGGTTCCAGCGGCGCCTTTTTGGGCTGTTAATATCGTGCCAGCCCTGACCCGCATGCCATTTCGCCAATTTATGGGCGCAACCTGTCTTGGCATCATTCCCGGAACCATGGTTTATATTTCGGTAGGGCGCGGATTTGATCATATTCTGGCCGCTGGCAAAACGCCCGATCTTGGTGTTTTAACAAGCCCAGAGATTTTACTGCCACTGGTGGGGCTTGGCGCTTTGTCACTATTGCCAATCTTGGTGCGCCGCTGGCAAGCGGCACATAGACCAGCGGCAAAAGGGATAAATGATGAAACAGATTGAAACTGACATTTGCATCATTGGTGGTGGTTCAGGCGGACTAAGCCTTGCCGCTGGCGCCGTGCAGATGGGCGCGCGTGTTGTTCTGTTTGAAGGCGGCCAAATGGGCGGTGATTGTCTGAATAGTGGCTGTGTTCCGTCAAAAGCCCTGTTAGCCGCGGCAAAAGCGGCATATCTTGCCAATGGCAATGCGGCAATGGGCATCACAAATACCCCGCCAAATATTGATTTTNCCGCTGTCAAAGCGCATGTGGCAGATGTAATCNCGCAAATTGAACCGCATGATTCGGNGGCACGATTTGAGGCGCTTGGCGTCACTGTGATTCCAGAAATGGCGCATTTTACCGGCCCGCGCGCNGTGGCATCAGCAACCTATCAACTTCGCGCGAAATATATCGTTATTGCCAGCGGATCACGGCCCATGCTGCCGCCCATTCCNGGGCTGGATCAAACCGATTTTTACAGCAATGAAACNATTTTTGCTGACCCGGAAAAGCCTGATCATCTATTNATCATTGGCGGTGGGCCAATCGGCGTTGAAATGGCACAAGCCCATGCGCGGCTTGGCTGTGACGTAACCTTGGTCGAGGCCTTTCGCATCATGGGACGCGATGATCCGGCCCTTGTCGACATCTTAAAGCAAAATCTTGTGAAAGCGGGCATAACCCTGATTGAAGGCGTTGGCGTTACCGGCCTGTCACAAAAGATCAAAGCAGGCCGCCGAACCATCACCGCCAGCCTCGCCAATGGCAAGCAACTGACCGCTAGTCATTTATTGATGGCGGTTGGCCGGAAACCGGCACTTGACGGGCTGCAGCTTGCCGCCGCAAAGATACGCCATGATGCGAAAGGTATTGTTACTGACCGGCGGTTACGAACAAGCAACCGGCATGTCTATGCCATTGGTGATGTTGCTGGACGGCAGCAATTTACCCATATTGCGGGCTATCATGCTGGCATTGTCATTCGCAATATCCTGTTCAAAATACCTGCCAAGCTGGATGATAGCGCGGTGCCATGGGTGACCTATTGCGATCCTGAACTGGCGCATGTCGGACTTGGCCTTCGTGATGCCGAAGCCCGTTTTGGCGCCGATCAGGTGATTTGTCTTGAAACCCCGCTTAGCGGTAATGACCGCGCGATTGCCGAACGCCGAAGCGAAGGCATGGTCAAAGTCATTGCCCATAAAAAGGGGCGTGTTCTTGGCGCGTCGATTTTGGCGCCCGCCGCTGGCGAGATGATTTTGGCGTGGAGCCATGCAATTGCAACAAAGGCCAAAATTGGCAGTATGGCCAGCCTTATCGCCCCCTACCCAACCTATGGTGATTCCAGCAAACGCGCCGCTGGCAGCTTTTTCACCGCAAAGCTGTTTTCACCGGCAACCCGCAGGCTTGTCCGATTTTTGCTGAAATTCTAAGCGCCTGTTTGGCCAGCGCCAAACGCCGGTGGATGGCCCTGATTTGCGCGGCTATTTCCACTTGTCATTTCGGGGCAAGACTGTTAGTACCTGTCACGAATTTGAGGCATAAGACGCCGCCTCAATCTTGGCCTGTATTTTGCACAGGCCTAGATATCGAAAAGATGCTGCCATAGCTCCAGCGGTAGAGCGCACCCTTGGTAAGGGTGAGGTCGCGTGTTCGAATCACGCTGGCAGCACCATTCTCTGAATCATCTTTGATGCAACCAATTGAAATGCTTAACTTCATGTGTCTGCATGACGATTGGTGTGCAACAAAATGAGAAACAAATGTGAAGCGAATCACGTGCTTTATCGTGATGGCATTTACTATTATGTGAGGCGTGTGCCTTACGATTTGACCTCCTATTATAATGTTAAAAGGCTGTGTTTCAGTCTAAAGACGAAGTCAGCCTCTGCTGCTGTTCGTGCCTCCAGGTCAGTTACCCAACGCCTTGAAGACTATTGGCTGGGTTTAAGGCTTCAGAACATGGATATACCAGCCATTCAAGTGGTCAAATCAGGTGATACCAATGTAAATGATACTTTACGCCTATCTGAAGCCTGTGAGTTATACCTCCGGCTGAAAGGTATTGGTAAAGACAAGGTGTTTATCAGAACAGCCAACAGAAACACCCAGTATGTGACCAAGCTTTTAGGCGACAGGCCTATATCCTCATATTCATCTAATGAAGCTGCCCAGTTCCGTGATTGGTGCATTGGGCAAGGTATGGGCATTAAGACAGTAAAGCGTGTCTTTGCCTCTGTTAGAGCCATCATAAATCTAGCTATCTCAGAAGAAGGATTTGATTGTTCCAATGCCTTTGCAAAGACGTATTTTCCTGATGATGGTAATGCTCAATCAAGACAGCCTATCTCAATGGAAGACCTCAAGAAGGTGCAATCTCTATGCAAAGACATAGACGATGAAATGAGATGGCTTATTGCTCTTATCAGTGACACTGGCATGAGATTGGGTGAAGCTGCAGGACTATTGAAAGAGGATATAAAGGTGAATGAACCTATTCCTCATATAGACCTCAAACCACATCCGTGGCGAACGCTTAAGACCAAAGGCAGTCAAAGACTCATACCATTAACCAAAGAGGCTCTGTGGGCTTGTAAGCGTCTTCTAGAGGCTAATAATGATAGTATCTTTGCCTTTCCACGCTACTGCGATGAAAGAAGCTGCAAAGCTAACTCAGCTAGTGGTGGCCTCAACAAATGGCTGCATCAATATGTGCCTGATAACTGTGTCATCCATAGCTTCAGACATAGCCTTCGTGACAGACTAAGAGCAGTGGAATGTCCCAGTGACATCGTGGATGCAATCGGAGGATGGAAGACCTCTGGAATAGGTCATGGTTATGGAAATGGGTATCCATTGGAAGTATTACAGAGATGGATGAAACGGATAACACACTAGCTATTTAAGCCAGACGATAAATCCCTGACCTTTCGGAGCCAACCTTCTGAACCATTCCTTTTTGAATGAGGGTTTTAAGTGACCGATATAAAGAAGGCGTTGGTATTGTATCGACCAAGCTATGGGTCCTGATATCATCAAGGAGGGCATCTTTTCTGCCATCTTCAGTTATCAAAACTACAGAAGCAAGAACTTGCTTGTCAGTTTGTGTAAGCACACTCAAACCTAAATCTGCTTCCATTGATTGTGTGACCTTTAAGAGGTCTGCAAACACTTTGCGATTTGACATCGGTTTCCCCCTTAGACCTGCGCCATTTGTCGAAGTTGTCTAAATATTAACATAATAATTAGCATACCAAACAACAAACCTAAAGTGTCACCAAGAATAAACCTGNTTATTACTTCCATTAATTCGCTTGGTGCAAAAAAACCAGACTTTAACCAAGAAGAGCCTAGTGAGTTTATAATTGAGGCAAACACTAGTGAGTTTATAATTGAGGCAAACACACCCCCAAACAGGACAGTTCGCCAGCTGATTACACCAGTATCTTTTGGATAAGCATCTATCTTGCAAAACCGCATGAATTCAAATGCCATTACTGCAGAGCAAGCTGAAAAAGTGGGCATTATAATGTGCGCAAGAAATTCATACCCCGTGTGCGGAACCGTATCGCTTATCAAGGAGACTGCAATAGCGACTGGTATCATAGCTATCAGCGACTTTGGCCCAAGTAGCCATGCACTCAAGACACGCACTGCATGAGGCAAGAAAAGAAAGCTAGCAAGAGCAGCATTCTCGTTTGTCAGACTAAGTTCCAGCGGTAATATCAGGTATTGCTGGATTATAAGGGCAAAAAGATAAGCAAGCATCGCAATGCCAAGCCAGTGTTGAGAAAGACTGCGCATAAATCTCATTTTGTTGCACACCAATCGTCATGCAGACACATGAAGTTAAGCATTTCAATTGGTTGCATCAAAGATGATTCAGAGAATGGTGCTGCCAGCGAGTAGGTCTGCGCTACTTTGATGCACCATTACCAATGGAAATGCCCTGTTACAGCCAGTTTACGTGAAG
>JGI26246J51724_1001147_pt1 | contig 12198 bp, 8 predicted proteins | sample SaaInlLV_10m_DNA_FD_51724 | JGI IMG/M metagenome (IMG submission 51724) | reverse complement strand
TAAGAGAATTCGGGCTGCCATCACGTCAGCACGACGCCCCGCTCTGAGAACCGGTAACCCAAACCACGCACCGTTTGTATCAAGTCGCTATAAGCCGGCGCGCCCGTCTGAAGCGCCTTGCGGAGCCGACGAATATGGACATCAACGGTTCGCTCTTCCACGTAAACATTGACCCCCCAGATATGATCCAGCAACTGGGCGCGCGAGTAGGCGCGGTCCGGATGAGCCATAAAAAACTGCAGCAGCTTAAATTCAGTGGGACCCATCTCTACCGCGCTGCCATCTAGGATCACCCGGTGGCTATCGAGCTCTATCACCAATTTACCCACTCGCAACTCGCTACCCACACCCTCGTGAATCGTTCGTCTGAGCAACGCCCGCATTCTCGCGATAAGCTCTTTGGGTGCGAAAGGCTTGATCATGTAATCGTCTGCGCCCACCTCCAATCCCTGAATCACATTATCCTCATGCGCCTTAGCGGTGAGCATAATCACGGGAACCTGTTGCGTCGCCGCCTCTTTTTTTAGGCGCCGCAATAATTCTATGCCGGTGCCGCCGGGCAACATCCAATCGAGCAAAACAATATCGGGAGTGTCGTGAATAATTTTTTGATAGGCATCGGTAATATCGCCGGCCTCTAGGCACTCAAAATCGGCGGTCTCCAAAGCCAGCCTGAGCATATCTCGGATCCCCGATTCGTCATCCACCACTAGCACTTTCTGAATCGTCATCACGCCTCCAAAATCAATGCGCTCAAAGCAAATAAACTGGCCGCCTTCTCGCTAACCGCGTCAAGAAAAACACCAACCCAAAGCAGCGCACTGAGGCAGCAGACACTACCACCAACCGAACCAACCTCTGGGCTCTAACTCCTCAGCGCAGCCCTGAAGCTGACTGTTGTAGCGCTGAGCCTGTCGATCCACCTTGCGCGCTACGTCGACAAGCCACTCTTTGCTGCGATAGCTTTGTTTTCGATAACCGCCGTGGCCCTCATGATAGGCAAGGTACAGTCGAAACGTATCCTGCTTATCGATGTTGAGTTCCTGATGAGAGACGTGGTTATACCAGCCAATAAAATCAATGGCATCAGCAAAACTGTCTCTGTCCGCCCCATAATTGCCTGTGCTTTTCTGGTACCACTCCCACGTACCCTCCTTCGCCTGAGAATAACCGTAAGAATCAGAGGGCCGCGGCCCAGGGATAAAACCCCATAATTTTTTGCGCGGTGGTTTGGCAGTCGCCACAAACCGAGACTCTTGGTACATAAAGGCCATCGATACCGACATCGGCACGTTCCAGCGCGCCCGAGATTCCTTAGCGTCCTTATACCAGCCTGATTTTTCTCGGAAAATGTCGCAAACGTTATCAACCTGCTCGGGCGGCGAGGTGACACACGCCGTCAAGGATAGCGCAGCTGCTATCACGGCAACTCGATAACTTGAACCAGTCCTCTTCATTCGTGCGACTCCAATACAACCAGCAATGCTGATTCATCGATGATGGGTACCGCCAGCGACTCTGCCCGTTTACGCTTAGATCCTGCCCCCGGACCCGCCACAACTGACGTTGTTTTTTTCGACACACTGCTGGCCGTTTTGGCACCGAGTGCCCTCAGCCGGCTCTCCGCCTCTTCGCGACTCATCGCAACTAACTTTCCGGTCACCACCCAAATGGTACCGGCGAGTGGGCCGTCACCCGCGTCAAGGGCCACGTCGGGCCAGTTGACGCCGGCCGCCTGTAATTCATCGAGAATAGTGCAATTGCGCCCATCCTCTGCAAATGCGCGAATGTGCTGAGCCACCACCGGCCCAACGTCGTCTACGTCCTCCAGTGCTTCCACCGACGCAGCCAGCATGGCATCCAATGTCATGAAATGCTCCGCCAAAGACCGCGCAGTGGCCTCACCCACTTCGCGAATACCCAAGGCATAAATCAATTTAGGCAACGTTGTTTGGCGCGCCGCAGCGACCGATGACAGTAAGTTCTCGCTCGATTTCTCGCCCATCCGATCGAGCATACCAACGCTTTCTTTGGTTAATCGAAATAAATCGGCCACTGACTCAAGCAATCCCTCATCCACCAGTTGGTCGATAAGCTTGTCACCCAGACCGTCTATGTTCATCGCTTTTCGCGACGCAAAGTGCCGAACGACTCCTTTGAGCTGAGCCCCACAGCCCACGCCTCCAACACATCGTATAGCGGTCTCTCCTGCTTCACGCGCTAACGCAGCGCCACAAGCGGGACACTGCGCGGGAAAGACGATGGGCTCTCTCACGCTTACCTCGTTCNCNGTATCGTCTCGAACAACTGAAACGATCTGAGGGATCACGTCCCCGGCACGCCGGACCACCACCACATCGCCAATCGAAACACCCAAACGCTCAATCTCATCGATATTATGCAAAGTGGCGTTGCTTACCGTCACGCCGGCCACGAAAACTGGCTCGAGTCTCGCAACCGGCGTAATCACTCCAGTTCGGCCCACTTGAAAATCGACACCCAACAGCCGCGTACTGACCTCTTGCGCAGGAAATTTCCGCGCTATCGCCCACCGGGGTGCCCGAGAGATAAACCCCAACCTGTCTTGCTGTTCAAGAGAATTGACCTTATAGACGATGCCGTCGATATCAAAAGGCAATGCATCTCTCTGCGCTGCCATTTGTTCGTAATAGACCTCGCAAGCCTCGATGCCAACCACCGTCTGCATATGCTCAGAGATCGGGATGCACCACTCTGACAAAGCGCGCAAAGTGCCATCATGCGACGCGGGCAACGACCCCTCGAACACTCCTACAGAATAAGCAGTGAACTCTAGTGGACGCTTCGCTGTCACACCCGAGTCGAGTTGCCGCAAACTGCCAGCAGCCGCATTTCGAGGGTTAACGAATACTTTTTGCCCCAACCGCCTGGCGCGCGCATTCATCTGCTCGAAGCCCGAGCGGGGGATGGTGATTTCACCGCGCACCTCGAGGTAAGACGGAATATCGTCACCAGACAGCATCAGCGGGACGTTCCTGATCGTTCTGACATTAGCCGTGATATCTTCCCCGCTCACCCCATCACCGCGTGTCGCGGCTTGGGTTAATAACCCACTCTCATAGACAATACTCACGGCAACGCCATCTAGTTTTGGTTCGCAACAGTAGGTGATCTCACTCACCGATAAACGTTCGATCACACGTCGATGAAACTCGATCAGTTCTGTCTCCGAGAAGGCGTTATCCAAGGAGAGCATCGGCATTCGATGGGCAATGGTTTGGAAAGCACTTAACGGCGCTCCACCGACACGCTGTGTTGGTGAGTCCGGCGCCTGTAGATCCGGATGATCGGCCTCTAGCGCCCGAAGCTGCAACATGGCAGCGTCATAATCAGCATCTGGAACCAGTGGCGTATCGATCTCAAAGTAAGCCGCTCCCCAGCGCCTAAGGCGCGCAGTTAACTCCGCGATTTCCTCCGCTGGGGAAGGCATGGCGTGTTAGGTCCTACGAACGAGGAGCCGCCGTTCTAGCTCTCGAATCTGCTGCCGCATATGCTCTAGGCTCTGACGCGTCACCACGCTTCTCGTCTCATCTTGAATGTCACCATCGAGGGCCTTCGCCACCAACTTAGCCGTCTCGTACATGTAATCGAACGCTTTGAGCATATCGCTGGGGCCCGGCAAAGTCACAAAGAACATGAGCCCTCTTGTCTGNAGCGGCTCCATATTATCAATGTCAAACACGCCCGGCTTCATCATATTGGCGACACTGAATTCTATTGCACCACGACCGGACGTCCGCTCATGTCGATGAAAAAAATCCATATCACCAAAGCGCAGATCATTCTTTAGCAACGTTTCAAGAATGGTGGCGCCGGCAAAAGCCTCTTCTCGACGAGCGACCACATAGAGAATAAACACATGCGTATTCGCCCCACGAGGCAAACGCCCCTGCTCGGGTAAGTCAGGCTCATTCGCCTCAATCGATTCCAACCAATCAACCGTGCCGCTGTCGTTCGGTTCACTGTTAGCGCCGCTGCCGTCAGACACAGTTACCGGCTTCACGGTGCGACGCCGGGAGCCCTCCGTTAGCGCGGGTGATTCGCTGGGTGCGGCAAAAGGCTCTGTCTGCTCAGACGTCTCTTCGGCGGCGCCAGCCTCNATCGGGGCAGGAGCAGGAACCTCCAGAGTCTCATTGGCCTGCGCCGCTACCGCCACATCGATTGGATCGGGAACAACAGCATTTAAGGCTTCATCGGGACGGTCGTACTGCTCCTCGTCATCTAAGGGTTCCCAATCGTCCGGTCCCAAACCCTCACCGAGGTCGCCCCGCCGAATGATTCGAGCACCACCATTGGGCAATTCCGTTAACAAGTTAAAGGGTTGTTGCTCGCCGGGGGCAGCGCGCTCTATTCGCGCATTGAGCTTCAGCTCAGCCCGCCTTTCTCGCCAGTATCGCCGAACAGCATCGATTAGCACGCCCGCAATCATCATGCCGCCGATGATGATCATCCAGTCGCGTATTGAAAGCTGTTCCATTCAGAGCCCCTCCTAACTCGCCGCGAGCTGCGCTGCCTCTTCCACATCCACAGTGACAAGGCGAGACACTCCCGGCTCCTGCATCGTGACACCCATCAACTGATCTGCCGCTTCCATCGTGATCTTATTGTGAGTGATAAAAACAAACTGAACCTTCTCTGACATCTCACGGACCATGCGCGCGTAACGTCCGACGTTGGCGTCATCGAGCGGAGCATCAACCTCATCTAGCATGCAAAAAGGTGCCGGATTCAGTTGGAAAATCGAAAAGACCAGCGCGATCGCGGTCATCGCTTTCTCGCCACCCGACAGCAGGTGTATCGTCGAATTTTTCTTCCCCGGCGGACGCGCAAAAATCGCCACGCCTGTATCCAGCAAGTCGTCCCCCGTCATTTCTAAACACGCAGTACCGCCACCAAACACCCGTGGAAATAATTCGGCAAAACCCGCATTAATCTGGTCAAACGTATCCTTAAATCGCTGCCGAGTTTCCTTATCAATCTTACGAATCGCCGCTCGCAGCGTCTCAAGGGCCGTCTCTAAGTCTTCGTTTTGCGCATCTAAGTACTGCTTCCGTTCAGAGGCTTGCGCGTGCTCGTCAATCGCTGCCAAGTTGATGGGCCCTAGCCGATTGATTCTTGCTTCTGCCCGCACCACTTTATCTTGCCACTCTGATTCGCTCGCCTCTTCCGGCAACGCGGCTGCAATTTCTTGCGGCACCCCGTCACGTTTTTCAATCTCATTCACCAACGACTCAAGACGCACGCTGCTCTCGGCCTCCTGCAGACGAAAACCCTCGATTTGCGCCTGAAGCGACTGAACCGCCTGGTCCTGCTCGAGCCGGAGCTTATCGAGCTCTCGCAACTTAGCCTCTATATCGCCAACCCGTCCCCGTTGAATATTCAACTCGGCCTCAGCACTGACTCTCTGATCGAGCAGCTCCGCCAATTTGGCTTTATTTTCAGCATCAGGGTCCTGCCCTACCGGCAACGTATCGGAAAGCTCGGTCTCGCGGGACTCTAGATTTTTACGCTGCAGCTCCATCCGAGAAAGGCTTTCTTTTAACGTGGCCACCTGTGTGACCAAGTTTTGACACTGCAACTCAGAGCGCATTAGCAGGTCAGCAGACAGACGCGCAGATTCCCGTTGCTGCGCTAACGCCTCGGTCAAAGTCACCCGCTCTTTCTGCAGCATGTCCCGCTCGGTCCGATCGAGTTCCATCTGGTCCAGCGCAGCGCTCAGAGTTTGTCTCGCTTGCGCAAGATTGGCCTGCTCCTGTTCATACTGCCGGCCGCTCTCGTTAATTTCTTCCTGCAGTTGGTTGCGGCGCTGCAGTTGCTGCTCAAGCTTCGTGGCAACGGCTCTCCGCTCTGACACCCACTCTGCGCGCTCATTAATCAATTGCTGCAGACTCTGCTGAGTTTGAGACAGTGACTTCTCCAATGCCCCCCTAGCACTCAACAAATCACTCAGCGATACCTCTACGGCTAAAGCTTCATCATTGCCCTGAGCCAGCGCAGCCTGAAGCGATTCTAGTTGCGCTTGACGAGCAATGATCCCGGCCGCAGCATCGGCACCAGATCTGCGCCGGTGCCAGCCGTTTGCTAACCAGTGTCCATCCTTCGTCACAACAGACTCGTGCGGAGCGAGCTCAGCGCATCGCCGTCGCGCTCCCTCAAGATCCCCCGCCACCTTGATCGAGTGCAACCATTGAACAATGCCAGCGGGCCCTTTGACGTGCGCCGCTAACGTCCCGTCGGGGTTGCCCGCCTTACGTGTCCCTTGCTCTACCAAGAACGCGCCCGCCGGCAATGTCGCCACACTCGGCAAACTTGCCATATCTGAGTCGCTTAGGACCTGTGCCGACAACGCCTCACCCAGCACTTGCTCCACCGAGGCCTCCCACCCCGTATCGACCTCGAGGGCGGCGTAAACAGTCCCTAATGACTGCACGGACTCCGTCTCAATCCAATCCGACAACGCGATGCGCTCGCGATCATCCGAAGCACCCTCTTGCAATGCCGTCAAAGAGGCAATGTGTCCCCGGTTTTCCTGAATGGTCGCTCTTATCGCGTCCTGCTGTTGCCGGCCTTGCTCGATCGCGGCTTGTGATTCCATCAACTGCTTTTGCAGTGTCTGAATGTCCTGCTCTTTACCCTGAATATCTCGATCGGCCTTATCGATGTTGGCTTGTAACGGCTCTACCGCAGACTCACCCTGATCCGTCGCCAACGACTCTGATTCTAATTTGTGCTGTTGAAGCCGCTCTTGCAGCTTAGTCAGCACCTGCTCGAGATAAACGATACGGCTTTGCTGTACCTCAGCGGTCTGGCTCGGACCCTGCGCCCGGTCATTGAATCCATCCCAGCCTTGCGACCAAACCTGCACGGCGCGCTCGGCCCCTTGCAAGCTTTCTGCCGCCGCTCTGGCGGCAGCCTTGAGTTCATCCAGCGCCGGCTCTGCGCGCCCGAGCTCCTCCTGCCACTTGACCAGCTGCTGCTGATCACCCTCCAGGTGCTGGCGGGTTTGCTGTAAATTAGAACGTGTCTGTTCCAGGTCTCGCTGTAACTCCCCACGACGCTCTTGCGCGTACCGCAATGCCTGTTCAATGCGAGTCACTTCACCACCGACGCTGTAGTAATGCTCCTGTGCAGCATGCAGTGCATCGGTCGCCGCAGTCTGATCGACCCGCGCCGTTTCGGACTGACTAGAAGTATGGGTAACTTCTGCCTTGGCCGCCTCACGCTTAACCTCTAACGACGCAATCTCGCCAGACACTGCGCCTTTAGAGGCCGTTAAATTACGCCACTGAATGGCAAACAACTCACCTTGCAGTTGCCGTTCCTCAGCCCTGAGCTCAGCGTATTTCTCGGCCGCTCTCGCCTGCCTATCCAAATGCGCCAGATTGCGCTGCAATTCATCGCGCAAGTCCGTCAACCGCTCGAGATTCTCTCCGGTACGCCGCATCCGATTCTCGGTCTCTCTGCGGCGCTCTTTATACTTCGAAATTCCTGCCGCTTCCTCGATAAAGACCCGGAGCTCCTCTGGTTTAGATTCGATAAGCCGAGATACGACACCTTGCTCAATAATCGCGTAACTGCGTGGTCCCAGTCCGGTCCCTAAAAATAAATCCGTAATATCGCGCCGGCGGCACTTTGCACCGTTTAAGTAGTATTCCGACTGGGCCTCTCTGGTGACCACACGTCGCACAGAAATCTCGTTATAAGCCGCAAATTCGCCGGCGACTTTGCCTTCTGTATTATCAAAAATCAGCTCAATAGACGCCTGACTCACTGGCTGGCGGCTCGTCGTTCCGTTGAAAATAACGTCTGTCATGGATTCGCCGCGCAACGTCTTTGCGGAGCTTTCTCCCATCACCCATCTCACCGCATCGATGATGTTTGACTTGCCACAGCCATTGGGGCCGACGACCGCACACATATTGCCCGGAAACTGCACGGTAGTGGGGTCAACGAAGGATTTAAAACCGGCCAACTTGATGGATTTCAGGCGCATTTATGTATCCGGATACCTATCGGGTACGCTCTCGGCACGTGATGTGCCGAAGCGAGCTAAAAACACAACATGTAGTGTATATGCTTCCGAGCAACAACACTATGGCTGATGCTGAATTAGCCCTTTATTGGCCCGTTAAGGCGATCACAACCGGCTCAACACCACCCACTGTGACGGCGTCAACCCGCCCCCAATACAACGCGTTATCTCGGCCGGGCTGGCCATCAATCGATACTTGAACCTCTATCGATACGGCCGTGATCTCCGATATCAGCTGACCTGCCATCGATTGCCGATCATCCAGTCTCACCGACAACGGCCAACGCTCCGGCTGGGTCCGGCTGACCGCGATAGGCATGCCCTGTTCAGTACCTGCGGCACGCGCCAGCACGAACACCACCGACCCNTTGGGAGGGACAAGCGCACCCTCAGGCACTCTCACCACCACGTCCACACCCGGCGATTTCGATGAGATGGCGGGCGCCGCTCCAGCGAGCGACTCGTCAGCCAACACAGTGGGCGCTTCACCTAACTCGACTCGCGCGCGTTCGATAATCTGTGCGAGCATCGTGTACCCCGGAGAACCTGGGGGCTCCAACGCTTGCAGGCGTTGCCAGTACTGAATAGCGGCGCGAAAATCNGATTCCTCAAACGCAGCCATTCCCAACGTCGCCAGCGCCGCGGGTTCCGCGGTATTAACCGCCAGCGCCTGCTCTGCACGCGCCCGCGCCGTTGCGCTGAGCTGGCGATCATTAGCGAGAAACTCTGCCTGAGCGGCCTTGCCTAGGATTTCAGGTGCCGACGCCCCCATCACAACGAGACGATCAAAATAGTTAAATGCCGCCGTCGGATCATTACCCGACAAATAGTACTCGCCCAGCAGCAGGGCATAATCTGCATTAGCAGGCCTCGCCTCCGCGCGTGTCTCAATCCGCGATATCAGCGCGATAATGTCGGCAGGCTGAGCGCGCTCAACATCCGATAAGGCACGGGCAATATTGACGTCCTCCCAACTGCCTAGATGCTGGTAAAGCGACACCACCGATACCGTCAGTAGCACAACGCCCGCCCACTGGGCAGCCCTGGAAGAGATCAGGGGGCCCGCTGAGCGCGGCACGTCATCGATAATGCCGTCCTCGATGAGCCGCAGTGCGGCCTCCTGTTGCAACTGCTCAGACTCCCCTGCTAACTCGCGCTGCCTGAGACGCAGCCAGTCTTCATTCGTTTCCGTGGGGTACTTTCTCTGCCAATACCGGGGTAATACGAGCACCCACACTATCGCGCCGAGCAACAGCGCTGTCGCGGCGATCCAAAAATCATCGATCAAGGAATTCGGTCCTCTAACAATCGATCAACCTGNTCCTGCTCCGCAGCCGTCAGCCTTTGATCGGGGTAATGCTCTTTTTTGCGAAAATGACGCGCCACCCCNAGGCCACCTAAAACCAGCAACAGCAGAGGCGACCACCACAAAAGGGCCGTCTGGCGATCCACCTCAGGCCGATAACGAACAAATTGACCATAGCGGGCAACCATAAAATCGAGAATTTCCGCGTCAGTTTGACCGGCCTCNAATTGCTCGTATAGCACCACCCTCAGATCGCGCGCTATGGGCGCATTAGAATCTGCGATATTTTGATTTTGGCATTTTGGACAGCGCAGTTCTTGACTCAATAGGTGATATCGCGAAGCCAAATCAGGTGACGAGAATTCATACGTTTCAATGACGGCCCACGCCGAAGAGGAGACCAGAATGAGCGCGCAAATTAAGCGCCCCACTACTCACCATCCCCTGAAGAACTGACTTGAGCCACTTTCGCTGGGCTTGTGAAGTAGTGACGAATATCGCGCTCAAACACCGCCTCATCGAGCACGCCCACATGCCGATGTAAAATGACGCCATCTGGACCTAAGACATAGGTTTCTGGCGCGCCATAAACACCGAGATCAAGGCCCACCGTCCCGTCACGATCAGCAATATTGAGACGATAAGGATCTCCCAGTTCAACGAGCCATTGCCGTGCTTTTTCTGACTCGTCTTTATAATTCAGCCCATAAATAGGGACGCCCTGTGCGGCCAAAGTCAGCAGATAGGGATGCTCAACGCGGCACGAGTAGCACCAGGTCGCCCATACATTGACCAGAGCAGGCCGAGGCTGCAGCGCCGACGCGCCAATGACCTCCGCCGTCAAAAGTTCTGGCTGGCTAAAGTCAGGGAACGGCTGGCCTAGACGGGCCGCTGGCAGGGCCGTTGGGTCAATCGACAACCCCTTAAAAAGCAGTAACGCCAGCAGCGCAAAGCCGGCTAACGGAATGAATCGCTTAGCCCGCAAGCCCTGTCGCCTCCGCTACCGCGGCTGATTGTCGCATTGACTGCCTGCGATAGCGCCTGTCTGCCACCGTCAGGAGTGCACCAAAGCCAATGAGCGCGCCACCCAACCACAACCACCGCACCATGGGCTTGAATTGCAGTCGAACCGCCCAGGCACCCTCTTCGACCGGCTCTCCCAACGCGATATAAAGATCGCGCCAGACACTCCCGTCAATCGCCGCTTCAGTCATCATTTGCCCGCTCGCAAAGTAGCGTCGCTTTTCGGGGATCAGGGTCGCAATGGGCTTGTCTCCCTGCGTGATCTCAAAAACTGCCTGATCTGCCATATAGTTGGGTCCCGCCTGCCGTGATAGAGCCGTCAACTCGAACCGATACCCTCCGAGGAATTCGACGTCCCCCACCTCCATCAGCAGATCACGCTCTTCGTTCAGCTGGGTCACGACTACCGCGCCCATGACCACGGCCGCAAAACCCAAATGCGCCGTTGCCATCCCCAAGAAACTCGGGGTTAACGTCTGCCACCTCAATCCATAGCCAGAGCCCACACCAAGACGACGCCACAAATCTTTCAGAACGCCAATTGCCACCCATCCCGAGAGCAGCACCGCCAGCGCGATCCACACATTAAACCGCCCCCCAAAAAGGAGGGGCACCGCCAGCGCGAACACCACCACCACTGCGCCCGGTACGAGCAACTCGTGTAGCCAGCGAGCGGCAGAATCTTCACGCCATCGCGACAAAGGCCCAATGGCCATAAAAGGCATCACTAATGCCATCAAAGGGACAAACACCGCGTTGAAATAAGGCGGTCCAACAGAGTACTTACCCAACGAAAATGCATCCATCACCAGTGGGAAAAGCGTGCCTAGCAGCACAATGATCGTGGATACCGTGAACACGAGGTTATTGACCATCAGCAGCGATTCCCGCGACACCGCGGTGTAATTAATGCGGCTTGCGACAGTAGGGGCTCTCACGGCATACAACAGTAAAGACCCCCCTATGACCAATGCGAGGAATATCAAAATAAAGAGCCCGCGCTCAGGATCAGAGGCAAAAGCATGGACGCTGGTTAGGACGCCCGAGCGAACCAAAAACGTCCCCAACAAAGACAATGAAAAAGCAAAAATAGCGAGCAACACCGTCCACGCCCGAAACACTCCCCGCTTCTCGGTGACGGCGAGGCTGTGCACCAATGCGGTGCCCATTAACCAAGGCATGAAGGACGCGTTTTCGACCGGATCCCAGAACCACCAGCCACCCCATCCTAATTCGTAGTAAGCCCACCAGCTTCCCAGCATGATCCCCAGCGACAAAAAACCCCAAGCCACATTGGTCCATGGACGCGACCATCTCGCCCACGATGCATCCAATCTACCCCCCAGTAACGCCGCGATCGCGAAGGCGAACGGTACCGATAATCCAACGTAACCCATGTACAAAAGCGGTGGATGGATAATCAAACCCGGGTCCTGAAGCAGTGGATTTAAGTCATTGCCATCGAGCGGTATGTTGGGGAGCAAACGCTCGAAAGGGTTCGAAGTCAGGAGAGAAAAAGCGAGAAAACCAACCGCGATCATGCCCATCACGCTCAAGACCCGGGCAACCATCACGCTTGGCAGTCCATGACTGAACCATGACACCGCCGCCATCCACCCAGATAGTATGAGCACCCACAGTAGAAGAGAGCCTTCGTGGTTACCCCACAAAGCAGAAAACTTGAAGATGGCCGGCAACAAGCTGTTCGAATTTGCCGCGACGACGGCGACTGAAAAGTCATCTTTGAGGAAACTGACTGCGAGCATGGCAAAGGCAATGGCCACGAACACTAGGAGGC
>JGI26246J51724_1001142_pt1 | contig 12220 bp, 9 predicted proteins | sample SaaInlLV_10m_DNA_FD_51724 | JGI IMG/M metagenome (IMG submission 51724) | reverse complement strand
ATGATGCAAATGTTTATTTTCAAAGCGTATTGGATACGAACCATGATCGAGTCGGAATGATAAGAGAATCACAAGAATCTGATTTAGAAGAAGTCTTTAATTTAATCTATTCAGCTTTTGGCAATAAAGCAGAGTCCGATTTGGTTAAGCAGTTAATGCTGGACAAAGATTTATTTTTTAGCCTTGTTTATGAATCGCCAGACGCAATTTTAGGCAATGTGGTGGTTTCTAAAATGGCGATGAAGCCTGTTACGAACTTGTTGATTGGTGGGGTTGCGCCACTTTCAGTGTTGCCTAAAAGTCAATCCGCTGGAATCGGGGCACAATTAATGAGGGCCGCAATAACAAAGAGCAGAGGAATGAAACTCGACGCTTTATTTCTTTTAGGTGACCCAAATTACTACGGAAGATTTAATTTTAAAGTCTCAAATTTAGCGAATGATTACAGCTCCGAATATTTTCAGGCGCTTGAGTTAACCAAAGACTGTTTGGTTGATGTGAAATCAAAAGTCATTTACGCAAATGCATTTGCGAGCCTATAGTCATTAGCAAAGCGCTACTGCCGTTTGGGAAAACAGGCTAAAGCCATAAGGACTGGAAAAAGCGCTTTCAGTCGCACCGAACTCAATCGGGCGAGATTTCCGCAAGCCGCTTGCCTGCCGTTTCGGGCAAGAACAACCAAACCATAACGGGTGCGACGAGCGAAATGGCGCAAAGCACCGCGATCGACGTCCAGTTTGACTCAAACACCGTGTAAAGCAGGGATACCGCGGTTAATCCAAGAATTCCCGATGCGGTCGCAACAATCGCCTTAAAACCGGTCGCCGTGGAACGATATCGAGTCGGGAACAATTCTGTACCATAACTCGTTGTCGTGACCTCACTGCCCATTAAGAAGAAGATAAGGCCCACCCATAAAAACGGGACAAACACCCCACCCATGGCATAAAACGTGAGCGCGGCAAGCGCGAACAGACCGGTAAACAAAATGGTGACGGGCCGACGGCCGAAGCGATCACTCAGCCACCCCGCAAGCGGATTTCCAACGATCGCCAAGGCGCCACCCGCCAGGTTCAGCATCGCGACATTTGAGGGCTCCCACCCGTGCACATCCAGTAAATACTTTGGCGCAAAGAAAGCGGCCGTGCTGCCAGCAAGCATCAGGGCGAACACCGCCCCAAAAAGACCTATCGTACGCTTGGGTAGGTGCGTAAACAGATCAATGATGTTTTGCATTACCGGTTCGTGGACCTGCACCTCCGCCCTAAATTGCTCAGTTTCGGGAAGACTATGGCGCCAATAAGCGATGAACAGTAACGGAATCAACCCGATCGCATACAAAGACCGCCAACCGTAGGGCACGTAGTCCACGAATCCGAACATCACCGCCGCAAATCCTGAACCGCAAGCGGCCACAGCGCCCAGCGCGCCGATACCCCAACCTCTATGCTTGGGTGAAAACTCCTCAGCAATGACGACCGCCGCAATCAATACTTCAGCGGTTCCGAAGCATCTCGCGAGCATCTGAAACACAACAAACGTCTCTGCGTTAGGTGACAAAGCCGTCGCCCCGGTGAAGAGGGTATACCCAACGACTGTGATCAATAAAATTAATCGCCGACCGTATCGATCCGCCGCTATTGCGAGAAAAACCGCCAAAAACGAGCCTGCTCTAACGAAGGCGCCCAAGAACCCAACATCCGATTCTGCAATCAGTAGTTCCGCTTGTATCTTGGTAAGGTTTAAGGAAAACAAGTACATATCGTACTGCTCGAAAAACGACACCGCTGACAGCAAGCCAAGCAGCTTCCACTGGTGCTTGCTTAATTCAGGTGGTCGCCCCAGAAAAGGCGCAAATCGATACCAGAACGGGACATTACTCATGTTGAAAATTCCCCTTTTTAGCAATAGGACCCGACCAGCTAGGGTCAATATCTTTTACTATCAGCATTGGTTGCTCTCGAACAAGCTCAAAAATTAAGGCGCAACCGATTCGACATTTTGGATCGAGATGGCAACACAACGTGTTCTGTTGGTTGCTTCCAAATGAGGAACCTAGGAGCGCGTGCCGCGAGGCGCTTTCGAGCCCAGAAACTTAAGGGGCTTGAGACAACGCCAGGTTAAATTTGCCTTAAAGCCCGACAAGNCTGTATTGCCCTTCAACACGAGATTATCCAGCGAGAAAATTCCCGTGGAAGCCAAATGGCACTCGTGCATTGAGTTTAACGATGCCCAATGGTTTCGCCTCGAAGTCCTGCGCATCAATAATGTGCAGTTCACTCAATTGGGTGTCGCCATTGTAGATAACGGACAATAGGTAACCGGCATCTTCTGCTTCGCCGTTTGAAGAAGCTACAAAAACAGGCTCCCCGCCCGCGCAGTTGTCGCCAACACGATAGGTTTGAGTGGTGCCCGCCTCGAGATCAAATTTGAGCAGATCCGAGAACCCATGCACTCCGCCCGTCTTCAAGGCATAGCCATACTGGTGTGGGTAACACTCAACCTTAGGATTCACTCTGGGGAATTCCAGATCGATGTCGCTCAGAACCGTTGTGGTCACGGTGCCCGCAACTGGGTCAATGATCCACCGTACCAAGCTTGATCCTTGTTCGTAATCGTCATCACCGGGCGCTGTCATCATCTTTTTATAGCGCACAACATCCATCACGATTTTGTCACCATCGTCGTAACTGTTCAGGGGATGAAAAACATAACAAGGCTCAATATCGATCCACTGCACGGTGTCTGAATCACTTGAGCGGTTCAGGATGCCTAATCGAGCTTGATGCGTATCAAGCCATTGGAAGGGAAAGGAAAACCCTTTCTCCACCAACGCCAAATCGAAAACGACAGGCAGGTCCATAAAGACAACACGTGTCTCAGTCACGCCAAAATCATGCATCATGACACCAGCGGGCAAATCGATATCGATACTTTTGAGTAGCTCACCGCACGCGGAGGCTTGGTGGTAACGCAGGAAGGGCGCAAACATCTCATAACCGAAGAACAGCATCTCGCCAGTGCGACCATCAACTTTTGGATGCGCGGTCATATTGCCCGCCAGTTTTCCCTCGTAATCGAAGAGGCCTTTTGTCTCAAGTTGTCGATCCATTTCATAGGGAAGCCCAACCTCCGGTAATGCTAAAACGCGACCACCGTGGCCGATGACATTCACATTGCCAGAACTCTGGATCATCAACTCGACCTGACTGCCACCTGTTGCGGCGGGCAACCCGGTTTTTTCAGCCAGCGCCTTGGTTCTAACCCACCGATTGCGGTAACTTTTCGCCTGCCCATTGCTCAGGTGAATAGCGTGCAGCATGGCGTCACCGGTGAACCAATGGTGATTGGGCCCGGGGGCGACTGGATTGGGGCCAGTGCGCAGCAGAGTCCCTTGCAGATTTTCAGGAATCGAACCGATGACCTCTAATTGATCAAAGCTGTTTTCGATGTCAACCGGTGCAAAATTACCCTGTAAAACAGGATTGTCCTGCACCTGAAGCGCTTTGTTGTCGATTAACGTGTTGAGTCGTTCTGACATCAATTTTACCTTTCACCAAATTATTTGTGATGCGTGTTGTGCAAGCCGAAATCAAATATCTTGACGCCGTCTAGATGGCTATTCTAATCACTATCTAGACGCTGTCAAGTTATGCTTTAGCGGTCAACCCATAGTCCAAAGCCCGTTACGACGCACATTCACCAATAGCGCGATCTCACGCCTGGGTTCATTGAATTGGCGATGACGTCGTAAGATTGGAACCTATCGAGCGACACTGGACGGGATTCAATCTCAACTGAAAAGGGATCGGTGCAGGGGGTTCAAAATGGCGCGATGAACGGTTTAGACTGCCCGCTGCTGCAAAAGATTCGAAAGACGATCTGAGTTTTCTCGGATTATTTTAAGATGGGCTTCGTCTGGGATCATGCTCAGCTGGCCTTCCAGGCGCAAATGCGCGTAGCCATGGATGTAGCACCAACCGATCAGAATGTCTTTGATGACGGGATTGCCTTTGCCGGGGACTTCAGATAATAGAGAAATTTCGGGTTCGCCGCGCTGGCGAAGAATCACATTGGTGAGTTCGATTAATGTCTCGGCCATCGCCGTTGGCGGTGACTCAACGCTGTAAACCAATAGATCCTTGCGAAACATGATCCTGAAATGTTCCGGATAGGTCTCTGCAAATTCTACATAGGCCAGACCTGTCGCGTACATTTCATCCTGTAAATCACCATCAACCGACTTCAATTTTTCCTGCAGGAGGGCNACGAGTCGCTCATAACCGCGGGCAGCGACTGCCGTCAGTAACGCATTAACGTCGCCAAAATGATGNGCAGGCGCGGCATGAGAAACATTTGCTAGACGCGCACACGCCCGCATTGTGAAACCCTGCAACCCCTCACGCAGCAATAAAGCATCGGCTGCATCCAGCAGTGCATTTTTAAGATCACCGTGGTGATAAACCGATTTCATCAAACCTCTCAATCCTATTTAGTCCTCACAATCAGACCGGCAGCCCCTTAATGCACGTTGGGATCCCGGGCGTCTTTCTTGAGGACGCTGACCGGCGCCTGATGCGTCAAAGGGGGTCTCAAGCGACTCTGCACCCATGATACCGCTAGTTATAGCCCGTCGACTCAACCGCCGCAACGCCCGTATCACCCCTGGCCGATCGCAGCTCTTGTCGCGCGAGCCTTGCCATAAAACCACTATCAGTGCCGAGCGTGACGAGGTTAAACCCCATTTTAAGATAACGTTTCGAGTAATCGAGGCTGCCTGTGTGAATACCGGCGGCGATGCCGGCAGTTTTACAGACCGATTGAATTTTCGCAACGGCTTCAACGTGTTTTGGGTCTTCAAAGGCCATTGGCCCCAAACCCAAGGCGTAACCTAGGTCTGAAGGACCGATATAGATCGCATCCAAGCCCTGGGTCGCTGCAATGTCTTCGAGATTATCCAGCCCTTCTTTGGTCTCAATCATGGCAATGCAGGCAATTTCAGAATTCGCTTCTTCGGCATAGTTTTTGCCGCCATACATCGCAGCCCGGACTGGACCGAATGAGCGAATGCCCGCCGGCGGGTATCGGCAGGCCGCCACCGCTTTTTCCGCTTCCGCACGATTATTGATAAGCGGCACGATCACGCCATAAGCACCCGCATCGAGGGCTTTCATAATCGCAGCTGGCTCATTCCAAGGCACTCTGACAAAGGGCACCGTCTGGGTGGTCGAAATCGCCGGCAACATTACTTTCACATCTTGGTAATCCAACAAGCCATGCTGCATATCGATGCAGAGCCAGTCGAAGCCAACATGCGCCATGGTTTCAGCCGTGAACGCATCGCCAATCGACAGCCAACCGCCGATGGTTTGTTTGCCTTGCCGCCAGCTCCGCAACACAGGGTTTGCTCTCATCCGTTCATCCTTCGTAGTCGCCTGGCAAAAAAGCTTCGCTCGCTGTGCTGTTTGTCACGCTTTCCATGCGTCACCTTTGATGAGGTGCTCTGTCTTAAGGCACTGTTTTTTGTAAACGCGCCATGACACTGAACAGCCAAGACCGCGCTCGCAATCACCTAAGGCGCCAGCTTATGGTGCCCATTGAGGCGATACACCCCGAATCAACTGGAGGCGGTTGGCACCTCGCTAAAGGGAATACCCTTGTCGACTCGAATATCTTGCGGCATCCCCAGCACCCGCTCGGCGATAATGTTCGCCATAATTTCGTCCGTGCCGCCCGCAATCCGCAGGCCCGGCGAGGCCATATAGGTTGCTTGGAATAAACCCGCACGTTCAGACAGTTTTTCGTCCCAAATCACACCAGCCTGCTCCAACAAGTCCAAGGCAAAGCTCGCCATATCTTGTTGCTTGGGTGCCCCAACGAGTTTTCCGATGGAGTTTTCTGGACCCGGGATTTCGCCTTTGGACAGGGCGGTCATCGAGCGATAGCCAGTGAACTTCAACCCCGCCTCCTGTACGTACCAATCCGCCAGCTTACGCCGAACCGAAGGATCCTCGATCGCTGGCCGCTCGCCAAAATCAACAGACTGGGCAAGCTCAAACACGGAATCAAAATTAACGCCACCACCGCCGCCGCCAATGGAGGCGCGCTCATTCATAAGCGTTGTCAGCGCAACCTGCCAGCCCTGACCGACATTGCCTAACCGCTGCGCATCGGGAATGCGAACATCCGTAAAATACACTTCATTGAAGTTCGCGCCACCGGAAATTTGTCGAATGGGCTTAATCTCAATGCCGGGTGATTTCATATCCAAGAAGAAATAAGTTAANCCTTGGTGTTTCGGCGCCTCTGGGTCGGTTCTTAAAACCAAGACACCGAAGTCNGAGTAATGGGCGCCCGAGGTCCAAATTTTTTGTCCGTTAACAATCCAGTCATCGCCGTCCTTCACGCCTTTGGTGCGAAGGGCTGCAAGGTCCGAGCCGCCCGCTGGCTCACTGAACAGCTGGCACCAGACTTCCTCACCGCTCGCCAACGGCGGCATAAAGCGCTGATTTTGTTCTTCGGTCGCCCAGGTCATCATCGTGGGCGCGCACATCCCTTGACCAATGCGAAGATCCCCGCTGGGGTATCAAACTTAGATTCTTCCTGATTGAAGATCACCTGCTCGATTGCGCTCGCATCGCGACCGCCGTGGGCTTTCGGCCACCGAATGCAGGCCCAGCCGGCATCATGCTTTTTCTTTTGCCAAAGCTTGGCGCGACCAATGTAATCCATATCGGCAAGTTCAGCCTCAGTCGGCACATTGGCGGTTAACCAGTTTTGAACTTCCGCTCGAAAGGCTGCTTCTTGGGGGGTGTCATTAAAATCCATATCCTAGCTCCGGGTCTTATGCTGCGCGTTGCGCCTCAATTGCACTAATGAGTTTTTCTTGCCAAATGGCTTCTGAACCAATGTTGACCGATAATAATTTCGAGCGGCGATAGGGGAACTGACAATCAAACTCCCAGGTAAAGCCCATGCCGCCATGAGTCTGAATATTTTCTTTCGCCGCGTAGTAATAGGCTTGTATTGCGGCGACTCGGGCGGACGCTGCCGCAACCGGCAACTCACTTGAGTTCGTCGAAAGTGCCCAAGCACCAAAGTAGCAGTTACCACGGGCCAGGGTGTTTTTCACGTAGGCCGCCGCAAGCTTGTGCTTAATGGCTTGATAGGTCGCAATCGGCCGACCAAAAGCAAAACGGCCCAAAGCATATTCTTTCGCCATATTGAGGGCGGTATCGGCGCCGCCAACTTGCTCCCAAGCAAATAGTACCGCTGCGCGGTTGTACAGCTGCTGCAATTGGATCCAGCCCGTACCCGCCTCACCCAGCAGTTCAGCGCTCGCGCCCTCAAAGGTAATCGACGCATGAGACCGGCTGGGATCAAGGGTTGTCACCACCTGGCGCTGGCAACCCGGCTGATTTAAATCAACCAGCGCAAGCACAGGGCCGGCATCACTGGTGGCGACAACGACTGCAAAATCAGCAACATCCCCATCGGCCACGGGTAATTTTACACCGGTTATCGCCCCCTGAGCGTAACGCGTTGTCAGCTTTGCCGCGGTCAAATGGCCGTTTGCCTCTGAGTCGGCAAGACAACCGATCACAGCACCGGACGCCAGTTTTGGCAGCCAAGCGGCTTTTTGTGCGTCGGTCCCGGCTGCCAATATGGCTTCTGTTGCAAGATAGACGGAAGACGAAAAGGGCAAGGGCGCCAAGCAGCGACCCAATTCTTCCGCAATCACCGACAGCTCAAGATAGCTCAATCCAAGACCATCGTATTCTTCTGGAATCACCGTTGCCGTCCAACCCATATCAACGACCTTCTGCCAGAGACGCTGATCAAAGGCCGCATCGCCATCCAAAACCGTTCGAACAGCCTGGGGAGGGCATTCGGCTTTTAAAAAAGACTGCGCCTGCTCCCGGAGCATGTTCTGCTCATCTGAAAATTCAAAATTCATGGTGCGTTATCCCCTCAACGTTATCGCGTTGTTTGTGAAATCGTGATCATTAACTGGGTCCGAGGTTTGTCGGCCCATCCTGGGCGCAGCCTTTGAGGCGCTACAAGACTCACCTTTCGGACCGCTTCAAGGTATCACGATGTTGTCAGGTGTCCAACTAGATCCTCCGAGAAGGACCTTGCTCACACGTTAGAAAACAAAGATGCCGCGCAACGTCAAAAGGCAGCCCAAATCGTCGTGAACGACACAACGGCTTATAACCCGTGGCAGAAGAGGGCGCGTCCAAAACCCCAAGGCACAATCGCGCTGATCACCCCGCTGTCAAACCCGCCTGCTTGCCTCGCCGACTTGCCTCGCCGACTCACCTCGCCACGCAATTGTGACCGCAAGCCTTAATCCACTTTGCAAGACCACGAGCCCCTAACGCCGATAATCACCTAACCGAGAATGACGGTAACCTTGGCTTTGATACAACGCATCCACCAGCGTCTGTCCTCGCTCATTGAGTAAGATGCCCGCGCCCATTTGATTCATGACGTAACCAAAGGACAAGCCCAGTTCTGGCTCCGCAAACCCAAGGCTACCCCCAGCACCTGCATGGCCAAAGGCGCTTGGGCCAAGAATCAAACTCTCTAATGCGCCGCCGGGCCGGTCCAGATTGTTCATCGTTTTCATGAACCCCGGGCTAAAGTGGGTCGGCATCATTAAAGTTCGATCGATACCGCCTCTGACCGCGGTTTCAGCCATCACCTGAACTTGGTCAGGGCTCATAAACGGTTTGTCACCCGAGGTGCCCTGTTGGGCAAGCGGCGCGTACATTCTAGCCAAACCCAGTGCATTGGTCAGTCCGCCGCCTGCACCAAATTCAGCAAGATAACTTTCGGGCGCGTCCGCTTTGAAACCACCGGTATTAAAATACGCTTTTGCTGGAATCGATTCTGGATCCTTGATCAGGTGCCGGGTGAAGGCTGCCGGCGCCATGCCGCGTTGCGGCTTAAACCGCGCCAATTTTGCAACCCGATGATGCTCCGAGCGGGGTAGACCAATCCAAAAGTCTGCGGCCAGGGGCTCAGCAACCCATTGCCTGAAAAATGCCCCTAAGGACTGACCGGAAATTCGCCGAACGAGTTCACCCACCAACCAGCCAAAGGTTGTCATTTGGTAACCATGCTCATGGCCAGGCATCCAGAGTGGCGATGCTTGTGCCAAGGTCTCGGTCATAACGTCCCAGTCCAAAAAAGCGCCCGGTTTTAGCGTTTCTTTTAACGATGGCAAACCACTCGTATGGTTCAAAAACATGGCGACCGTCGTGTCACCTTTTTCAGCTTGGTCATACTCCGGCCAATACCGACTGACGGGGTCGGTAAGGGCAACTCGCCCCTGATCAATCAAGAGATGCAGACACAAAGCCGTCGCCGCTTTGGTACAGGAGTGCACAACACACAAGGTGTCGGGCGCCCAAGGCTTTTGACGATCCCGGTCAACATACCCCCCGGTAAGATCAACCAAAACCTCATCGCCCTGAACCAGCGCCAAACTCGCGCCCAGTTCTCCACGATCGGCAAAATTTTCAACAAATGCCGCGAGCAGCGCTTCAAACTCGGGCGCGCACCAGCCTGAGATCACGCCCGTAGGTAACCGTATTTGCCGCTCCATACCCCTCATGCCTAATCAACTCACTTAAAACCAGCATACACGGAAGTCGGGACCCGCTACACTTGCGGCTTTTTGAGGATGACTGCATTGACCGAGCAATTCGCCCAAGGCAACCGCTTTCTCGGATGGCGAATGGTCGGCGTGGCTTTTTTTGTCGACTTCATCGCCGTGGGGTTCTTTTTTTACTCCTACGGCGTCTTCTTCAAAGCCATCGCAGTTGAATTTGGTGACTCTCGGCTCGGCGTTGCGGTCGGGATTACCTTGACGCAAGGTGTTGGCGCCATCCTCGCCCCGATTCTTGGACGGGCCCTTGATCGCTACCCGCTAAAGCTGATCATGGCCATTGGCGCTCTGTCGATGGGGACCGGCTTTCTCCTGCTGGGGGTGTCCTCAACCGCACTCCAGTTTTATTTGATCCTGAGCATCTTTGTGGGATTTGGTGCTGGCGCAATGGGCCAATTGGCCACGTCAAAATTGGTCAGCAACTGGTTTGTATTAAAACGCGGCATGGCGCTGGGCATTGCCGCAACCGGCATTTCCCTATCCGGCGTCATCATGCCCAACATCAGCGCCGCACTGATTACCAACTATGGTTGGCGAGAAGGGTTTTTGTTCTACGGCGCGGTGACCATCATTTTAGTGGTCCCCTTGGTCCTGAAATTCGTGATCTCAAAGCCTGAAGAAATCGGCCAATTGCCTGATGGCGAAACAGAGATCAGTCGTCTTCCCACGCCCAAACCGCCGTTAAAAACCCGTGAATTTTTAACCGATCGGAACTTTTGGATGCTGGTCATGGTGATCGGGCTTTTGTTTTGCATCCAATCCGGCACGCTGATCCACATGGTCCCGCAACTCACAGACCGCGGTTACACCCTTTATAGCGCATCTTTCGTTGCCTCTTGCACAGCAGGCTTCGGTATTTTGGGTAAGCTAACCTTTGGCAGCCTCGTGGATCGCTGGGACGTGCGCCATGCTTTGTGGCTCGGTATTGGCAGCCAAGTTTTGGGTCAACTCATTATGCTGTTGTTGCCCGGTTATACGCCTTTTTTGATTGGCGCCTGTTTTTTCGGATTCGGTATGGGTGGCGTGGTCCCAATGCAGGGCGCCGTGGTGGGCGCGGCCTTTGGTCGCGCGTCCTTCGGCCGCGTTTTAGGGGCAATGCGGCCCCCCATGGCCGTCATCCACCTTGCTGGCGTGCCCTTTGCGGGCTGGATCTACGACACAACAGGTGACTATACCGCGGCCTTTACCACCTTTATCGTGTTGTATCTATTCGCTGCAGGCGCAGTCATGGGCATCTCGGTCAACACCAAAGCCAATCGCGTGCTTAACTGATTGGATCAACCTTCGATCTTGCAAGCTGAATTCGGCGCCGAAGGGTGAGCCTCAACCAAACAAACGCAACAAGCGCGGTCACCGAAATACCCACCACACTGCCGATGAAGATCCCCCGATAACCGAACAGATAATTGCCAACAAGTGCGAGTGGTACCGAGAGAAAAAGCATTTGTAACAATGAAATCACGAGCGGCGGCCCCGGCATGCCAAGGGCATTGAAGCTCGAGGTGCTATTGGCCACGACCCCCATCAAACCCATGCCTAAGGGAATAATCAAAAGATAAACACTCGCCGCTTCAATCACCTCAGGATCATCGTTCACCAAGGCAATCAAGCGAGGCCCAAGCCAGTACAAACAAGCAAAAGCAAAGAGTCCCCAACTCAGCGCAAAGATATTCGCGACCCGCAAAGCACGTTGCACGCGTTCGAATAATCCCGCACCCCAATTTTGGCCTACGAACGGCGCAACACTCATGGACAAAGCCCACATCACCATGGCCAACATCGTTTCAATCCGGGAGGCCACGCTAAAACCCGCAACCACCGCTGCGCCATGACCTGCAAGCAGTCGGGTGATGACCGTTAACGAAATCGGTGAGATCAAATTTGCCGCAATCGCGGGCAAACCAACGTGTAAGATCGCCCGACTCGAACTGATGAAGCCGCCAAAGCTCCAGACCAACAATCGGTCTTTCGCGACATAATAGCCGTACATCACAAAGCTAATACCCCGGGCGATCACAAAGGCAAGTGCTGCCCCTGTCAGACCCATCCCTTCAAAGCCCTCAAAACCAAAGATTAAGGGCGGACCAATGGCGATTTGAATCACGGCGCCAACCGTCATCAGGTAACTCGGTTTTACCGCGTCGCCTGCCGCGCGCATCAGGGACGAGCCCACCATCGCAATGGCAAAAAACGGCAACCCAATCAACCAGATCGTCATATAACCCCGCGCTAGGGCTTGGGCTTGTCGATCCGCGCCAAGCAATTCGAATATTGGTGTTAAAAAAACAAAAACCACGCCAGCGACCAGGGCAACAAACAGGAGCACGAGCACAAAACTGTGGGTGATCAATCGGCGCGCGCGATCCCAATCTGCGGCGCCAATACTCCTTGCGACCACTGATGAGGCGCCAATACCCAGCCCCATGGTCATGCCTTGCAACGTCATAACCAGCGGGAAAGTAAACCCTAGAGCCGCAAGTTCCAAGGTGCCCACGCGACCAATGTAGAGCGACTCCATAAGGTTTGCGCCCATCACCGCCACGA
>JGI26246J51724_1001141_pt1 | contig 12221 bp, 9 predicted proteins | sample SaaInlLV_10m_DNA_FD_51724 | JGI IMG/M metagenome (IMG submission 51724) | reverse complement strand
AGTATTGTGTATATTTTTTTTAAACTGGCATCAATTTCTTTTCTGTCGTATTCAGAGTAATATGTTCTTACCCATAAAGTATCTTTTTCATTTTTGTCATAGACTATAACAGATCCTTGAAAACGTAATAAATCGTCATAAAAGATAGAAATTTTAATATTCCTATTGTATTTTTTTAAATATTCATCCAACAAATTATTAACCGGAAATGTTGGTTTTTTTTTAGACATCAATTTTTTTTCTACTGCCATTGTATAAAAATTACAATCAAATGTAATGCATAATCCTTTGATTCAACTTAATTTAAATATCTTTCCTTGTATTGGCTTTACAATTCCTTTTAACTCTAGTTGCAATAAAATTGTTGCTAAATTAGAAACAGACATTTCTAAATCTAAAGCAATAACATCAATTACCTGTTGTTGTTTTTGTAAATAGTCTACAACTTTTTGGTGTTCTTTTGGTAACTCCTCAAACAATTTTATTTGTTTTGGTAAAGAAATTGGAGAAATGTCCCAATTAAGCATTTTTACCAAATCCATTGAAGATTTTAACAAATGGGCCTTATTTCTGTATATTAAATCATTACATCCTTTACTCATAACATCGTTAATTCTTCCTGGAACAGCAAAAACATCTCTATCATAAGAGTTTGCAATATCTGCTGTAACTAAAGAACCTCCCTTAGAGGCAGATTCTACTACTATTGTGGCATCAGAAATACCAGCAACAATTCTATTTCTTTTGAGAAAATTTTCTCTAAGTGGAGTCTCATCATGAAAAAACTCGGTAATAAAACCCCCATGCTGGTTTACTTGTTTTGAATATTTTCTGTGCGCCTTTGGGTACATATGATTTAACCCATGTGCTAATATGGCAATGGTTTGTAGATTTTGTTTAAATGCATTCGTGTGAGCACAAATATCAATCCCGTAAGCAAAACCACTAACAATTATTGGATTATATGGAGACAATTCGTCTATTAATTTTTCACAAAAACTTCTACCATAATTAGTCATGGTTCTGGTTCCTACAACAGAAATAATTCTTTTGTTAGAAAAATCAATAGAACCAGTTTTAAAAAATAATATGGGGGCATCTATACAATTATGTAAATTTTTTGGATAATCATCATCAAGAAAATAGGAGTATTTTATTTTGTGAGTATTAATATATTGTAGTTCTTTCTCCGCTAATTTTTGCTGTGTATTGTTCAATAAATTTTTCACAGCATACTCACCAATTCCATTAATTTTTAAAAGTGTGTTTTTATTTTCTGTAAAAATATCAGCAGCACTTCCAACAGTTGCAATAAGTTTTTTTGCTAAAATATCACCAATAGATGGCGTCTTTTGCAGACGCAAAAGCGCTAGAATTTCTTCTTCTTTCAAAACACATTTTTTTCTTTTCAATATACAAATTTATTGTTGATAATTATTTAACACTTTTAATTCCTGTTTTAGTTAATTCTTTATATTTGTTATGATGACTATAGCAAACTACTTAAAAGATTTACTCTACAGATATGATTGTGTAATTGTTCCAAACTTTGGAGGGTTTATAACAAACAACACAAGTGCACAAATTCATAGGAGTACTCATACATTTTATCCACCTTCCAAACAAGTAGGCTTTAATGTGAATTTAAGTCATAATGATGGACTATTAGCTAACTACATCGCCACGCTTGAAAATATTTCTTTTGACCAAGCCAATACACAAATTTCAGAAACAGTTGCTCAATGGAATTTGACACTTAAATCACAACCTCTAGAGATTGAAAATATAGGTTCTCTTTCATTGAATGAAAAAAATCAGCTGATTTTTAATCCAATAAATACTATTAATTATTTACGATCTTCATTCGGATTAACTTCATTTGAATCTTCAAGTATAGAAAGGACAGACAGTAAAGTAATTCCATTAAAACCAACTGAGAAATATTCTAAAAAAACACCACTTTTTGTAAAATATGCTGCTACTGCTGCGGTGTTACTGTCTCTCTCTTACATAGGTTGGACAGGATATGAAAACAAACAGGATCAATTAAATTTTGCACAAGAACAAAAACAACTGGAGCAAAAAATTCAATCGGCAACTTTTGTAATAGATAATCCATTAAATACTATTGAGTTAACTTTAAACAAAGAACTTCCAAAATCATTTCATGTGATCGCTGGATCATTTCAATTTGTTGAAAATGCTCACAAAAAAGTTTCTCAATTAAATGCAAAAGGATTTAAAGCTACCGTTTTAGGCACAAACAAATGGGGGTTAACCCAAGTAGCCTATGCTTCATTTCATAAAAAATCTGATGCCTATCTGAGCCTATCTGATGTGAGAAAAACAGATTCTAAAGATGCATGGTTGTTAGTTAAAAAATTCGATTAATTTATTCTCTCTTCTTTAGAAATTCATACTCATTTTAATTATTTATTTAAAATTCTATGAAATCAAAAACACCTAGTGAATCACTAACAATATTAACAGATTTAGTATTACCTGGAGAAACTAATTACCTAGATAATTTATTTGGAGGAGAACTGTTGGCTAGAATGGATAGAGCTTGTAGTATAGCTGCTCGGAGACACTCTAGAAGAATTGTTGTAACTGCCTCTGTAAATCATGTTGTATTTTCTAAATCAGTTCCTGTGGGAAGTGTTGTTACTGTAGAAGCCAAAGTTTCAAGAGCCTTTAAATCATCTATGGAAATATATGTAGATGTTTGGATAGAAGATCGTCAATCTGGCTCAAAAACTAAAGTGAATGAAGGGATTTACACTTTTGTAGCTGTCGACGAAACTGGAAAACCAGTAGAAATTGCTCAAATATCTCCAGAAACAACATTGGAAAAAGAACGTTATGAGGGTGCTTTGAGAAGAAAACAACTCAGTTTAGTTTTAGCAGGAAAATTAAAACCCAATAATGCAACTGAACTCAAAGCTTTATTTGTAGAATAAGCACATCACTCTACTATATTTATTCTTGTTTTAGTACCTTAGAAAACCTAAATTGATGTTTTTTAATTCTTAAAAACACCTAGAACAATGATTCAATCCTACAAGAAAAATCCAACACTAATAAAAAATTATGACACAATAATTATTGGTTCTGGAATGGGTAGTCTTACTACGGCAGCAATTCTAGCAAAAGAAGGACAAAAAGTATTGGTATTAGAGCGTCATTATACTGCGGGAGGTTTTACACATGTATTTAAAAGAAAAGGATTTGAATGGGATGTAGGAATTCATTATATCGGTGAAGTTCAAAGACCTACCTCTGTGATAAAAAAACTATTTGATTACATCTCAGACTCAAAATTACAATGGGCAGATATGGGTGAGGTATATGATAAAATTATCATTGGAGACAAAGAATATGATTTTGTGAAAGGCACTCAAAATTTTAAAAAAAAACTTATTGAATATTTCCCTGATGAAAAATTAGCCATTGAAAATTACGTGAAACTCGTTTTTAAAACTATCAAAACAAGTCAAAAGTTTTATATCAGTAAAGCATTACCTTCTATCCTAAACTTTTTGATTGGGAAGAAAATGAGAACTCCCTTTTACAATTACTCAGACAAAACTACCTATGAAGTTCTTAAATCGATCACAGACAATGAAGAGTTAATTAAAGTGTTAACTGGTCAGTACGGAGATTACGGATTGCCTCCGAAAAAAAGTAGTTTTGTTATGCATGCTGCAGTTGCTAGACATTATTTTGGTGGTGGTAGCTTTCCTATTGGAGGTTCATCTCAAATTGCAAAAACAATTGATAGTGTTATTGAAAAAGCTGGAGGTACAATTTTAATTAGTGCTGATGTTCAAGAAATTATTATTTCAAATAAAACTGCTACTGGTGTAAAAATGAGTGACGGGAAAATTTTTTCAGCAAAAAAAATAATAAGCGGTACAGGTATTATGACTACCTATAACAAACTTATTCCCTCTTCAATTGCTAATAAATTCAACCTTAAGAATCAGCTTCAAAAAGTAAATCGCTCTGTTTCTCATGCCTGTTTGTATATCGGGCTAAATGGCTCTCCAGAAGAGTTAAAACTTCCAAAAACAAATTACTGGATATACCCAAGTGATTTAGATCATGATGAATCCGTTGATCGATATTTAAAAAATATCGATCATGAATTTCCTGTAGTTTATATCTCGTTTCCCAGTGCAAAAGATCCTGACTGGAACAATAGATATCCTGGAAAAAGCACCATTGATATTATAACACTCGTACCCTATGAAATTTTTGAACCATGGGCTGGAAGTAAATGGATGAAAAGAGGGGAAGATTACACCAACATAAAAGAGAAAATTTCTCAACGTTTGCTTAAAATCCTTTACGACAAATTACCTCAAGTAAAAGGGACAGTAAGTCATTACGAACTTTCGACTCCGTTAACAACAAAACATTTTATAAATTACGACAAAGGTGAGATTTATGGTTTGGATCACAGCCCTAAAAGATTTAGACAGGAATTTTTAAAACCTAAAACTCCCATTAAAAATTTATTTTTAACAGGGCAAGATATTGTTACTGCTGGTGTAGCNGCAGCACTATTTTCTGGAGTAATTACTAGTGCAGCAATAACAGGTAAAAATATNATTAAAAAAGTGATGAATTCCTAATTTTTTCGAATCCAANCAGTTGGATTCAATCTGGTTGTATTTTTTGATAACACAAAAATAAGTTTGGTTTTTCCTGTAATTCTATCAGTAAAAATTTTACCCAAAGCCTGACCTGTTTTTACTTTATCTCCATTACCAACATAAACACTTTCTAAATTATTATATATAGATATATAATTTCCGTGTCTAATTAAGACAGACTTCTTTCCTTCTGATTGCGTTTGAATTGCTAAAACTTCTCCATTAAATATAGACTCGGCATTTGTTCCTTTATTGGTTGCTATGTGAATACCTGTACTATTTATATAATTTCCTGAATAGATCGGGTGGGGCTGTTTACCAAATCTTCTAATGATAAGACCACTATCTACAGGCCACGGAAGTTTCCCTTTATTTTGCTCAAATTTTGCTGCNAATTCTTTTGCCTCAGGAGTTAACTTAAAACCTTTCGATTTTTTTGCTCCTTTAGCAGCATTAGATTTAGCAATGGCTTCTTTAATTATTTTATCAATTATTTTTGAAATTTTCTTTTCTTCTTGTTGTTTTTGTTGGAGNCTTTTCTTGTATTTTTTCTCCTTCTTTTTAATCTGAGAAATTAATTTTTTCTGATCTAANTTATCAAGTTCAACTTTAAAGATTTGATCTTGTTCGTTTGATANTAGTGTATCTTTTAATTGTTTTTGAAAAAATAAAGAATCTTTTAATTGTGATACCTGANTAGATANCATNGCTACTTCCTCTCCTTGTTTTTTTCTGAAAGATGCGTACTGCTTCATATATTTAANTCTCTTNTAAGCTTGATAAAANCTTTCAGAAGAAAATAAAAATAAGGTTCTGCTTTGCTGAGACTTACTCTTATAAGACTTATAAATCATAGCAGCATAATCTTTCTTAAGAGCTACTAATTTTTCATCTAACTCTTTAATTTCTTTTTCATAGAGAACTATTTCACTAGATAAAGATTGTACTTCTTTGTTTATGGTTGAAATATATTTTTCTCTAACTGTAATTTTTTGATTTAAATCTTTTAAATCTTCAAGAGCATTTTTTTCACTTTTTTTTGTGTCAAAAAGTAGCNTATTAACCATTTTAATTTCTCTTTTTATTCTATTTCTNTCTTTTTCTAACTGCTTTCTTGATTTTTGTTGAGCAGAAATAGTTATAGAAACTAATAGAAANAATAAAAAGGATATGAATGGCTGTTTTCTTATCATTAAAATTTAATTGATTTATAACCTGATGGTATTCTGAATGGAGTAGTAATTTGTTTATTTAAAACTAACGATTTAAACTCTATATCTATAACTGTAAGATTATCTTTATTCTCCAAAGCTTTAATTACAATTTTTTTGGGAAGTAATTGCTCTTTAATTTTCTGGTAATTCCCATATTGAATTTGTAATAATTTATTATTCTCATATGAATTTAATAATTGCTTATTTAATGAAAAATTTACTGGATTAAAAAAAAGTGANGACTTGTACAAATCCGATTGATTTTTNGGAATTAATTTATACAATCCNTCACTAACTTCNGAGAAATATTTAGCTGTTGTTAAATCTAAAATACTTTCCCCTACAAGTAAANTTTGAAGCTGTTTAAAGGTTACTTTAGTCCCCAACATTTTTTCTAAAAGAGAGAAATCTCCTTTAAAATAGCGTTTGTTTATTGGAGAATAGTAACTAAAAGAACTAGGNGTTATTTTGGCTCTAAATACATTGATAAGTTTNGAGCCTTTAATCCATATAATGGAATCTTTAAGAATTCTGAGACTTACTTTGAGATTAACCCGAGTACTTTTACCTTTATTTTTGACCGAATAGGACACTTTTAACTTAGAGTCTAGCGAATTAGCAACAAACGATGTGGTATTGTGTTTTTTAATAATTCGTTTGGAAGAGATATTTTTTAACCCTTTTGTCCGAACAAGTTCTTTTTTACTTTCACATGAAACCAACACAAGTAAAAAGAATAAAAAGCTAATTATTCTCATGTTACATTTTTAATTTTTTAATTTTATTTTCAAATTCAAAGGCCTTTNCCTTGTTGCCCAAACTAGAATATACTTTTGCTAAAGTACTATAAAATTGAGCTTCTAGAGTAGGGTTTTCNATNACAAAATCTAAGCCTATTTCCAAAATAGCAATAGCTTCGTCAAATTGTTGTTTTTTNTGTAAAAACTTAGCTCTCGAAAGATATGAAAATGGTTGAGCAGGAAAAAGAGTAACAGCNAACTTACTATANTTATCTAAAATTTCACTATNATTTAATTCAGCTATTTCTAGTATTTGTTTTAACATACTAAAAGAGGGCTTATTTTCATTAAAATNAGAAATTAATTTATCTAGATCCTTGTCGTCATTTTTTAATTTGACAGGTTTCANAGATAACTCCAATTTCTCCTTAAGCCTTTCTAGNTTTTGATGNAACCCTTTTTCTTGTTCTAATAAGTATAGCAATGAAANTGCTTTATCACTTTGGCTATTTAGATGATATAAATAAATTAAAGATTCTCTATAATAGGGGTCTAACTCAATAATTTTTAATTGAACTTTAATGGCCTCCTCATAGTTTCGATCTTTTTTTAGAATGGAAACAAAATGAAGTAACATCCAAATATTGGACGAATCTTGTTCTAAAGCCTTTTCAATGAATTGTCTAGCTTGTAGCGTCTGATTTAGAAATAAATAATTTTTAGAAAATTCAAAATAAATGNTTTTATTACGAGGAGATAACTTATCACAAACTTCTAAGTTTTGGATAGCTTTTTGGTANTTTCTTATTGATTTATTTGAGAGTGATTTAAAAAAATACTCCTGAAATTTTATCTCTTTTTCTTCTGAAAGATTTGAAGACTGGTCAGTATTTTCTTGAGAGAGAGAACTAAAAGGATTAAACAATAGTACCAAACAGACAAAAAGTCCAATCCTTTTAATCATCTTTATTTATTATTAGGTCAATTCTGAGTAATCACCTATGCTTACAGAAGTAAAATTACCGTTGTACGTGGCATGATTACCTATCATAGCATTATCTAAAGTAGCGTTTGAAATTTTTACATTAGTTTGGATTAAAGAATTAGAAATTTTAGAATCTGTTACCAAACTATCTTCTCCTATAGAAACATATGGACCAATTGTTGAATTTTTTAGAACCACATTTTCTCCAATAAAACAAGGTTGTATAATTTGAGAATTTTCTAGTACAACAGTTTCAGCCACAAGATTATTCCCNTTGTCATATTCAAATCCTAATATTTTTTTATTAGTATCTACGGTTGGATCTTTTTTCCCACAATCCATCCATACATCAACTTTACCAGGTAAAAATTTAGCTCCATCTTGTTTAAGTGTTTCTAAAACTTCCGTTAATTGAAATTCGCCTGACGGTCTAATATCATTATCTATGAGATATTGAATCTCTTTAGAGAGCTTATCACCATCTTTAAAGTAATAAATCCCTATTATTGCTAAATCTGAAACAAATTTTGTTGGTTTTTCAACAAAATCTGAAATAAATCCATTGTTTAATTTTACAACTCCAAATGCACTTGGATCATCAACTTGTTTCACCCAAATAGCACCATCTGCTTCTGCATTTAATGTAAAATCTGCTTTAAATAAAGTATCTGCAAAAGCAACCACGCAAGGACCAGTTAAAGATTCTTTAGCACAAAAAATTGCGTGGGCAGTACCCAAAGCTTCTTCCTGAACATATACTGACCCTTTAGCTCCAAGCTCCTTTGCTATCGTTAATAATTTTTCTCTTGTATTACTTGGAAACCCTTTTGCTGATGGCCCAATTATAAAAGCTATTTCCTCTATTGGTTGATTTACCACAGAAGTAATATCTTCTACTAATCTTTGTACAATTGGCTTACCTGCTATTACAGTTAAAGGTTTTGGAATGGTTAAGGTATGAGGTCTCAAACGAGATCCAATTCCTGCCATAGGGACAATTATTTTCATATATATTTTTCTTATTTTTTGAGTAGCAATATACCACTTATTGATTGATTTTAAAAAAGAGGAAACTCTTTAAATTCCTTTTGGAATTGCATCAATTAAATTCTTTGTATACTCAGATTTTGGTGTTTTATATATGGTATCCGCATCATCTATTTCTTCAATTTTTCCTTTATTCATGACCACTAGTTGATCAGACATGTACTTGACAACTGATAAGTCATGTGAAATAAAAATATATGAAAAATTAAAAGTTGATTTTAATTCATTTAATAGGTTTAGTACCTGTGCTTGGACAGATACATCTAATGCCGAAACTGATTCGTCACAAATAATGATTTTAGGTTTTAATGCGATAGCTCTTGCAATTCCAATTCGTTGTCTTTGTCCTCCAGAAAATTCGTGGGGATATTTATTAAAATGATCTTCCTCTAACCCAACTTTTTTTAATAATTCTATCACATATATTTTTCTTTCCTTATAGTTAGATAGAACGCCATGCACATTCATAGGCTCAAGAATAGCATTTCCAATAGATATTCTTGGATTTAGAGATGAGAATGGATCTTGAAAAATAATTTGAATTTCCTTTCTTAAATTTTGTAAGGCAGTTTTTGATAAATGAGTAATATCTTTTCCTTTGTAAAATATTTTTCCAGAGGTTACTTTTTCTAGCTGCATAATTGACCTCCCTAAAGTTGTCTTACCACATCCAGATTCTCCAACTAATCCTAATGTTTCTCCTTCGTATAAATTAAAAGAAACCTTATCTACTGCTTTTATTAATGGCTTTTTAGTAAATCCATCACTTGTATTAAAATATTTTTTTACATCAACTATTTCTAATAGTGGTTTTAACCCATAAATTTTACTATGATAGGCATCTCTCTCTTTTTTTGAATAAACATCTGTAAAAATTCTGTTTTTTATAAAATCTCCTACAGTAGGAAGTTTTTTTAATCGTTGATTTAAATTGGGCTTTGAATTAATAAGTCCTTTCGTATAGTCATGTTGTGGAGAATGAAAAATATCAGTTGTATTTCCTTTTTCAACAATCTTTCCCTTAAATAAAATAATTACATCATCTGCTATTTCAGATACCAATGATAAATCATGTGAAATTAAAAGAATACTCATCTTATTTTCCTTTTGTAATTCTTTCAAAAGCAATATGATCTCTTTTTGAACTGTAACATCTAGTGCTGTAGTAGGCTCATCTGCAATTAACAAATCTGGTTTACATGCTATAGCAATAGCAATCATAACTCGTTGTTTCTGACCTCCGCTAATTTGATGAGGGTAGGAATTAAAAATTCTATCTGGTAGTGGTAGTTTTACTTTTTGAAAAAGAGAAATAACTTCTTCATACATTTCTTTTTTATTTAAACCTGTATGCTGTTTCAAAACCTCAGCTACTTGACTCCCACATGTTAAAGTAGGGTTTAAAGAACTCATAGGTTCCTGAAAAATCATGGCAATTTTATTGCCTCTAATTTGTTGAAATTCTTTATCTGAAATTTTTAAAAGATTTTTTTCATCAAAAAAAATATCACCCTCTTGAATAGTATTCTTGGGTAAGAGCCCTAAAACTGACAACGAAGTAACTGACTTGCCACTTCCGGACTCTCCAACAATACCCAAAATTTTATTTTCTTTTAAGTCAAAGGATATTTTTTTTACAACCTCGTTTTCAACTTTACCAGATAAAAATTTGACAGTAAGATTATGTACTTGCAACATATTTTAAAATTGTGTCTTGTTAAACGTGGCTAAATATTGTTTTAGAATAATTTTAAAGGTAAAAAAATTAACATCAAATAACTTTACTCTAATCTTTTTTGATTTAAAACTCTAAACCAACCCACTAAATTGACATAAATTCAAACATCTAAAAATATACTTTAATAAATAAGGCCTCCCCTTTTATGGGGAGCGAAAAATTTCACTAATTCAAGGTATTGCAAGTATTCAATTTCCTTATTATTTTTACAGTGTATTGTTATTTGAATTATGTTATTAAATTAAGTTATTGTTTTATTGTTTACCCCCTAACAATAATTACAACAATATAATTTAATTTTTATTAACTTTTGATATTCCTCCGCATCTTAGTTAATAAGTCAAAAAACCTAGAAANTTTTTTCTAGGTTTTTCTTTTTATTAAAACCTCTCTTAAATTATTTATATAATCTTTAATTAAATCACAAACTCAAGTGTTCTAGCCTTGTTTTTTTGTTCCTTTGTTTAAATTTATTTTTGTGAATTATATTTCAGTNGAAAATATCTCAAAATCTTANGGAGACAGAACATTGTTTAGNAATATCTCCTTTGGGATCAATAAACACCAAAAGGTAGCTTTTGTTGCTAAAAATGGAACAGGAAAAACCTCTATCCTAAATATTATTGCTGGGTTAGATGCACCAGATGATGGTCAAGTTATTAAGAGAAAAGAAATTAATGTGGCATATCTTTCTCAAAACCAAATATTTAATGATAATCTTACCATAGAAGAAACTATTTTTGAGACAGAAAATAGAATTTTACCTATCATAAAACAATACGAAAAAGCACTTGAAAATCCTGAAGACTCAGAAAACTATCAGAAAGCTTTTGACTTAATGGATCAAAACAATGCCTGGGATTTTGAGACCCAATATAAATTGGTTCTTACAAAATTAAAACTCCCAACTTTATCAATGAAAGTGGGTAAACTCTCAGGAGGTCAGAAAAAAAGATTAAGTCTTGCTGTTTTACTAATAAATAAACCCGATTTAATCATCTTAGACGAGCCAACTAACCATCTAGATTTAGAAATGATAGAATGGCTTGAAGACTATTTTAAAAAAGAAAAGATTACCCTATTTATGGTAACGCATGATCGCTACTTTTTAGAGAGAGTTTGTAATGAAATTATAGAACTTGATCATGGTAAACTATATAAATACAAGGGTAATTATTCTTATTATTTAGAAAAAAAAGAGGAAAGAATTGCTCAGGAAGCAGCTTCCACTCACAAGGCTAAAAATCTATTTAAGAAAGAGTTAGACTGGATGCGCAGACAACCTAAAGCAAGAACTACAAAGTCTAAGTCTAGAATTGATGATTTTCAGGAAATTAAAGAAAAAGCACATAAAAGAAGACAAGATCATACAGTTCAATTAGAAATAAATATGAAACGTTTAGGGAGTAAAATTGTAGAACTCCACAAACTAAAAAAGTCATTCGGAGATTTAAAAATTCTTGATGGGTTTCAATATGTGTTTCAAAAAGGAGAACGTATTGGAGTAATTGGAAAAAATGGAACTGGAAAATCATCTTTTTTAAATGTACTTACTCATAAAGAACCAGTTGATGGCGGAAAAGTTGTAGTTGGAGAAACTGTAAAGTTTGGGTATTATACACAAAAAGGAATTGTTGTAAAAGAAGGGCAAAAAGTTATTGAAGTTATTAAAGAATTTGGTGAAGAAATCCCATTAACTAAAGGCAGAAGAATTTCTGCTTCACAATTACTAGAACGTTTTTTATTTGATAAGAAAAAGCAATACGATTATGTTGAAAAATTAAGTGGTGGAGAACAAAAAAGATTATACCTCTGTACTGTATTAATTCAAAATCCAAA
>JGI26246J51724_1001125_pt1 | contig 12318 bp, 10 predicted proteins | sample SaaInlLV_10m_DNA_FD_51724 | JGI IMG/M metagenome (IMG submission 51724) | reverse complement strand
TTTATTCCCCCCGGGGATATTTATATCTTTCTACATAGTATTCTGCAGAACCAGGCCAAACATAGATTGTATGGCTAGTCTTGCAGAGGTATTTGACTCTTACTTTTTTATACAGACAAATATTGCGGTGCACTTTCCTTTAGAGCAATGATCAATTGTTTCATTACCCTTGTCTTTTTTTAGTGCGCCGCAAGGTGCTTGGGACAACTCTACCTTAGCCTGTCTGAAAGTCAGCCGAGTCAAGCTGATCCAGGCTATCCAAGCCGCTGGTAACAGCGCTTAGATAACCAGAATTACGGGTTAGTATTTGGCTTGCAAAGAAGCCGGTAGTGGCGATTTTTTGGGTGTAGTACCTGTCGTCAGAGCCTGCCTCGAGACGCCCTTGGGCCGCAACGGCAAGTTTCACCATCAACCAGTACGACACCGAGTTACCAAACAGCATTAAGAAGTGATAGGCGATATAGCTGGCCCTGTCGGCATTGGCTTTGACGTAATCCAGAGCTTGCTGGCATTGGGCTATTGCCTGTTCTAAGGCCTTGAGTAACGGCAGAGTTTGCTCATTGGCGCTGTCGATCAGCGCCGCTGTCTCTGCCATTTCTGCCAATAGCTCTGCTATGGCTTCACCGCCATCGCGCAGACATTTGCGGCCCACAAAGTCCAGAGCCTGGATGCCATTGGTACCTTCGTAAATCGGTAGGATTCTAGCATCGCGCATATGCTGGGCGGCACCAGTCTCTTCGATAAAGCCCATACCGCCATGCACCTGCACACCCAGCGAGGTGGACTCCATGGATGATTCTGTGCACCAGCCTTTAACCAGCGGGGTTAATACTTCAACCGCTCTGGCGCTCTTGGCGCGCACCTGCTCGTCGCTGTGATGGTGGCTGCGATCTTCATGGGTGATGGCGTAGAACGATAGCGCCCGCCCTGCTTCTGTTAAGGCGCGCATCTGCATAAGCATACGTTTAACATCTGGGTGATGAATGATAGACGCCTTGCCCTCAACACCTGCNACCTTGCCCTGCACTCGCTCTGAGGCATAGGCNACAGCCTGCTGGTAGGCACGCTCACCAATACCCACACCCTGATGGCCCACAGAGAGACGGGCATTGTTCATCATGCTAAACATGCACATCAGGCCCTGGTTTTCCGGCCCTACCAAATAGCCCACTGCGCCGCCCTGGTCACCAAATTGCAGGGTGCAGGTGGGGCTGCTATGGATACCCAGCTTATGTTCAACGCCGACTGGTTTAACATCGTTGCGCTCGCCCAGGCTGCCGTCGGCATTGAGCAGATATTTGGGTACCAAAAACAGCGAGATTCCCTGATTACCCGCTGGGGCATCTGGGGTGCGCGCCAGCACCAGATGAATAATATTTTCTGCTAGGTCGTGGTCGCCCCAGGTAATATAGATTTTTTGGCCGCTAATTAAAAAGTGGTCGCCCTGGGGCACGGCTTTGGTTTTTACCGCCGACAGATCTGTACCCGCCTGTGGCTCGGTCAGGTTCATGGTGCCAGACCAGACGCCAGAAATGAGATTGGCCAGGTAACTGTCTTTTTGCTGATCGGAGCCGTAGAGATTTAGGGCGTGAATAACCCCGCGGGTTAGCATAGGCAGCAGGCTAAAGCCCATATTGGCGGACTGCAGCATCTCTTGCACAGCCACATCGACCACGCCGGGGAATCCTGCGCCATCGTATTTGGGGTTGCCGCTAATACCACACCAGCCTGCCTCAACCATCTGCTGATAGGCGCCGGCTAACATGGGAGCGGTAATTACCTGGCCATCTTTTAGGTGCGCTGGCTGGGTGTCTGCTTGCCAGTTATTGGGGGCTACTTCCTGCTCAAAAAACTTGGCAGCTTCAGGAATAATGGCCTCGACCATATCGCTGCCTACTTCGTCATAGCCCGGCATCTGACTGTGCTCTGCATAATTAACCAGTTCTTGAAAAAGAAATGCGAATTCTTTTTGCGGCGCTTTATAAACAGACATTGGGCAAATTCCTCAGTATTGACCTGGCTCTGGAGCCTTTGTATGACTAGATAATGCGAGGAGAATAATGCTGTCGGACTGAGGGTGTAAACCTATAACAATGACCAATTGGTCTATGGCCCCGCGAAACTAGGGGGCCATTATTTATGGTTAATTTAGCTGGCCTGCAGCGCTGGGTTATAGGCTGGTTTGGTGACGGAGTAGGCCCAGTAAAAAAACAGGAACTGGAATGCCAGGCGCACATAGAGCAGTGCTAGTGGAATATCTGGGAAAGCTTGCGGATTGATGGCCATATAGATATTGGCGGGATATACGGCAACCAGCAGAGCGACCAACCCCCAGCCGGCAATTTTGCGCAGCCTCGGGATCAGCACACAGATGCCGCCGACTATTTCAAAAAAACCACTGATATACACGGCCTCTGCGTGAAGGGGAAATGAGGGCGGCATAATATTCAGGTAGAAATCTGGGTTTACAAAGTGATCTACACCCACATTGATAAAAAACCCAGCCAGGCCAAACAGTACCAGCTTCTTCCACCAGCCAGCGGGCAGTTGCATTGCATTAAAAAGGCGGGTGATAACTGTCATGGCACTGATTCCTATTTTTATTATTTGCTGCTGGGTTTAAAGCACTTCTATGGAGCCATGTTCGGCGAGCAGCTTGGCTGCTATGGCACGCTGCTCTGAGGGCATATCCAGGTTGGCACAGAGGCCATTGTTCCAGGCGCGATAAGCCTCTGGGTCTGCATTGCCCACATTGGTAAAGGTTTCCCAGGCTATATAGCAGCGTTGCAGATTACTGGGAGCGCGGCTGAGGGCCATATTGTTGAGCAATGAGTCTACGCTGTGCTGCTCTCTGTCCATGCGCAGGGCATCGTCTTTATCCAGGCGCAGGAACTGGGGGTCGGTGGTAGTAAATTTATGCCACTGCACCGGCTTTTCGCTGTCTGGCTCTGCGCGCTTGGCGAAGTTGGTCCAGGCACTCATCACTGTGTTCTCCATTTGATCCCGCGCCTCGGTGTCTGGATAGACATAGGATGAGATGGGCCCATAGGTAAAGTTGCCAGTAACAAAGGCTATATCTGTACCATGGGCTGCGCCGAATAGATTAGGAAAGTCGATGAGCATTGAGCTGTCCTGATGGTCCCAGTCAAACTGGTAGGCATAGAGGTCTGTGTAGCCTGCAGACTCCATGGCCGCCAGTGGCTGGTCTACGCCCTTGATTTTCCAGGCGTGGGATCTGGTGCGAACCCAGAGTTCATAGAGCTCTGGGTCTTTGACGGTAATTCGGGGCGGCAGAAACTTGGTTAATATATAGCTGGTGTCCATAAAGTAGCGATGCAGTGCCAGCCACAGCGACACTTCATCTTTTGTGGCGCCGGCGATCACAGGAATGTTTTTGGCAAGCTCTGGGTTGGCCAGAGCGCCCAGTATGCCCTCCTTCGGAATTACCACACCGTCTACGGTGGTAAGGGGCATTCTGTCGAAATCTAGGTCGCCGGTTTGGTAGAGGCTCATAAACTCAATGGCATCGGTGCCCTTTAACAGGCTGCGCAACTGCCCAGCGCTGTGCTCAGACTGAGGCTTATCCAACAGCTTATTGGTGATCTGCCAGCTGCCCCGGGCGATTAGACTATTGGTGCCATTTTTGTTGTAGGCATCTTGGGCCGAGACTTCCTGGGTGTAGCCCGACTGGGAAATCGCTTTGTGAAATAGTCCCTCAGCCTGTGGCGAGGCCAGCAGAGCCAGTACATTATGGCCACCAGCTGATTCACCAAAGATGGTGACATTGCTGGAGTCGCCCCCAAACTGGGCTATATTTTTCTGCACCCATTTTAGTGACTCAATAATATCCAGTAGGCCGAAGTTGCTGGTTTTGTCTAGCCCTTGCTGCAGGTCTTGAATTGCCGGATGGGTAAACCAACCCAGCGCACCCAGGCGATAGTTAACCGCCACTACTACCACATCTTTGCGGGCTACTAGTTTGTCGTATTCGTAGTAGTCTTTAAGCCCAGAGGTGTTGCCTCCGCCGTGAATCCATAGCATCACTGGATAGTTTTGGCTGGCAAAGTCGGCGGGAGCTTTGATATCCAGATACAGACAGTCTTCGCTGCCTACCATGCCCTCGCCCTCAACACCGGCAAAGCGGCTGGCTTTTTGTACACAGGAGGTGTCATCGCGCTCAATGATCAGTTGCTCTGGAGCATTTAACTCTCGGGGAGCTCTCCAGCGCAGATCGCCCACTGGGGGCTGGGCATAGGGAATATCGAACCAGGAAACCACTCCGGCGGGTGCGCTGGAGGATAGACCAAAGGACTGTCCCTGGGTAATTCCCGTTGAAGTGCTGACTCTGTGCTCTGCCAGCCGCTGGGCCTCCGGATCTGAGGTGCCGAACAGGCTGCAGGACGAAATAATGGCACTGAGGAGCAAAATGCTGAGGGGGCTGATTGGTGATTTCATGTCGGGCTCTTTTCTGCTGTTTGTTGGCTATTTTTATTGTTTTTAATTAACGACTATACAGCTACTTTATTACACCATGTTACGCCTATAACCAGCTAAAAGATCACCAACATATCAACGCTGAAATCAATAGGCTGAGCCGGGACTCTATTAAATTAACTCTGCCCCGACCCAGTCGATCAACCAGGAAAAAACCCCAAACTAGTGATTACTCTCCCTTCGCTGCTTACTCTTTCACTCCCTACCTGCTGTTGCTAATGGGTTGAGCGCTATTATTGTTTGTCTGTCGAAAACTGTAACTTTGCCAACCGGCCATATAACTCGCACGAAGACAGCAGGTCATTATGGCTGCCCGTCGCCACAGCCCGGCCCTGATCCATGACTACAATTAAGTCTGCATGCAGAATAGTCGCCAGGCGATGGGCAATAATCACGGTGGTACGCCCTTTCATTAGCTTATCTAGCGCTAGCTGAACCATATATTCACTCTCTGCATCCAGAGCACTGGTGGCTTCGTCAAGCAATAGCACTCGCGGGTCTTTAAGCAGCGCACGGGCAATGGCAATACGTTGCCGCTGCCCACCAGAAAGGCGCACGCCCTGCTCACCCAAATCACTCTGATAGCCGTCGGGAAGATGGCGAATAAACTCGTCGGCATGGGCCGCTGTGGCTGCGGCCATCACCTGTTCATCAGTGGCCTCTGGTTTGCCGTAGCGAATGTTGTACATCACATCGCCGGTAAACAATGTGGGCTGCTGCTGCACCACGGCAATCTGCTGGCGCAAATCTGTTGGGTATAAATCCTTAATATTGCGGCCGCCAAAAAAGATACCGCCTTTTTGCGGATCGTAAAAGCGCTGAATTAAATCAAACAATGTGGATTTACCTGCACCGGATGGGCCCACCAGTGCAACTATTTTTCCCTCTTCAATGCGTAGGGAAAAATCATCTAGTGCTGGCTGCTGTGGCCGCGACGGGTAGCAGAAGCGGAGGTTTTTAAACTCCAAAACTGGCGTTAAATCTTTGGCTTCGACTGCTACTTTGGCGGCGATCAGAATATCATTTTCAGCGTGAAGCAATTCCATTAGTCGCTCAGTAGCGCCAGCGGCTCTCTGCAATTCGCCATAGACTTCTGACAGAGAGGCAACCCCTGTAGCCATTAAAATGGCATAAAAAATAAATGCGCCCAATTCTCCGCCGGTCATGGTGCCATTGATCACATCGGAGCCACCCACCCAGAGCATGACCGAGAGCGCACTAAACACCAACATTATGACCACAGCCATCAATATTGCCCGCTGACTAACTCGGCGCTTGGCCACATCAAAGGCTCGCTCTACCTCGCGGGAGAAGGCGTTCTTTTCCTGAGTTTCCTGAGTAAAACTCTGGACGGTTTTAATATGCTGAATCACCTCTCCTGCATAGGAGCCCACATCGGCAATACTATCCTGACTCTCGCGAGAAAGGTTGCGCACTTTGCGACCAAAAATAAGTATGGGCATCAGCACCAGGGGAACTGCCAGCATAATAATTAACGACAGTTTTAAATTGGTGATTAGCAACATAATTAATGCCCCGGTAAAGCTAATCACACTGCGCAGGGCTATGGATACCGAGGAACCAATAATGGACTGCAGTAAGGTGGTATCTGATGTCAGCCGCGACATAATATCGCCACTGCGGTTGGTCTCAAAAAATGCCGGATGCAGATGCACCACATGGTTGAACACGGCGCTGCGAATATCTGCACTGACCCGCTCACCCAACCAGGAGATTAAATAAAAGCGGATATAGGTGCCCACCGCCATCAAGGCGGAGGCCAGCAAGATAAACAGGATAGCGCTGTTGAGATGCTGCTGAGACTGCTCGGAAAAACCTTGATCAATCACCAGCCTGAGGCCCTGACCAATAGATAGAGTGACCACTGCGGTAAATACTAGGGCAAATAAGAAAATGCCTATGCGTCCACTGTAGGGTTTTAGAAACTGTGCCAGTGACAGCAGCACCGGAGGCCTGCCCAGCGCTGGTTCTGGATGTGGATTTTCAGCCAAGTTTAACCCTCGAGAGCCGCACAGGCTTTCCCTGTGATTTGTGCACTACTGTACTGTCCATTGCCGTCCATAGATTTCTGCTGTGCTTAAAGTGGTGCTGGGGATTATGCCCAGCGCAGAGCCAGATGCAAGGATTTGGCTGCTGTTTATACAGCAACCATAGGTAAATGGTTTACAGGCACAATTTAAACTGGGCTGTTCTAGACACAGGGTTTTGGTGTGCCTGCATACAGGGCCTCAACCAGAGGGATAAAATGGTCTAGAGGTAACGTATCGTAGTGGGGGTCAAAAGAGGTCTGATCCCAGTTGGCGCAGAAGTCGACACAGTCTTGATAGTAAGGGTGATTTCGCAGTTCATCTCGGGCATTTCTGTCCTGGTCGTAATAATGCATCCAGTAATAGCCCTGAAACAGGCCATGGTGCAATAGCACCCAGTAATTCTTATCGCTGATATAGGGGCGCAGCATGGCGGCAGCTACCTGGCTGTGATTGGCCGGTGCTATGGCATCGCCTATATCATGCAGCAGAGCACAGACTACGGTTTCATCGTCGGCGCCATCACGCTGGGCCCTGGTTGCGGTTTGCAGACAGTGGTCAAGGCGACTGATCTGGTAGGGGGAGTCGCCGTCCATGGTCTTCAACCAGTGGATAACACGGGCAGCCTGCCCTTGCATCTCTTGCCGCTCGTGCTCAAACACCAGGTCATAGTCCTCTCTGCTGGCATGCTCCATGGCGGTAAAACTCACCTTAGCTGACATTTTTACCTCTCCTTATTCTGGCTTGTGGCTGGCCTGTAACTGGCGTAACTTATTGGCGACATTATCTAACTCAAAATAGGCGTCTTGCAAATGCCGCGCAGCCACAGGCTGAAATGACTCCCGTGCATGCAATACCCGCTGGGCAGCCACTAGCAGCAGTTGCCCGCCCTCCAGTCTAAAGGTGGATCTGGCGGCTGATTCCCTGTGCATAATTCTGAGACAGAGCTCCCTATAGGCAGAATAAAACTGCTGTATACCGGGCTGCATTGGATTCATCATCTGCATAAGCTGATTAGAAAATCTCAGGCTGTGAATACTGCCATCAATATTACAGCGCACCATGGGCTCTGTAGCATAGGTTTCGTTGTCCTGATCAAACTCCCTAAAGGGCACCGGAAATTCGCAGAGACTCTTAAAGTACTCCGGGTGATCCAGTCGCAGTTGCTCGAGAATAGCCCAGCCATCGACAATTATTGATTCTCCCCCGGGAGTTTCATTTTGCAGCATATGCAATGCCTGGACCGAGGGCGGGAAGCTGTAGCTGGCAAAATCGTTGTGGGGCGGCAGGCCCAGGGAGGTATGGGCAATATTGTAGACATGACCTGTGACTGACACATTGTGGATACGATCAAACAACAGTTCGCGTATGGGCCCCAATACAGGGGACAGCAACTCCAGGCTCTCAGACTGGGTGGGTGCCCCGGTCAATACAATGGCACCCCAGCGCATAAAGCTTGTCAGGCTGGCCACTGTGGTCTGGCTGTGGGTTAAAAACAGACTCCAGTCAAAGGTCTCTGGAGTAAAGTCATGAGGCCATGGCTGATGCAGTTTTGGTTCAGGAATCATCAGCTGATCTATGGTGCTGAGGGGAAACCGAGTCTGATGATTGTCGGGCCAGGTAATACTCAGCTGACTATTATCTAGGCCCACTTCTGTGGGCGCTAGATCTGCATCTACCGAACTGAGAATAAAACGCTTTTCCTGAGTCTCCACCACTCGACAATCGTCACAGGGGCAGTTATCGCGAAGCCATAGATTGGGTAGCTGGTACTCTCTGCCTGCAGGTCGGCGAATAATCACCGAATGCGCCGTTATCTGAAAAGCTTCAGAGTTTAGTTCAGCCGCCATCAACATGCCCTCTACAAAAGGATTAAAGGTTAATTTTGGACGAAAGTATCATAAAAATTTCGCCACACAAATAACCCTATTAGCGGCTGGTATTTTTGTGTAAAAAAATGTCGTTTTTGGCTTAATTGTTGACTGGAATAAACCAGCTATTATCGGAAACTTGCAGGCGCCCCATCATCAGTTCCGTTACCACCAGATCAATGGTTTCTAAATCCCGCTGAGCCATATTGGCAAAATTATCCTCACCTAATTGCTGCTCAGTCTGATCGGGAAAGTTGCGTCTGGTGCGATGAATCCAATAGCTGGTAGACACCTGCTGCAATTCAAAGGCTTGCATAACGCCCTCAATACCCAGCATAAAACCCAGCAGCCCACCCCAGGTAGCGGTGGGATTATCAGAATCCCAACCCACCAGACTGCCTATCTGTATGGTTCTGACTATATCGCCCTGACCATGAAACAGACTGACCAGACTGGCGGCAAAGTTAATCAGTGCATCGAAGGGCTCGACATAGCTATAGCCGTCGGCGCCCTGCAACTGATAGCGCTGGTAAACAGCATCTCTGGTCTGCTGCCAGCTGTCCGGATGACGCAGATATTGGTCCCAGACAAACTGGTAGATTTTGTACACTGAAGAGTCTTTTGGCAGTCGATTGCTGGCCTGCTGAGCCAACCATTGAGTCTGCTGCTGAGGGCTCTCAGAGGAATCCACCACTGAGGCCAGGCTGTGCATAACCACATAGAACTGCGCTACCCAGTAGGCTTGATCATGGGCCGTGGTTCGAATCGGTAGCTCGGCAATTTGCATAGCAATATCGGGTCTGCCCGGCGCCAGCAGACCAAATATCTCAGTGGTTAGCTGGGCATCAATCATGGAGGATTTGGGGTTATTAATCGGCAGACTGGTGTGGGGCGGCACCATGCCCTGCTCCATTAATTGTCTGGCTCGCTCGTTGGACACCCAGAGAAAGTTCTCTGCCTGAGGCCTGGAGTCGGGAAATTTTTTAAACAATGGAGCATCGGTTTCCGAGTAGATATGCTTTAGCCAACCATCGCGAATTTGCTCGGCACTGAGCTTGCTGGTGCGGTGCTGATGATGAAGATAGGAATACATATATTCTATGTCGGTATCATCATCTGAACCCCAGGGCTGCCCCTCTGGCTCAAAGTAAAAATCGATTGAATTTGCATGGGGTACATATTCGCCCCAGTAGGCTTTTTGATCTGGGCTTCCCCAGTCAGCATCTGTATAAAATGGCATAGTCTCTGCTGTGCCGATTTTATCCATCTCGGTAATCAGGCCAGTCCAGTTAGCAATATTCTGTCCCAGCCAAAAGCCCTGCAGACGCTGGCCGTAATCCGCCTTGGAAATTACCAGTGATTGCTGCTGACCGCTGTCACAGGAGGTGACAAAGATAAGTAAAAGGCCCAGCAGATATTTATTGTTTTTCATTATTCTGCTCTTATAAGTCAGTGTGATACCAAGATTTTTGTTGTTGGTCATTGGCTGATCATGCTTGTGGTTAGTGGCTAATGCAATCAACATTATCTTGACCACTAATACTAACTGATACCTGCGTTGGCCTCATCTGGGGGTCTGATAAACCGGAGGCCCAGCCTGACAGTCCTGAGTCCTGAATCAGTTATCGCTAACCAGTTGGTCCAGCTTGGCGGCACAGATAAAGTCGTTGCTGGATAGCCCATCAATTTCATGGGTGGTAAATGTCACTGAGCAATAGCCCCAGCCAAAGGCAATATCTGGGTGATGACCCTGGCGATCCCCCAGCCAGGCAATAACATTGGCCATCTGCACTGCCCTGGCAAAACCTTTAAAGCTAAATTTCCGCGAGATTTCTTTATGGNCTGCCGATAGCTGCCAGTCTGTATGCAGCTCGGATAGCAGCTGCNNGGCCTCGGCGGCATCCAGNGCGGCCATGCCTCCCTGACAGGGTTCACAGGTCTGATTACTCAGGTCACANTGTTGATTACTCATAGTTTTTATCCCGTTAATTGGCAGTCGTAGGCGGGCTCAAATAGCCCNAGTGACTGCGCCTGTTTGATATCGGCCAGTAGGTTTCTATCAGCCGCTTTAAATAGATCATTNATATCTTCTATCACATAGTAAATAGGTTGATGAATATCGATACGGTATGGGGTGCGCAGAATATCTATCACATTGAACTCGCGGCGCTCTGGAGCCGAGCTCTGAACTGCATAGACCAGCTCGGTGGGCGANGAATTAAGACCTGAGCCCAGAGCCCTGTATTGCCCCTGCTCCCGACTGAGCCCAAACTCTATGGTGAACCAGTAGAGACGTATTAACCAGCTGTAATCCGCCGGTTGCACCTGCAGACCTAACTCGCCTATGGTCTGGGAAAAAAAGGCAAACCCCGGGTCAGTCAGCAGCGGTGTATGGCCAAANATTTCATGAAAAATATCTGGCTCTTCAATATAGTCAAAATCAGCCCTGCTGCGGATAAATGAAGCTGCGGGAAAAGTCTTTTCCGAGAGCATCTTAAAAAAGCGACCAAACCCAATTAATGCGGGGACCGGNTCGACACGCCAGCCTGTTAGGGGCATCAGTACCTGACTGATTTCATCGCACTGGGGTATACGATTATCTGGCAGAGACAGCATCTCCATCCCGTTGAGGCANGCCTGGGCTGCATATTTTTGAGTACTGGGCAGTTGCCGCTGATAGAGGTCGCGCCAGATATCCTGCTCCTCTTGGCTGTAATGAATAACTCCATTGCTGTCTGGGGTCTTAGCTACATAATGGGTAGACTTAGCCATAGTATGCTCCTTAATCCATAGGGATAGTATTACTGAGGATAGGGGAAAATACTTTGCTATAAAGGAGAACTTTGCCTTATAACCGGTTATATTTACCATATAAAGCAAATACTAAGGAATTAACTACCTATGCCAATAATTGATAATTATGACCGCAGTATTCTGCGTGTGCTGCAAACTGATGGCAAAATTGGCAACCAGGAATTGGCCTCCAGGGTTAACCTCTCCAACTCGCCCTGCTGGCGGCGGGTGAAAAAACTGGAGGATACTGGGGTTATTAATGGCTATGCAGCCATGCTTGCCCCCAAAGCTCTGGGACTTACCGCCATGGCCTATGTGCATATAGCCCTGCTTGATCACCGCCAGCAGACTATTGAGACTCTGGATAACTTTGTGGAGGCTCAGGAGCAGATTATTGAATGTTCGTCGATCACTGGCTCCAATGATTATCTACTTAAAATTGTCGAGAGAGATACTGAAAGCCTGGAGAAATTTATTATGCAGCAACTGCTNCGTTTGGGTATTGTGCGCTCTTCTACCACCAACCTGATACTGCGGCAGAAAAAATACACTACGGCCCTGCCGCTCTAGGCTCTCTAGGCTCTCTAGGTTCTCTAGTCTCTCCAGACTCGATAGCACACCTAGCTCTGATGCGGGGCAATTTGCTATACTTGCCCGGAGTTAAACCAGCGCCAAATTTACGATTTGGTTAGCCGAACACCAGGATATGCTATGCCCACTCAGTACGTTACCTGCGCGCTCTATAAGTTTGTTGCGCTGCCCAATTACGGCTCTATTCGCCACCCTCTGTTAAAAGTGATGACCGACAACCAGGTCTACGGCACATTGCTGCTGGCCGCCGAAGGCATTAATGGGACCATTTCTGGCACCAGAGAAAATATAGATTCGGTGCTTCACTGGATTGGACAACAGCCCGGCCTGGAAAATATAGATACCAAAGAATCCTTCGACGATGAAATTCCTTTTTACCGCACCAAGGTCAAATTAAAAAAAGAAATTGTCACCATGGGTGTGGAAGGCATAGACCCCAGGCAGGTGGTGGGCACCTATGTTAAGCCTGAGGACTGGAATGATCTGATCTCTGACCCGGATGTACTGGTGGTAGACACCCG
>JGI26246J51724_1001124_pt1 | contig 12318 bp, 8 predicted proteins | sample SaaInlLV_10m_DNA_FD_51724 | JGI IMG/M metagenome (IMG submission 51724) | reverse complement strand
TTCGACGATCCGGTTTCCAAATATCTTCCAGAGTTTTCCGATCAGCGCGTCCTTCTAAATTCTGAGTCGACTGACCTTGAAGCAACACGTCCGCGGGTGGGAGAAATGACCATCGCTCACTTGTTAACACACACTTCGGGTTTAGGCAGCCGAAGTTCGGCGCTCTATCGCGAGAATAATGTGCGTGACCGCGCACAAAGTCTTGACGCGATGGTATCGAAAGCGGCGCGGGTTCCTTTGTTTCAGGATCCAGGCACAGAATTTCGCTATGGCATACACGCCACTATTATTGGCAAGTTAATTGAGGTTTGGTCGGGGCAGCCTTTTGAAGAATATTTACAGCAGAATTTACTTGCGCCGTTAGGGATGACCAGCACGTTGTTTTGGGCAGAGGGCAATGATGCTGATCGTTTGGCTCAGCTATACAGACCAGAGGCGGGTGACCTGAGTCCCTACGCTATCGAAACCGTGCCTTGGACGCAGCGGCCTGTCTTAGTTGAAGGCGGTGTCGGTCTGCTCTCATCGGTGCCCGACTACGTCCGTTTTTCTCAAATGGTATTAGACAGGGGAAAGATCCCTGGCACCGAAGAGAGAATACTTAGCGAGGCAACAGCGGCATTGATGTATGAGAATGCCGTTCCCGAAGCCGCTATGCCCATTGGTGACAGTCGCTATTGGCTTGGTTCGGGTTGGAGTCTCGGTGGCTTTAACGTTGTGCTCGATCCATCGACGTATGCGTATCCAGTATCAAAAAGCACGATCTGGTGGGATGGTTCGGCGGGCACTCGCTTTTTTATCGATCCTATCGAAGGCACTGTCATTGTTATCATGGCGCAGGTCTCGCCCTCGAATGGCGGAGGATTCCGAGAGAACTTTAGTCACCTTGTCGATGCGGCGATTATTGAAAGACGTTAGTCTTGTGCGCGCTTTTCGCATGGCTGCAATGCTGAGAATATTTACAAAACGTGAAAGCTAAGGCTAACTCTATTATGCAAAAACCCGAACTGAGCATGGCGCTTGAGTCTGCGCAATTATCAATCAGAACGCTGCGCAGTCGCCTAGATATCGCTTTTTCGACTATTCGGCAAGCGTGTCTCGACAGTGAGAGCGGCCGCCTCGACGCGATCAAACTTGATGAATTTCAGCAGGTGAGCTACGAATTAGCCTTTGTTGTGGCTGAGCTAGCGGCGACGAGTGCATTGCTTGCCCAAGCAGAAAAAGGCGATGAACTCGAGGCGCACGTAGCGCTCGCACAGTGGGCGACTACGCTTAATGCGGCGCAGACTAGGTTGCTGCCCATGGCTGACGAATGTGGGCTAGGGCGTGTTGAATTGAGTCGCACTTTTGCTCAGCCCGTGCTTCTTGCTCTGCTCTCCGAATTCGGTTCGAGTAAGGCACTGGCAGCACTTGGTGAAAAACTTTGTGCGCAAGAGCTGAGAAGATTGCCTTCTGTGCTCGACAGCGACAAGGAAATGATGCGCGCAACCTTCGAGCGTTTCGCCGACGAAATCGTCGCCCCAAGGGCGGAGGCGATACATCGGCAAGACCTCGACATTCCAGATGAAATATTGATACCCGCAGCAGAGCTTGGCTGCTTCGGTACCTGCATTCCCGAACGTTTCGGAGGGCTTCAGCCCGATGATAAGCCCGACAGTCTTAGCATGATAGTCGTAACCGAAGAGCTGTCGCGAGGCTCTCTCGGTGCCGCGGGCAGTCTTATTACCCGTCCGGAAATAGCAGCGCGGGCGCTGCTTGCTGGCGGCACTTCGGCGCAGCAGGAAAAATGGTTACCTAGGCTCGCCGCTGGAGAAACACTTTGCGCGATTTCGATCACTGAGCCGAACACGGGTTCCGATGTCGCGTCGGTGGCGCTGCGGGCGACCCGCACCGACGGCGGTTGGAAGCTCAATGGCGCAAAAACCTGGTGTACCTTCGCAGGACGTTCCGAACTGCTNGNGGTTTTGGCGCGCACAGAGGCTGATAAAACTTTAGGCTACCGCGGCCTCAGNCTTTTNCTCGTNGAAAAGCCAGCGTGCGCAGGGCACGAATTTACGGTGGCGCAGGAGACGGGCGGCGCGCTAAGTGGCCGTGCCATCGCAACGTTAGGCTANCGCGGCATGCACTCGTTTGAGCTTTCGTTCGATGAGTTTGTTGTCCCTGAATCAGCGCTTATAGGCGGAGACGCAGGTCTAGGTCGCGGCTTTTACTATACGATGGCGGGCTTCGCCGGCGGTCGTATTCAAACGGCCGCACGCGCGACCGGCGTGATGCAGGCGGCGCTCGAAAAAGCCATGAGTTACGCGCGTGAGCGCAGCACCTTTGGGACACCGCTTGCAAGTTACCAGCTAACGCAAATCAAGATCGCAAAAATGTTTGCGACAATTTCAGCGTCGCGGCAGTTCTCTTATGAGGTCGCCGAGCTCATGGACGAGGGCGCAGGTCAGATGGAGGCGAGTTTGGTCAAGCTGTTTAGCTGCCGCGCTGCCGAAACCGTAACGCGCGAAGCCATGCAGATACATGGTGGCATGGGCTATGCGGAAGAAATGGCGGTTAGTCGCTACTTTGTCGACGCGCGCGTGCTATCAATTTTTGAGGGTGCCGAAGAGGTGCTCGCGCTAAAAGTGATCGCGCGCGAGTTAATTGAGAAGGCAAGCGTTGTGTGAAAATAGCGTCGCCTGTCGGGCAGTTTCTGCGCCATTAGTTCGGAACCCATTTTAATGCAAAATCTACTCAAAGGACTTCGCATCGTCGAAGGAAGTGCATTTATTGCCGCGCCGTCTGGCGGCATGACGCTTGCTCAGTTGGGCGCGGATGTTATTCGCTTTGATCAAATAGGTGGCGGCATCGACTACCGGCGCTGGCCGATTACAGGTCAAGGCAAAAGTCTTTACTGGCATAGTTTAAACAAAGGTAAACGGTCTATCGCTGTGGATTTTCGCAAGCCCGAAGGCCGTGAACTCTTATCGCGACTTATCTGCGCCCCCGGCGACGACGCAGGCCTTTTTCTCACGAACTTTCCCGCACGTGGCTGGTTGAGTTACGACGCCCTAAAACAGCAGCGCGAAGACCTCATCTACCTCAATCTAACCGGTGATCGACACGGNGGCAGCGCGCTCGACTATACAGTCAATGCGCGNGTTGGNGTGCCTTACCTTAATGGCGATGGCGTTACGCCACTCAATAGCGCACTGCCGGCATGGGATGTGATTGCAGGGCAACAGATCGCACTTGGGCTTTTGGCTGCAGAGCGCCACCGAAGCCGCACCGGCGAGGGGCAGTTCATTAAACTAGCGCTGGCCGATGTCGCGCTCGCCACGATGGGTCATCTCGGCTATTTGGCCGAGGCGCAGATTAATGAGCAGCAAAGGCCGCCTATGGGCAATCATATTTTTGGCACTTTTGGGCACGACTTCGTGTGCGCCGATGGCGAACGCGTAATGATTGTTGGCGTTAGTCCAAACCAGTGGCAAGCAATCGTCACAGTGACCGATTGCGCGGACAGCGTCGCGGCACTTGCCTCCGAGCTTTGCCTAAATCTCGACAAAGAAGGCGACCGCTTCGCTGCACGAGAAAGATTGCAAGCGTTGTTTANGCCATGGTTCGCCGCACGCAGCAGCGCGCAGGTGCATAAAGCTCTCGACGCTGCGGGCGTCTGCTGGGGTCCCTATCAAACCCTCACACAGTTGGTTGCGCGCGATGTCGAATGTTCAGTCGAGAATCCACTTTTCTCGTCGATAGACCAGCCTGGAATAGGCAGTGTGTTGACGCCGTCACAGCCCTTAAATTTCGGCGCAATAGACGCCGCGGAACCGAAACCGGCACCGCGCTTAGGCGAGCATACCGACGAAATACTGAGTGAGTTACTGGGCATGAGTTCGGGGGAGATCGCCGCATTGCACGATGCTAGAATAGTGGCAATAGACGACTAGATAAGACGAGAAAAGAGTGAGAGAAATGTCGACAAACGAAGTAAATGAGCACGTATTAGCAGCAGGCAATAAAAGCGGTCAGGTATTTACTCTGCTNACCGAGGCGGCGGCGCGCTGGCCAGAGCGTCCCGCGGTCACCTATCAGGGTGTCACCCAGACATGGCATGAAACGCTGCTACGCTGCCGTGCCCAAGCGAGTGTGTTTGCGCAAGCAGGTATCGAGCGTGGTGATCGAGTCGCCTATCTTGGGTTTAATTCGAATGTTTGCTTCGAGGGCTATTTCGCACCGCCTGCGATTGGCGCGGTTTTTGTTCCGCTTAATTTCCGTCTCGCTATTGGCGAGCTCATCGAATGTCTTGATGATTGCACCCCACGACTGTTGATCTGCGAGCCGGCTTTTTACAGTCAAGCACTCGCCTTGCTCGAAGCCTGTGCTAGCGTGAGCTGTGTGTTTGTGACCGGTAGCGCGCTCGACTTCGACAACGCGAAGCGACACGGCGTTGAGATAAACGGGGTTACCCAAAGCCTGCCCGATGAGATGCGTTCTCTCGAGGCAAGTATTGCCGAGATAATTGCAGGCGCAAGTNTTGCCGATATGCAACCAAGCTCGTTCGAAGAGACCTTAATTCTCTTTTACACAGGTGGTACNACCGGACGCTCGAAAGGAGTGATGCTCAGTAACAAGAACTTCCTGTGCAATACCTCAGGTTCGGTTCCGCTTTATAAAATGCAAGACTGCTGGTGTTTTCTTATCGTCGGCCCGCTGTTTCATATCGCGGCAGGTGCGCGCATTTTTAGCTGCGCGGTGCTTGGCGGTCACGCAATAATCTTGCCGAAGTTCGATGTGCCAGAGGTGTTAGAAAGCATCGCTAACTACCGTATTAATTCGGCAACCCTCGTGCCGACGATGTTTCAGATGCTGATCGATAACCCACTCTTTGCCACCGCTGATTTGTCTTCGATGCAGATGGTTGCCTCGGGCGCCGCACCGATGCCTATGGCCTTACAGCATCGGGTAATAGAGGCGTTTGCGGGCATCAATCTTTATCAAACCTATGGCATGACCGAGGCGGCGCCCATCGTCACAAGTCTCGATTCGCAGTATCACGTCGTCAGCGGCCCGGGTTCTGAGAAACTCGGCTCGGTAGGTAGGCCAGCNCCGCATGTGCAGCTTCGCATTATTGACGAGCAGGGCGCCGATCTCCCTCCGGGCGAAACGGGTGAGGTGCTCGCGCGCGGTGACAACATTATGACCGGATATTGGAATCTTCCCGAGCAAACCGCGGTCGCCTTAAAAGACGGCTGGTATCACACCGGCGATGCCGGCTATATCGACGCCGATGGGTTTTTGTTTTTAGAAGGTCGTGTGAAAGACATGATCGTAAGCGGCGGCGAGAATATTTACCCAATAGAGATCGAAAACGTGCTGTCGAGTCATCCTGCGGTTCATCAGTGCGCGGTGATCGGCGTGCCACATGAAACTTGGGGTGAGGCGGTACACGCCGTTATTTTACTCGACGACGCAGTCAGCGAGGCGCCGACTGAGCGCGAGTTGATTACGTATTGCCGAGAAANAATCGCCACCTACAAATGCCCNGTAAGCGTGAGTTTTCGCAGCGAACCCATGCCTCTCTCACCGATTAATAAGATCCTCAAGACCGAGCTTCGCAAGCCTTTTTGGGAAGGCAGGTCGAGCGCACTCGTTTAGTCTTCAGGCAGCAGCATGAAGGACTATGGAGGGCATGAAGGAAAAAGCCAGTTAAGTCGCCCAGCCTCCCGCAAGAGGGATTAGCTGCCCAACCATGTGCGTGCAATTTTCACTGGCAAGGTAGGCGGCAAGCTCTGCAGTCTCGGCGGGCGCACCGACTCTGTTGGTCGGCACATTGCGTTTTACGTGCTCAATGAATTTAGGCTGGTCGAGAATGTCGTCGGGATAGTAGGTGTCATTATTGACATAGTTCTGCGCGATCGCATTAACCTGAATGCCGCTACGCGCAAGCTCCAGCCCGACCGCTTTTATAAACCCGTTTTGCGCCCCACGCGCAGCACAATAGGCGGCGTTATTGGCAATGCCTTTGAGAGGCGCTGCGCTTGTCACCGCGATTATTTTACCGCTTTTGCGCGCGAGCATTTGTGGGGTCACGGCTCGCACAAGATGCATAAGCGGATCAACCAAGCGCGCGAACAATCTGTGCCAATCGGCGTCGTCTATGGCGTCGACCGGACCGGTCATCGGCGGCTCAGCGAGGTTGGCGACCAAAATATCTATGCGTCCCGCATCGAAGATCACGCGCTCAACGTCGGCGGCGCTCGTGAGCGGCGAGACGCTCTCGACAACCTCGATGCCTATTTGTCTGAATTTCTCTGCGATTGCGCGACCCATGTAGCGGTCGGCGCAGGTGATTAAGGCGCGACGTTTGGGTGTTGCCTGCGTGCCCCTATCGGTAGTCGATTCCGTCATCGATTAGATCCTGAATTTAAGTTCTCGTTAGTTAGCACTGCGCGATAGTTAGCACTGCGTGATAGGGAGTGGGCTTAACTTTTTTCTTCATGCCCAGCGAGCAGATGCTGAACAAATTTCTCGAGCGTCTCATACGGCTGACAGCCGACCACAACGAGGTCGTTAGCGTAGAATGTCGGCACGCCTGTCACGCCCACGCCACGCGATCGCGCCCAGTCTTCATCGACTTTGGCTGAGAAGCTACGCTCGACTAGTACGGCGCGCGCTGCGAGGCCATCGAGTCCAACTGCCTCGGCGATTTCAATAAGCGCATCAACGTCGCTGATGTTCACCGCGTCAACAAAATACGCGCGATACAGCGCATCGTGTATGGCCTCACCGCCCGGCTGCGTGTCAGCCCAAGCGCCTAGCTCCTGTGCGAGCCGGCTGTTATAGGTATGCGTGCGCTCGCCGTAGGGTAGCCCGGCCTCGGCCATGAGATTTTTCAGCCTCTGGCGTATCGGCTCAATATCCCGTCCCGCGAACATTTCAGCCAATGAGCGCCCTTCGGCAGGCGTATCTGGGTGCAAGGGGAAATGCACCCAGCGCGTTTTGACAGGATAGTTTGCCTTTAGTTTTTCAATACTCACGGTACTGAGATAACACCAGGGTCAGACGTAGTCGGTGAAGACNTCGAGTTGAAGTGAGTTGGACATTAAGTGCTCCGATCGAGTTGCTAAGGATTTGGCGACCAATAACACAGACTCTATCAAACTCTTGCCAGGGTTGCCTCGGCTAGAGGCGCTTGATCTAGATCAATCAATTAGTAACCTACCTGTCTCAAGAGTCCCTCTCACGCTCGTTTCGCCATGTGTCAGGCTTTTGCACCACTTGCCTCTTCGGCCAATTGCGCTAGACTCCAACGATCGCCTAATTCTAGGGGCGCTGCTTCGGCGCGAGCGATTCGCCGGATATCGGCAGCTTAGTACAACTCATGTGGTTGGAACACAGAGGAAAACCAGACAATAAAAAGACGGAGAAAACGACCATGCGCAAACTTCTAACTGCCGGTGTCATCCTCGGCGTGACCGCAATGCAGCTCGCAGCGTTACCGACAGCGGCTGTCGCTCAATCTAGCGACGAGCCGCTCGCGATACTCGTTCCGGGTGGAGGCACCTATTCGCGGCCGATCACCACCGACTCTGATCTCGCTCAGCAGTTTTTCGACCAAGGCCTGCGCATGGCGTGGAGTTTCTACTTTCCCGAGTCGATCGCCTCCTATCAAGAAGCGACTCGCCTAGACCCCGACAGCCCCATGCCGTATTTCGGCTTGGCGCATGCGGCAGGTCCCAACCCTAACAGCCGCTATGCGGGCATGCCGGACGATCCCCAAGGCACGGGCTTGGATGCGATTCGTGAAGCGCTGCGGCGTATCGACAACGCGACGCCGCGCGAGCAAGACATGATCCGAGCGCTTTTCGTGCTCTACAACAAAGACGCCATTATGGACACTCGCGAACGCGACTTCGCTTTTGTCGATGCCATGCGCAAGCTGCATGAAAAATACCCCAACGACCCTGACATCGGCGCGATGTTCGCCGCGGGCTTTATGAACACCACGCGTTGGGACTACTGGGAGAAAGACGGCACAGCGCGTCCGGGCACCGAAGAGGCGCAGTTTGCGCTCGAGGCGGCGATGCGCGCCGAACACGATCATCCGGGTGCAAATCACCTCTATATTCACCTGATGGAAGCGTCTGGTCAGCCAGAGCTTGCGATGCCAGCGGCGCAGAAGCTCGAATCTACCGTGCCTATTTCGGGTCATATGGTGCACATGCCTGGGCACATCTATTTAAGAGTGGGCGAATACGAGAAGGCGATCGACATTAATGAGCGTTCGCAGATTGTAGACCTCCAGTTTGCCGAACTTTGGGGTGACACTAATTTTCCCAATATTGGTACCTACCCACTGTCGCATAAAATGCATGCACCACACGCGCTAGATTTCGTGCGCTATGCGAGCATGTTGCAGGGCAGCTATGCGCAGGCATCCGAAGCGGCACAGCGCGGCGCGGCGAGCGTTGGTACTGCGCCCGAGGCGGTTAATCGCGGCGAAAAGCGCGTGGTTCACTCTTGGGTTGTCGACAAGGTCTTTGGCAAATGGGACAAACTCCTCAGCAGTGAGCAGAGCCATAAAGGCACGCCTTATCTCGACGGCATGTGGAGCTATGTAACCGGCAGCGCCAATATCGCGAAGGGCAATCTCGCGGCAGCGGATGCGGCGCTCGTGCATATTCGTGAGATGGCGGTAGACCCTAAAGTAGACACCACCGGCGTGAGCCCAACCTCTGCTTCGCAGATCCTCACGCTCGCGGGCTTTGCCCTCGAAGGTGAGATTAAAGAAGCACGTGGCGATCTTGACGGTGCGATTGCCGCCTACGCGCGCGCAGTCGAAATCGAAGACACCAACAGCTACACCGAGCCACCAGACTGGTCGCAGTCTATGCGCCTCTACCTAGGTGCAGCGCAGCTCGATGCTGGGCAGGCGGCCGAAGCCGAGGCGACATTCCGTCAAGACCTCGANTGGAAGCAGCAGAGTGGCTGGTCGACGTTTGGCCTACAGCAGGCNATCGAGGCGCAGGGACGCAGCGCCGAAGCGGTGATCGTGAAACGTCAGTTCGAGTCGTTCTGGCGTAACGCCGATGTGACTCTATCGAGAGCGCATCTCTAGAGTGAGATGCACCGCAATGTGAGAGTAAAAGGGCCTGTCAGTAAACCGATAGGCCCTTTTTTTGGTTCTATCGAAGGTGCCGGCTCTCGTCCCGAATTGACTTGAACTCAGAACTCGGCAGCAACTCTGGCCAGCGAGATGAGTTTGCCAGATCGGTGATAATCGATTGAAACAGCTCAATATCCTGCACTGCGCCGCGTAAATCCCACTCAGGGCTCCATGCATCGCAGGTCTGGTGATAGCAGTTGCCGGTGTAGTCGGCGATCCACTTGTCGCCCGCCGCGCGGCCGCCCTCGACCAGATCAGCGCCTCCGGCTATTCCCATAATCAGGAGCACGGGAACGCCGCGCCTTGCGAGTGAGAAATGGTCGGCTCTAAAAAACAGGCCGTTTTCTGGCAAGTTCTCGGGTGTCACTGTGCGTCCCTGTAGTGCGGCGGCGCGCGCTAAGTCCTGCTCGAGTTCGCTCTGCCCCTCACCGACCTGAATAACATCGCGGGCAAGACCTGCGGTCTGCAGAATGTCTAGAGTGAAGTTCGCAACCGTAGTCTCNAGCGGGNACAGCGGCTGGGAGGCGTAGGCTTCGGAGCCGAGCAGTCCACTCTCCTCGGCGGTCCACGCGGCGAAGACTACGCTGCGCTCGGGTGACTTTCCGGTACTTAGCACGCGGGCAAGTTCGATCACGCCTGCAATCCCGAGCGCATCGTCGTTAGCGCCGGGCCGCACGGTGCGTCCCTGCGAATCGGGTTCGCCAACACCATAAGCGTCCCAGTGCCCCGAAACCAGGATCGACTCCTCTGGGCGTGTCGATCCCTTTAATCGCGCCAGTACGTTCTGACTCTGGACGACTTCCATTTCAATTTCGAGCGCTGCTGAAAGCGTGACCCCTTCGAGTTCAAACGCCTCGAAGTCTTCGGCGCGCGCGAGTCGTCGCTGCTCTTCGAGACTAAGCCCTGCGAGTGCAAACAGATCGCGTGCCGCGTCGTTGTGAAGCCACCCTTGGAGCAGCGGCGGCGCGAGGCTGTCGGCAGGGCGCTCGATTGAGTAGTTCTCGCCGGGCGAAGACGAGGCCACTTTCCAGCCATAGCCTGCGCCAGCGTCGTCGTGGACGACAAGAGCAGCGAGAGCGCCTCTGCGCGCTGCCTCTTCGAATTTGTAGGTCCAGCGCCCGTAGTAGGTCATTCGCTTGCCGCCGAAACGGCCTGCGACTGCTTCGCCAGCAACTGCTGCAAAATCAGGATCGTTGACTAAGAAGACGGCAAGCTTGCCGCGCAGATCGATGTTGCCAAAATCATCCCAGCTACGCTCCGGCGCGAAGGCGCCATGACCGACGAAGACTATGGGTGCGTCGTCGATGACCGCGCGCTCAACCGCCCGAGTGCTGCTGAACTCTACCTCCGTACCCTGCACTAGAGTGCGTGTGGCCCCATCTGTGTTGAGTCGCAGAACAGGGGCGTTGTCTGCTGGCGCCACAATCTGCGTATGAATCAGCGGCACAGACTGCGTCCATCCGCCTTGCTCGCCGGCCGGGTCGAGTCCTAACGCCGTAAAGCGCTCGATTAAATAGTTGACCGTCAGCGCCTCCCCCGGGCCGCCGGGCGCGCGGCCGTAAAATTCGTCCGATGCCAGCACTCTGACAGTCTCAGAAAGCCGCACCGAATCGATCTGCGCACTTGTCACAGCGCTTTTTTGGCCATCTAAGCTTTCTTGGCAGCCGCTAAGAAGGCTCGCCAGACCGGACAAGAGAAATAGGGCGAGGACGCGTTGGAAATGGGAGGTAAACATAATGGGTCTCTAGGGATGTTAACTTAGCGAAAGAGTGTAGAGTCGAGCGGCGCTTGAGTCGAGTGCGGCTAGCTGTCCTTTGCTACTAGTCTAATGTGATCTAGCGCGGTTGTGAGTCGTAACGTAAGCTTGTTCTCCACACTTTTCNATTCAAGACAGGCATACCGTGACCGACGCGATCAAAGACTTCCTTAAAGCCAATCCTAAGACGGTTGTCCTAACGGGCGCCGGTATCAGTCTCGCCTCGGGTATTCCTACCTATCGCGATAGCACAGGCAAATGGCAGCGTAACGACCCCATCCAGCACCGAGATTTTGTCGAAAAACCGGCCTCTAGGCAGCGCTACTGGGCGCGCAGCTACGCCGGATGGCCAGCTGTAGGACTCGCGCAACCCAATGCCGCACATCTTGCACTCGCCCAGTTAGAGGCGGCGGGGTTTGGCTCGCTATTGGTTACCCAGAATGTAGACCGCTTGCATCAGCGTGCCGGCTCGCAAAAGGTTATCGACCTCCATGGCAGGCTCGACCGCGTGGTGTGTTTGAGATGCGGCGAGAAGAGCGAGCGCGCTCGCATGCAAGAGCGCATTGTTGCGCATAATCACACGCTGCCAAGTCCGGGCGCACTCGCGCCAGATGGCGACGCAGACGTGCCAGACGATATAATCAGCGAAATCAATGTGCCCGCCTGCGAGTCCTGCGGCGGCGTGCTCAAACCCGATGTCGTGTTCTTTGGCGATTCGGTGCCTCGCACAACAGTCGAAGAAATCTTCGCAGCCATCGATGCCGCGGGCGCATTATTGGTTATCGGTAGCTCGCTAATGGTATATTCGGGCTTTAGATTTTGTCGCCACGCCCATCAGGCNGGCTTCCCTCTCGCGTGTATCAATCCCGGCGCAACGCGTGCCGACGATNTGTTCACACTCAAGAGTGAAAGCGGATGCACCGAGCAGTTGCAGGCGTTGGCGGCAGAATTGACAGGGGGGTAAAGCTGCTTTCCCCCAAAACAATAAAAACTAGCGCTCACGTTTCGAGCTTGCTAGGGGGAAAATGATGCACAGACCGACTTACTTCGCGGGCAATTCAATCAGTGATGGAGAGAATTGCGCTAAACGAGCACGACGCTTTTCATTAAACTCGATAGCAGTAACACTTGCTGCAATCAGCTTGGGACTCGCCGGCAGTACACTCGCGCAGGACCATTTCAATGAGAAGGGTTCACCGGCTTCGGTGCATACCTCAGCATTACAGCAGGCGCTGCGTGACTCGCTTCCCTTCGAAGACGACCGCGATTTCGCAGAATCGCGTCGCGGCTTTATCGCTGAGCCGGCTTCTAAACAAATCCTGAATTCGCAAGGTGCGGTGGTCTGGGATATGGGGCAATACGAATTTTTACTTAGCGGTGAAGAATTCGACTCGATGCACCCTTCGCTTCAGCG
>JGI26246J51724_1001121_pt1 | contig 12329 bp, 7 predicted proteins | sample SaaInlLV_10m_DNA_FD_51724 | JGI IMG/M metagenome (IMG submission 51724) | reverse complement strand
GCTTCAGCAAATTCTGTCCCTACAGATAAATTATAAACTGGATCTACGTTATATGTAAGTAACCCTTTTACTTTTCCAGCTTTCATATCTGCAACAACTTGAGCAAGCTCAGTGTCATTTCCTTTTCTAATATGTAATGGATTTGCTGCATCAAATACAACACTTTGTAAAGCATCATTAATTGCAAAAGCAATAAGCTGTGCATTTTTATCAGAAGAGCCAGACACAACAACACCGTGAGAACCAGATTTCTTTAAAGCTGCAGCAACCTCTTGAATATGTGCATCTACTGGAGTTGCTTTTGATGGCAAACTAGCCCCAGTAATTGTATTGTATAAATTAAGTAAAGCAAATACTTGATCTGAAGGTTTTGTAACCACACGTTTGTCTGCATTTGCCCCGGTTAAAGACATGTTTGCTTCAAACTGAACCAAATAAGACATATGTCCTGAATCTGGATTTCTACTAGCAGCATACCCTTTTTCAAACCCGCCTTGCCAATCACCTATAAAGTCTGCACCAAAAGAAACAATAGTATGTGCTTTGTCAAAATGATAGTTTGGAATTGCTCTTTCACCAAACATAGCTTCAAAAGCGTCTGCAGTTCCACTTTCTGAAATAGCATCATAAGCAACGTGTTTCACATTTGGATAGGCAGTAGTAAATTCTGAAATGATTTGAGCTGTAGAAGGGCTCGCTAAAGTTCCTGTTAATAGAACAACGGGTTGATTTGCTTCTTTTAATTGAGCTAATGCTGCTCCAATTTCATTATGAGCTGTATTCCAAGAAATGGTTTGTTCCCCTTTTCTAGGTTCTTTTAGTCTCAATTGTTCGTCATACAAAGACAAAACAGCTGCCTGAACTCTTGCATTGGTAGTTCCGTTAGCATCTTTGTTAGGCATAATTAATATTGGACGTCCTTCTCGTGTTTTAACTAAAACATTTGCAAAGTCAAAACCATCAGCAATCGTACTTGCATACCAATCTGCAACACCTAAGATAGTATCATTTGGTTTTACAACATAAGGAATTGATTTTTTAACAGGGCCTTCACAGGCTGCCATTGTTGCAGCTGCAGTTGTAAATCCAACATACTTTAAGAAATCTCTTCTTGATGTAGATGAGCTTTCTAATGTTTTCTTATCTCCTAAAAATTCATCTGTAGGAATTTCTTCTACAAATTCGTTTTTACTTAGCGTTTCAACAATAGAACTATCTTTGAGTTCCTCAACACTTTGCCAGTATTTTTTGTTTGAAGCCATTTATATAGAATTTATCTTCTTAATTTGTTAATGATGACATTTACCACATTCTATTCCACCTAACTGAGCTATGGTTACTTCTTTTGTACCATATTTCTCTGCTAATTGTTTGTGAATTTTCTCGTAGTAAGGATTTCCTTTTAAATCTACGTTTGTTTCTCTATGACAGTCAATACACCATCCCATAGTAAGTGGTGAATACTGATACATCTCATCCATTTCTTCAACTGGTCCATGACATTGCTTACAATCTACGCCTGCAACAGTAACATGTTGTGCGTGAACAAAATTCACATGATCAGGCAAATTGTGAATACGCACCCATTTAATTGGCTTTGTTTCACCTGTATATTCTAGATTTTCCGCATCCCATCCTGCAGCATCGTATATCTTTTGGATTTCTTTGTCTAATTCATTTTTTCTTAAAATAACACCATTGTATTCAACCTCTGTTCCTTCAGCTACTTCCGCAATGTTTTTATGACAATTCATACATACATTTACAGATGGTATTCCAGAATGTTTACTATGTTTTGCTGAGGAGTGACAATACTGACAATCAACTTTGTTTTCTCCAGCATGAATCTTATGAGAGAATGCTATGGGCTGAACGGGTTGATAACCTTGATCAACACCAACACTAAATAACGTTCCAAAACCTAAATAGGCTGTCATAAGTAATGCGAAAATTGTTCCTACTACATGCAAAAATGTGTTTTGCTGAATTCCTGCCCAAACTTCTTTCAATGCACCTAGAGAACCTGGTGTTTTTGGAGCTCCTTTTAATTCACTTATCGTTTTAAGTAGTGCCGCGATTATTAAAAAAGCTGAAACTATAATTGCTGCTAAGATATAAAGTAACCACCCTGGTGCTTCATTTTGGCTACCAGAAGAAACAACTGCACCTGGTGCAACAACAGGTTTAGGATCACCTACCTCCGTGTAGTATAGGATATCATCTATTTGAGTGTCTGATAACTGAGGAAAAGCTGACATAACACTACCATTATATTCATTAAAAATGGCAATAGCATCTCTATCGCCAGAAGCTCTTAGCGCTGCGTTATTTTTTATCCAAGATTTTAACCAATCATTCTCTCTTCTTTCTGTAACACCTGCTAGAGCTGGACCTATCAGTTTTCTGTCTAACTTATGGCAAGAAGCACAAAGGTTTTTGTATAAAGTTCTACCCTCTTTTTGACGAGTAGCATCTATGGCATCTTGAGCCATAGCTGAAAAACTTAAAGAAAATAATAATAGAAATGTAAAACTCTTAAGAAGTACGGTGGTTAGTCTTTTGTGTAGATATACACTTTTCATATTCACAAACTATTTATTTAGTATCAATTTACTGAAATTCTAACCAAAATTCGACTCAAAAAATCGCTCTCAATTAGAAGCACAAAAGTACTACATATAAGTAAATTTTGAAATGTCAAAGAGCTGTTAAATATTAATTTATATTTGTTCTAAATAAGGTGTTTTTACAATATATTTATGTTGAAGTTGTTAACTTTGTGAATTGAAGTTTTTTATGAAAAATTCTGTATTAAAAGTCTGTATTATTTTGGTAGTTTTTTTAACTACTAAACCCTCTTTTTCTCAATCAGAAAAATCTGATAACACTTTAATTAATGAACTTATTTCAAAGAAAAGAAGTTTCAATAAAGAGTTTAGTTATGGCTTTAGAATTCAGCTTTACAATGGAATTGAAACTGTTGCAAGAAAAACAATGAGGAAGTTTAACTATGATTTTCCAGAAATAAAAACACATCTTATATACAGACAGCCAGAATGGAAAATACAAGTTGGATTTTATAATACTATGTTAGAAGCTGATAGGGCATTACTAAACTTTAAAAGGAAATATAAGAGCGCAATTGTAATTCCTTTAGGAAAATAATATTTATTCATAAAAAAAAGCCTTGTTAAACAAGGCTTTTTTTTATGAATTTATTTTAATTTTTTCTTGACAGCCACCTCTTGATAAGCCTCTATAGAATCTCCCTCGACAATGTCGTTGTAATTTTTAATTTGAAGACCACAGTCATATCCTTTGGCAACTTCTTTTACATCATCTTTGAATCTTTTTAAAGAAGTTAATTCTCCATCATGAACTACAATTCCGTCACGAATAATTCTGATTTTAGAATTTCTAAAGATTTTACCGTTCATCACCATACAACCAGCAATATTACCAACTTTAGAAATTTTGTAAACCTCTCTAATTTCTACAGATCCCGTTACCTCTTCTTTCATTTCTGGAGATAACATTCCTTCCATAGCGTCTTTAAGATCATTGATAGCGTCATAAATAATAGAATAAGTTCTAATATCTACCTCTTCTCTATCTGCTATTATTCTTGCATTAGATTGTGGACGAACATTAAATCCGACAATAATAGCATCTGAAGCAGTTGCTAATAGAACATCTGACTCTGTAATTGCTCCCACACCTTTGTGTAAAATATTAACTTGTATTTCTTCAGTTGATAGTTTCTGGAAAGAATCTGTAAGCGCTTCTACAGAACCATCTACATCTCCTTTAAGAATAATATTCAATTCTTTGAAATCACCCAATGCAATTCGTCTTCCAATTTCTGCTAATGTTAATGTTTTTTGAGTTCTAACAGATTGCTCTCTTTGTAGTTGAGATCTTTTTGATGCAATTTGCTTCGCTTCTCTTTCATCATCAAATACATTAAATTTATCCCCTGCCTGTGGAGCACCATCTAATCCTAAAATTGAAACAGGAGTTGATGGACCAGCTTGTTCAACGTTATTTCCTTTATCATCAAACATGGCTTTTACCTTACCACTGTTTTTTCCAGCCAAAATGTAATCTCCAATTTTTAAGGTTCCAGCCTGAACTAATATGGTTGTAACATAACCTCTACCCTTATCTAATTGTGCTTCAACTACTGCTCCAATTGCATTTTTATCTGGGTTAGATTTCAATTCTAAAATTTCAGCTTCTAGTAAAACTTTTTCTAATAATTCAGGAATTCCTTCTCCTGTTTTTGCTGAAATATCTTGAGATTGAATGCTTCCTCCCCATTCTTCAATTAATAAATTCATTGAAGATAGCTGAGTTTTAACATTATCAGGATTAGCATTTGGTTTATCAATCTTATTAATTGCAAATATGATTGGAACACCTGCAGCTTGCGCATGAGATATTGCTTCTTTTGTTTGAGGCATCACATCATCATCTGCAGCTGCGACAATAATAACTAAATCTGTGACCTGAGCACCACGGGCACGCATGGCTGTAAACGCCTCGTGTCCTGGTGTATCTAAAAATGCTATTTTCTGATCTCCTACATTAACAGAATATGCTCCAATGTGTTGGGTAATTCCTCCCGATTCACCCTCAATAACATTTGCTTTTCTAATATAATCTAGCAGTGATGTTTTCCCGTGATCAACATGACCCATCACCGTAATGATAGGTGCTCGACCAACTAAATCTTCTGGCTTATCAATAACTTCCTCAATTGATTCTTCTACTTCTGCACCAACAAATTCAACAGTATGATCAAATTCTTCAGCTACGATTTTAAGAGTCTCGGCATCTAAACGTTGATTCATTGTAACCATCATCCCTAACATCATACATGCAGAAATAATTTCTGTTACAGCTACTTCCATCATGGTAGCAACTTCACTTACAGTAACAAACTCAGTAACTTTTAAGACTTTTGACCCTAGTACCTGTGCTTCAGTTTCAGCATCTGATAATTCTCTGTGGGCATCTCTTTTATTTCTTCTATATTTAGCACCTTTCCCTTTAGAGGATTTCCCTTGAAGTTTCTCTAAGGTTTCTCTAACTTGTTTTTGTACTTCCGCCTCCGTAAGCTCTCTTTTAACAGGCGCTGGTCTTCTTTGAGCATTTCCACCTCTTGCTCCTCCAGGTCTTCCTGAACCTGGTCTTGTTCCACCCGGCCTNCCTACTCCTGAAGCTCTATTCTGANCGCCTTGACCAGTTGCTCCTGGCTTACTAATCCTTTTTCTTTTTCTCTTAGAAGCGTCATTTTTGGCAGTGCCTTTTGATTTATCTTCAGGCTTTTTCTTAGCCTTTTCAAATTGCTTAAGATCGATCTTTTTACCTGTTAACTTTGGCCCATCAAGTTTTTTATATTGTGTCTTTATGGTTTCTGATTGCTCTGAAGATTCAGTAGACTCAGATTCTTCAGTTTGCTCGGATACAATCTCTGGTTTTGACTCTAATACTTCTGGTTTTTCGGAAATAGTCTCTTTTTGCTCTGAAGATTCAGACGGATTTTCGTCTATTTTTTGAGAAGCTTCTTGTGTCTCCTCTTTATTGACTTGAATCACATCAGGTGATACTACTTCTTTTTTGTCTTCCTTAACCTTGGATTGTTGGTTAACAACAGGGTTGTTTTTTAATTCAGCTTTTTTTGGATCAATATCTATCTTCCCTACTGTTTTTATTTGAAGCTTTTCAGCTTTGGCTCTTAATACTTCTTCTTTCTTTTCTTCCTCTAACCGTTTTCTTTCAATCTTAGCCTCTAACTCAAGCCTAATTGCCTCTTTCTCTTTTCTTTTTTCTTCACCAACTTCTTTAGATGCTGCTTTTTTGTTGGCATCTGTTTCAAAACCATCTTGAAGTATCTGATAAATTTCACTTGATATTTTTGTAGTAGGTCTTGCTTCGATCTGATGACCGTTTTTGGCAAGATATTCTACAGCTCTATCAAGAGAAATATTTAATTCTCTCAGCACCTTATTAAGCCTCACTGTTCTACTTTCCGACATATACTCCTGTTATCCTTTTATTTGTAAAAGTATTATTTTTTATTGAAAATTTAATCCTCGAATTCTTCTTTTAGGATTCTTTGTACATCTAGTATTGACTCCTCTTCTAAATCTGTTCTCTTTAACAGTTCTTCGACAGAAGCATCCAACACACTTTTTGCTGTATCTAAACCAATATTTTTAAATTCTTGAATGATCCAAGCTTCAATCTCATCACTAAATTCTGTCAATTCAACATCTTCTTCTTCTAAACCNTCTCTTTGAACATCTATATCGTATTTTGTCAACTCACTAGCTAAACGAATATTAACCCCTCCTTTACCAATTGCTTTTGATACTTCTTCGGGCTTTAGAAAAACATTTACACGTCCTTTCTTTCCGTTTTTCTCTTCTTCATATTCTTCAATTTCCATTGAAACAACCTTTGCAGGGCTCAGTGCTCTAGATATTAACAACTGTTCATTTTTAGTGTAATTGATCACATCAATGTTCTCATTTCCTAATTCACGAACAATTCCATGAATTCTAGAACCTTTCATCCCAACACAAGCACCAACTGGATCTATTCTNTCATCATAAGAATCTACAGCTACTTTTGCTTTTTCCCCAGGAATTCTAGCAACTCTCTCAACAGTAATTAGTCCGTCAAAAACTTCTGGGATTTCTTGTTCAAATAATTTTACCAAGAAATCAGGTGAAGTCCTAGATAATATAATTGCTGGCTTATTACCCCTCAACTCTACTGTTTTTATAACACCTCGAACAGAATCTCCTTTTCGAAAAAAATCTGAACGTATTTGTTCACTCTTCGGTAATACAATTTCATTTCCATCATCATCAAGTAAAATGATAGCATTATGACGTATATGGTGAACCTCAGCACTATATATGTCTCCTTCTAATTCCTTGAAATGTTTGAAAATATTTGTACTGTCATGTTCTTGAATTTTTGAAATTAAATTTTGACGGAGCGCTAATATTGCTCTTCTCCCAAGATCATAAAGCTTTACTTCTTCGGAAACATCCTCACCAATCTCAAAATCGGGTTCAATTTTTCTGGCTACTGAAAGTTCAATTTCTTCATTATCGTCTTCTACTTCATCATCAGCAACAACAACTCTGTTTCTCCAAATCTCTAAATCTCCTTTATCAGGATTGATAATGATATCAAAATTTTCATCTGACCCAAATTTACGGTTTAAAGCTGCTCTAAAAACCTCTTCTAAAATAGACATGAGTGTTACTCTGTCTATACTTTTCATGTCTTTGAATTCTGAAAACGAATCTATTAATGCTATATTTTCCATTGCATGTTCTTCTTAAAATGTAATCTTAACTTTTGCTTCTTTTATACTATCAAATGCTATAAGAGCATTTTTCTCAACAGTTACTTTTCCTTTACCAATCGGTTTCGGTTCTCTTGTCTTCCAACGCAAAGAAATTTCTTTATCATTGGCACTTATGAGTGTTCCTTCTAACTCTTCATCGCCAGTCTTTACCTTTAATATCCTATTGATATTCTTTAGATATTGTCTTTTAACTGAAAGTGGATGAGATATGTCTGGTGATGTAACTTCCAGTCCAAAATCTTCTTCTTCTCGATCGAGGTTATGCTCTACATGTCTGCTAATTCGCATACATTCTTTAATTGAAATACCTTGATCACCATCTACAATAACTTTTATCCTATTTCCTACTAAAAAAGATAGTTCAATTAAAAACAAAGAATCGTTCTCTGATATGGCTTCGTTTACTAATTTTTTAACTACATCTTGATCCATACCTAAGGATATAAAAATAGGGGACTTATTGTCCCCTTCTTCTTCGTTTTTATTTATTAATGGTGCAAATATAGTAACTTGTTACTTAATAACCAAATTGCTTTTTCTCATTTTTATTTGTATATTTAATTAGTTCTAATAAGCTAAACTTAGCTGCAAATAAACAACGTTTTCTATGTATAAAATTTTAGTCCCCGTAGACTTTTCTGAAAAATCAGAATTCGCTGTAAAGATGTCAGCACAAATTGGTAAAAAAATCAAAACTGAAATTCACCTCCTGCATCTGGTTGAATTACCTTCGGGGATTATAGACATGGGCGCTGGCAGCAATTTTAGCATCCCAGCTAGTATGATGTATTTGAGAAAAGTAAAAGAAAAAATAATACACTTAAAAAACACATTTTTTGATAGTGATCAAATTATTAAATATTCTATAAAATTTGAGAACCCTTTCGAAGGAATTAGGGATTATGCAATGAAAATTGATGCAAACCTCATTGTTATGGGGTCTAAGGGTGTATCTGATTTTGAAGAAATGATTATTGGATCTAATACAGAGAAAGTTGTTAGAACATCTAACATTCCTGTTATCGTTGTGAAAACTAATACCAATAAATTTAAATTTAAAAAATTAATTTTTGCTTCCAATTATGATGATGAAAATAAAGTTGCGTTTAAAGACTTTCTAGCATTTGCAAAAAAATTTAATAGTCAAATTCATTTATTAAAAATAAATACAGTTAGCAATTTTGAAAGTTCATACGCTACACATAAAAAAATCAAAAATTTCATCAAAGATTTTGATATACAGCGAAAAACTATAACTATTTATAATGATGNATCAGTTGTCAAAGGAATCANAAATTTTGCAAAAGAAATTGATGCTGANCTGATTTCATTAACCACACACGGAAGAAGTGGGTTATCAAGTCTATTTAATGGCAGTATAGCCAAAAGTGTTTCAAAAAATGTTTTACGCCCTGTGATAACTTTTAAGATATAGCTTTATAAAAATAAAAATCCCATTCTTAGAACGGGATTTTAAATGTTGGCCTACAAGGACTCGAACCTTGAATGTCGGTACCAAAAACCGGTGTGTTACCAATTACACCATAGGCCAATAAATTTGATAACGGCTGCAAATTTAAATCAAAGTTTTTATCCTGCAAATCTTTTTAATACTTTTTTATTTTTAACAAAGTTTTACAATCTCAATATACTTTATACCGCCNTGTTAAACGTTTAATCTCTGATAAATCACTAAATTCGCCATTACATTTNATAAAATATGACATCAGAAAACTTTAAAAAATGGAATCTCATCCTAGGATGGACTACTTTTACTATAGCACTAATAACATATTCTCTTACCNTAGAACCTACCGTGAGTGCATGGGATTGTGGGGAATACATATCTACATCTGTAAAATTAGAAGTTGGGCANCCTCCAGGAGCCCCACTATTTCAAATGCTGGGTGCTTTCTTTGCAATGTTTTCTAGTGANCTTACTGAAATTGCAAAAATGGTGAATTTTATGTCTGCTTTAGCCAGTGCATTTACTATTCTTTTTATGTTCTGGACCATTACCAACTTAGGTAAAAAACTAATAACCATATCAAGTACAATAACTGAAGGTTCGTCTATTGCGATACTTGGAAGTGCTCTAGTAGGTTCACTAACCTACACCTTCTCAGATAGTTTTTGGTTTAGTGCTGTAGAGGGTGAAGTTTATGCAATGTCTTCATTTTTAATGGCAATATTATTCTGGCTTGGTTTAAAATGGGAAAGTGAAATTTATACTCCAAGGGGGCATAAATGGCTTGTGATTATAAGTTTTGTAGTAGGGCTGTCTTTTGGTGTTCATATTCTATCGCTTCTTGTTATTCCTGCGATATTTTTGTTGTATTTTTTTAAAACTTACCCTACCATAAATTTAAAAACCACAACTTATGCCTCTATAATTTCAATATTTGTATTAGCATTTGTTTTTAAATTTTTATTTCCATTTACTTTAAAATTCTTCAGTGCCTCTGAATTATTTTTTGTTAACTCAATAGGTTTACCCTATAATTCAGGATCGGTAATCGCCGGATTTTTATTAATTGCTTTATTTTATTTTGGACTTAACTATACTAAAAAAAAGAAAAAAATTATTGCCAACACCTTGCTGCTTTCCATTCTATTTATAATGATTGGTTTTTCATCGTGGTTAATGCTTCCCATTAGAGCTAACACAAATACAACAATAAACGAAAATAACCCCTCCAGTGCCAGAGAGTTATTAGCATATTACAATCGTGAGCAATATGGTGATGCAAATGTATTTTATGACACTTATTATTCACATAGCTATAACAGGGATGTTGACAGAGACAAGCCTTTGAAGGATGACAAGCCTAAATATGAAAAAAGAAATGGTAAGTACGAAATTGTGAATAAATACAAAGATGTATTGCCAAATGCATCAGACAAACATAAAGGGTTTATTCCTAGAATGACAAATCCGGCTGCAGAAAAAATGTATAAAAATATTGCTGGTATTCCTCAGAACAGCTCTAGAAGACCCACATTCGCAGAGAATATAAAATTCATGATTAGCTATCAATTTGGTTACATGTATGGTCGTTATTTTATGTGGAATTTTTCTGGTAGACAAAATGATGTTCAAGGACAATTAGACAGATACAATGGAAATTGGTTAAGCGGGGTTAAGTTTATTGATGAGGCAAGATTGGGTCCACAAACTAATTTACCNTCAGATGTGGAAGAAAACAAAGGAAGAAATATTTATTTTATGCTNCCTTTTNTATTAGGTTTAATTGGGCTGTTATATCATATAAAGTGGGATAAAANAAACTTTTTTGTGCTATTTATGTTTTTTGTATTTACAGGATTTGCTATTATCTTTTACACAAATCCAAAACCTTTTGAGCCTAGGGAAAGAGATTATGCCATAGTAGGTTCATTTTATATATATGCTATATGGGTAGGTTTTGGTGTATTAGCACTTTATGAATATTTCAAAAATTTTGCGAATAAAAAAGTGGTTGCAATTACTGTTTCAATTGNTTCTNTNCTAGCTGTNCCCGCACTCATGGGTTTTGAAAACTGGGATGATCACGATAGATCAAACAGATACACCACCCATTTAAANGCACAATCATATTTAGAATCTTGNGACTCTAATGCTATAATGTTTACCATTGGAGACAATGACACATTCCCTTTATGGTATATGCAGGAGGTTGAAGGGGTTAGAACAGATATTAAACTTGTTAATACTAGTCTTTTTGCTACCGATTGGTATATCGATCAAATGAAGCGAGCTACCTATGATGCACCTCCAATTCCATCACAATTAAAGCACGATGATTATAAAGTTGGAAGCCTAGACGCTGCTTACTATTTTGAGGAATTATTCCCCACACTGAAAGATTCTATTCTTCCAATAAAAGATTATATGCAATGGATAGAAAGTAAAAATAAAGTTACTTTTTTTGATATTGATGGAGATGGTAATGAAGAGAAAGTCTTGCCAACGAGAAAAATTAGAATTCCAGTAAACAAGCAAAATGTTCTAGAATATGGAATAGTTGCAACTAAAGATGCAGATAAAATTGTAGACTACATAGATATTGAAATTGGAAGGGGTATTGCTAAAAACAGAATTTTAATGCTTGATGTTCTTGCAAATTTTGATTGGAAAAGACCCATTTATTTTACTGGTGGCGCTTTTGCTGACGAAGAATACATTTGGTTGAAGGATTTTTTACAACTTGACGGAATGGCTTATAAATTAGTTCCCATAAAAACCCCAATGAATATTGTAAATTCAGACGGAACCATCACTAAGAAAAGCCCTTTTGATATGGGCCGTATTGATCCAGAAAAAATGTACGCCAATATTAAAAAATTAAATTGGAGAAATATTAATGACGGAAAAATATATTTAGACGAGCAAACAAAAAAGAGTTCAATTTCATTACGCAATAATTTAATGCGTCTTTCTGATGCTTTTGCAGCAAAGGGTGATACTTTAAAAGCCATAGAAATATTAGATTTATCAATTGAAAAGATGCCAATACGAGACTTTGGTCATTTTAGTTTATCGGTTGGCTATCCAGAAATGTATTATTTGTTAGAACAAAACGAAAAAGCAAGAGCTGCTGCTGAAACTTTAATCAAAATCTTTAAAGAGCAACTTATTTGGTTAGCAGAATTTCCTGCTGAAAACTCAGATTTGATTTTTGAAGAAATAGATAACAATTTGCTGATGTATCGAAATATTATTGCTACACAGATAGACAGATTTGATTCAGATGAGCAATACAAAGCTTCAAAACAAGACGAATTTATAGAAACTGTAAAATTATTTAGTCATCTTATGCCTGAAGAATAAAAGTTTTATGAAATTTTATACCATTAAAACGCCAACAATAATTCAGAAATTTTTTTCTAATTATTATTGGCGTTTTTCTTCTTCTGTAAAAGAAATCTATCTAACTTT
>JGI26246J51724_1001111_pt1 | contig 12381 bp, 10 predicted proteins | sample SaaInlLV_10m_DNA_FD_51724 | JGI IMG/M metagenome (IMG submission 51724) | reverse complement strand
GCCAGATGTTGCCTACATTGCAAAGAATAGCTTCTAAAGAAAATGTAATTGAAATAGATGCAATTACCGGGGCTGAAGACTTTTCTTTTTTTCAACAAAAAGTTCCTGGGTTATATTTCTTTCTTGGTGGAAAAGCATTAGATGTAAAACCAGAGGATGCCGCTGGACACCATACACCAGATTTTATTTTGGATGAAAGTGGTTTTGTATTAGGCGTTAAAACATTATCAGCTCTAGCGATAGATTATTTAGATAAATAAGATATAAAAAACATAAAACAGGCTCAATGGCCTGTTTTATGTTTTTTAATTAAATATTAAATCCAATATTAACGTTTAATTTATTGGCAATTAATTTTGTTATTCTATCCTTAACTTCAGGAATTTTTACGCTTTCAAGAACGGTATTGGCAAAAGCATACATTAACAAAGCTCTTGCTTCTTTTATTCCAATTCCACGTTGCTGCATATAAAATAAGGCCTCCTCGTCTAACTGACCAATAGTACATCCATGCGAGCATTTTACATCATCTGCAAAAATTTCAAGTTGAGGCTTAGCGTTAATTGTAGATTTATCGCTTACTAGAATATTATTGTTTTTTTGATATGCATTTGTTTTTTGTGCTTCTTTTTCAACAACAACCTTTCCATTAAAAACACCCGTAGAGCGTTCGTCAAAAATGCCTTTATAATCTTGATGACTTTCACAGTTCGGTTCTATATGATGAACGAGAGTGTGATGGTCTACATGTTGTTTTCCCTCAATTATGGTAATTCCTTTTAAAATAGAATCTATATGCTCACCCCTTTGATAGAAGTTTAAATTATTTCTTGTAATATTTCCGCCAAAAGAAAAGGTATGAACAGAGACAATACTTTCTGATTGTTGTTCTATAAAGGTATTGTCTACCAGTGAAGCTGATATATGATCATTTTGTATTTTGTAAACATCTACAGTTGAATGCCTGTCTGCATAAATTTCTGTGACTACATTTGTAAATACTGCATTTTCTGTTAAGCTTTGATGGCGTTCAATAATTTGAACGTGTGCATTTTGCTCAACCACAATTAAATTTCTTGGCTGTAACATTGTTGCAGCTTCTGTGCCGGTTGTGAAATTTATAATTTGTATGGGCTTTTCAACCTCAGTATTCTTCGGAATATGTATGTAGGCACCTTCTTTAGAAAAGGCAGTATTCAATGAGGTTAAATTGTCTTGTTTGGCAATTTTATTAAAATAATTTTCAATTATAGGCTTGTACTTAGCCTTAGTTAATGCAGAAGACATTAAGCAAACATCTATACTGTCATGTGTTGTTTCAGACAAAAAAGAACTGTACTTCCCATCAATAAAAATTACTTTATAAGTATCTATATCATGAATAAAATACTGTTTGACGTCTGCAAGGTTAATAGACTTTTCATTGTCTGGAAAAATACTGTAATCTTCTTTTAAGATTGCATTTAAAGAGGTGTATTTCCATGCTTCTAGTTTTTTTGAAGGAAATCCAAGTTTTTCAAATTGTTGAAAGGCATCTGTTCTAATCTCGTGAATATCAGAGTTGATATTTACGCCATCTTCAAAAGCGACATACGAGGAAACTATTTTTTCTTTTAAATCCATATTACTGGTTTTATGATATCACTTCTTCCTTAATCCAGTCATAGCCTTTAGCCTCTAATTCTAGTGCTAAAGAGGCATCTCCGGTTTTAACTATTTTACCATCATGTAGTACATGAACAAAATCCGGAACAATGTAGTCTAGAAGTCTTTGGTAGTGAGTAATAACAATAACAGCATTGTCCTTGGACTTTAGTTTATTTACTCCATTTGCAACAATTCGTAAAGCATCTATATCTAAACCAGAGTCTGTTTCATCTAAAATTGCCAACTTGGGCTCTAGCATTGCCATTTGAAAGATTTCATTACGCTTTTTTTCTCCACCTGAAAACCCTTCGTTTAAAGAACGAGATAAAAATTTACGATCAATTTCTAAGAGCTCAGACTTTTCACGAATCATCTTAAGCATATTTTTAGCAGGCATTTCTTCTAGGCCTTTTGCTTTTCGATTCTCGTTGATGGCAGTTTTAATAAAGTTAGTTACAGAAACACCAGGAATTTCTACTGGATATTGAAAAGATAAAAACACACCAATATGAGCTCTTTCTTCAGGCGCTAATTCGCTAATATCNTCACCATTTAATTCAATAGTCCCCTGATTAACCTCATATTCTTCTTTACCNGCAATNATATTTGCTAGCGTACTTTTACCNGCTCCATTTGGCCCCATAATTGCGTGGACTTCACCAGCATTTACCNGTAAATTCAATCCTTTTAAAATTGACTTATCATCTACGCTTGCTTTTAAATTTTCTATTTTTAACATGTTCTTTATACTATTTGCTTGTGATTTTAAGTACAAGTATTAATTTTTAATTTATCCAACAGAACCTTCTAGGCTAATNTCTAATAATTTTTGAGCTTCAACAGCAAACTCCATTGGGAGCTTATTAAGCACCTCTTTACTAAACCCATTTACGATTAAGGCAATGGCTTTTTCAGTATCAATACCTCTTTGATTACAATAAAANAATTGTTCTTCACCGATTTTACTTGTTGTAGCTTCGTGCTCTACTTGTGCNGTTTTATTTTTCACCTCAATATAAGGGAAGGTATGAGCACCACATTTATTTCCCATTAACAAACTATCACATTGTGAAAAGTTTCTTGCGTTTTCAGCTCTTGAATTTATTTGAACTAAGCCACGATAACTATTTTGAGATTTCCCAGCAGATATTCCCTTGGAAATAATAGTTGATTTCGTGTTTTTTCCCAAATGGATCATTTTAGTACCAGTATCTGCTTGTTGATAATTATTTGTTACTGCAATGGAATAAAATTCTCCAACAGAATTATTACCTTTTAAAATACAACTTGGATATTTCCAAGTAATAGCAGATCCAGTCTCTACCTGAGTCCAAGATATTTTTGCATTGGTTTCACATAAACCTCTTTTAGTNACAAAATTATACACACCNCCCTTTCCTTCGCTATTTCCNGGATACCAGTTTTGAACAGTAGAGTATTTAATTTCGGCATCATCTAGGGCGATTAGTTCAACAACCGCAGCGTGTAATTGATTCTCATCTCTACTAGGTGCTGTACATCCTTCTAAGTAGCTAACAAAACTTCCTTCATCTGCTACTACAAGTGTTCTTTCAAACTGACCGGTTCCACCCTCATTGATTCTAAAGTAGGTAGATAATTCCATTGGGCAACGAACCCCTTTTGGGATGTAGCAGAATGAACCGTCTGAAAAAACAGCAGAGTTTAAAGCGGCATAAAAATTATCAGATGTTGGAACAACAGTTCCAAGATATTTTTTTATCAATTCAGGATGTTCTTGTATTGCCTCAGATATAGGCATAAATATAATCCCTTTTTCACCAAGTGTTTTTTTGAATGTAGTGGCAACAGAAACAGAGTCAACTACAATATCTACAGCGACATTTGCTAATCTTTTCTGCTCTTCTAGAGAGATACCTAGTTTTTCAAAAGTAGCCAATAAATCTGGGTCAACTTCATCAATACTATTTAGTTTAGGCTTTTGTTTTGGAGCAGAATAATAAGCAATTTCTTGAAATTCCGGTTTTTTATAGCTTACGTTTGCCCATTCAGGTTCTTCCATTTTAGACCAAACCCTAAAAGCTTCTATACGCCAATCGGTCATCCATTCTGGTTCGTTTTTCTTTTTAGAAATTGCACGAACCACGTCTTCATTCAATCCTTTAGCAAAGGTTTCACTTTCTATATCAGTATAAAAACCATATTCATATTCTTTGGTTTTTAATTCTTCTCTTAAATCGTCTTCTGTGTACTTACTCATTTTAATTATGAATTATAATGAAAAACTTTCTCCGCAACCACAAGTTCTGTTGGCATTAGGGTTGTTAAATATAAACCCTTTTCCGTTTAAGCCTCCTGAAAACTCTAAAGTTGTTCCTACCAAATACAAGAAACTTTTTTTATTGACAACAATTTTAACATCATTATTCTCAAAAACTTTATCATTTTCTTGCTGCTTATTGTCAAAGTCTAAATCATAGGATAGGCCAGAACACCCTCCACTTTTCACACCAACTCTGACGAAGTCTGTTTTGGCGTTAAAGCCGTCATCAGTCATTAACTGAATCACTTTATCTCTGGCAGTGTCTGAAACTTTTATCATAACTTTAAATAGATTAACTCTAAATTGTGCATGCAAAGATACGACATAAGTCTAAAAAGACTAGTGTTGTCTATATTATATTGATTTATATAAAAATCAATTAATTTTATCAATCACGAAAATCTGGGTTGTTAATAAATTCAAAATCTGTCAATGTCAGTAAAAAAGCTTTTAAAGAGATTTTTTCTTCAACTGAGAGTTGAACCCCTCCTTGACTTACTTTTTTCATTAAAGGGTCTATAGTGGGAGAAAATTGCAATCCTTCACTGTAGTGGTTTATAACTTCTTCTAAAGTAGTAAAACGACCGTCGTGCATATAAGGAGCAGTAAAAGTTAGATTTCTTAGGGTAGGTGATCTAAACTTCCCATTGTCATTAGGGTCTCCCGTAACAGTACCTAACCCCAAATCATTAAAACTGGCATCCAAACCATTGTTGTGGAACTTATTATCTGTCCATAACGGGTTGTTGTCACTTCCATGGCAATGGAAACAGTCTCCTTTTTCTTCATCCATAAAAACAGCAAACCCATTCAGTTCTTGCAAACTTAATGTAGCGTTACCAAGAAGGTATTGATCAAATTTTGAGTTTCCAGAGATCAAAATTCTTTCAAACTGAGCAATTGCTTTTGCAACCAGAATAGAATCAATTAATGTAGTGCCAAAAGCCCTAGAAAAAAGGATGGGATATTCGGGGTCTTGCTCAAGCTTAGTGACTACATTACTCCAATTACTATGCATTTCTATGGGGTTTGTAACAGGTTCTAAAGCTTGTCTTTCTAAACCCAGCTCTTTTCCATCCCAAGCAAACTTATCACTAAAATTCCAAGCTAAATTTATGAGCGGCATTGAATTTCTAANACCAAAAACACCCTCTATTCCGTCGCTAAAACGGGTGTCATCTGTAAACGAATTTTGTGGCTTATGACATGTTGCACAAGCTTGTGTATTGTTTCCAGAAAGTTTTTTGTCAAAAAATAATTTTTTACCTAAGGCAACCCCTTCNTCAGTTAANGGATTATTATTTGGAATTAATGGATCTATTAATTTTTGTTGAAAAAGTTCGGGAACTTTGAGTGAGAAAGGNACTGGNATATATTCTTCTTCTATATCTGTTTCTTGGTTTGAACATGACATAAAAATCAAGATTAAAAAAAATAAAAGAAGATACTTTACATTCATTTTATTGAGTAATGGATACTAAATCAAATACAGATGAACCATTTTGATTCATTAAAAGCTGCACATCATAATTCCCCATTAAATTTACATCATATTCATTCAAATCCCAAGTATTTGGGTTTTTAAACCATTCTGAAACATCCATTTGTATATTAATATTTGTATTGCTGCCAATAGTTACTGATCCAATATTAAGAGTATAAGAGGTGTCTACAGCATCATTTACATTTATTGGGTCTATGGCGCTAATGACATGATAATTGAAAGGGGCTTCCAAAGAGGTTGTGTTTGTATACTTTCCATCAAATTGCATAAAATGATAGCCCCCACCTAAAGGAGCAGGCACATTAAAGTTTGCTGTATTTAAATCTGGGTAAGCCCCATCTGTATTATCTGCTCTTTTAAAACCAAACCTAAAAGTAACTGCACTATATTCTCCAGGTAAAACACCTTCAGAGGTTCTATAGGACATACCTTCATTATTCGTAAGATCCACTAAATTATAATCATCAAGAACAGTCTCTTCACCACTTTCATGAGTTAATGAAACTTCAGAAATTAGATACCTTAGTCGTTCTATACTGAGAACTTGGCCATTTTCATTAGTAAATTTTAATTGATTAAAGTCATCATTTGTAATTTCTGTTCCATTCCAAGAATGACTAAAGTTAAGAGTAATAGCAACAGGGTTTAGAATAATGTCTTTATCCTCACTACAACTAGTTATTATAATAGTTAAACAAATAATTGCTAATATTTTCTTCATTAATTTATTTTTATAATTAAAAGGTCTGTAAACCCCTTGTTAACCAAAATGTCTCCATTAAAACTATTTGTTTCGCCGACAGCAATAATAGTTCCACTTGTTAATTGAACTGCGTCATAGGCAAAATCGATTTCTGCACCTCCAACAGTTTTCTCCCAAAGGAGTTCACCGGAGGTATTTATTTTGACCACCCAAGCATCATTTTGACCCTTATTTTCACTTACATTTCCATCAGAACTTCTGGAACTTCCTGCAATTATAAATCCACCATCAAAAGTTGAGTTTATAGCTCTTGCAACGTCAAAATTAGATCCGCCCAATGATTTTTCCCATAGGATGTCTCCATTGTCAGAAACTTTTAAAACCCAAAGGTCNGCNGCTCCGTTATTTTCAGACACATCTTGTTCTTCACTTCTAGTATCTCCAACAATAATATGATTTCCATTATCAGTAGAGATCACATCTCTTGCTTCATCAATTTCTGAGCCACCATATGATTTCTCCCATAAAATATTTCCATTAGAACCAGATTTTACCACCCAAAAATCATAAGTTCCTTTATTATTTGAAATATCAACATCGTTACTGTCAGACCCCCCCACAGTTATTAAATCACCATTTATATTTTCAATAACTCCAGTAGGCGCATCGGTAAAAGATCCTCCATAAAAACGAGACCATACCGTACCTCCGGAAGCATTAATTTTTATAGACCAATAATCTCCTCCTGCATGTCTTGGCGAATACCTTCCAGTATTTCCATCTCCTCCTGAGGCCGTAACATCTAAAACTCCAGAAAGTATAAAATGATTATCTGACGTTTCTAGTATCGATACGCCTTCATCAACTCCGCTATAACCAAAAGATTTTTCCCAAGTGATTGCGCCTGTAGCATTAATTTTAATCACCCAGAAATCTCTATTACCATAATTAATTGTAACATCTCCATCTGAACTATCTGAATATCCTATTAGTGCATACCCCCCGTCTGAGGTTTCAATGATACTCCTTCCTCTATCATCTCCAGAGCCTCCATAAGTTTTATTCCACTCTAATTGTGCTTCTGAATTAAATTTTAGAACCCAAAAATCATAATTTTCATTATTCTTTCCGGTAACATCTCCATCCATACTTTGGGTGTAGCCTAAAACAGCAAAACCTCCATCTGATGTTGCAATTACAGATTTTGCAACATCATTTTTTGATCCTCCAAAAGTTTGTACCAACTCTAGAGAACCGTTGGAAATGGGAATGATTGAACTAATATCTTTATCTGTATTGGAACAACTGATATTAATTAGAATAATAAAAAAAAGCAAAACTTTTCTCATTGGCTTAATTACTTTTTCTAACAATATAAAATCCAGTATTAATATCACTTATAATAATGTTTCCACTAGAGAAATAAGGGTATACATTCCATACCCCATTAAAAGAAGCATTATTATTTGATGGATAGGTATCAAAAAATCCAGTTTCTGTCATGGTTCCATTGTTAATATTAGTAAGATCTACTACTCGAATTCCAGCAGAATAATTAGCAAGGTAGTAATCTGTACCTTTAACATATCCATTGTGATCTATTGCTGGTGTAGGACTAAAATAATTCATGTGAATTACGGGAGCATCTAAATCGGTAAAATCAAATACAATATTCTTTGTGTTTCCGCCAAAATTAAGCTCATCCAATTCATCACCTAAGATAAAGTAGGTTAAATCTTGTGTAAACCATCCTTGGTGGGTGTACCCAATATTAGGATAATTTATGGCTGAAATTTGTGTTGGATTCGCTTTATCTGTTACATCAACTATTACCACTTCGTTTTGATTACTGCCTATTAAAATTTCCCTCCCTGTATAATCATTGTCAGGACCATTGTAGGTGACAACCTGTGCATCATGAGAATAAGCGTCTTCTCCATACCCACCAGCAGCTACTGGGTTTAAGGGATTAGATATGTCTACAAAATGCGGCCCACCATTATAGGTGTTTGTGCCAACAGCATAGGCATATCCTTGACTGTCATTGATAACGATGTTATGTGCATCCCCAAAACCAGCATAATGTGCATCCTCTGTGAAATTTACCGGTGATGTGCCAACAGCAATTTCTCCTAATTTAGTAAGATCAAAAACTTGCATTCCATGACCAGAAGCTTCACTAACTATAAATGCATAATTTCCATAGGTTTTGATATCTCTCCAAGAACTATTGGTTGTATGTGTTGGGAGGAATCCAACAATTCTCGGAAACTCTAAGTCTGATATATCAATAAAAGAAGTTCCCGTATTCAGACCCATTAGAGCATATTCTTTTCCACTAGAAGGATCTGTCCATCCCCAACAATCATTTCCAGAATTCCCGCCAAGAGTGGTTAAATCGATATGACCAACTAAATCATAGTTGTTGCATGGGTAAATTCCTGCAAATCCATTTTCACAAAATCTAAGGACATACGGAAGGCTTTCATCTACATCAATAACTGAAAATGTAACGGTCTTAATTTCGCTGATATTCCCGATGGCATCGTTTGCAGTTACTTCAAAACTATAACTAGATTTTGTCTCAAAATCAGGGTTAGNATCTAGGCTTACAACACCATTGTTTAGAGACAACAAGTCTGCGTCTTGACCCCCTAAAGAATACCCAGTTATCTCAATATTATCAGTAGCTATAATTATATAAACTGTTTGTCCTGCTCCGGTATTTTCAATTAAGTCTATTCCAGTATCCCCAGATATTATTTGAGGAAGTGTTATTTCCAGAAGCACAGACCTATCGCAAGAGTAGGCTATTATTCCTAAAAATAATAAAAGCATAACATATTTTTTCATAGTGGTAAAGATGTTAAAATAAAATTATTTTTTTGTAAATGATATTGTTTACTTTAACAATATACATCCCTTTTAAGTTTTTTTCTATAGTGAGAACGAATTCTTTATCATTAATATTTTGTTTAAAGAAAATTCTTTTTCCAAGAACATTAAAAACAGATACAGATTGAATTTTCTGATTTTGTGTAGCTTTAATAACTGGGTTTGTATTTGTAGGGTTAGGGGATATAGAAAAACTATTTTTAAGAATTTCAATATTACCCAAAGTTTCAGACTTTCTCACAACAAAAAGCCCTCTTTCTATGTCATTTATAATAATATTTCCACTGGCAAAATAAGGATATACACTCCAAGCACCGTTAAAGCCAGTTCCATTATTAGCTGGATAGGTATCAAAGTATCCTATTTCTGTTAATTGATTGTTTGTTTCTCCAATACTTGAGATGTCCAAAACGCGCATACCCGCTCTATAACTAGCCATAAAAAAATCAGTTCCTTTTACATACCCGTTATGATCTATTGCACTTGAGGGACCTAAATATGTATTTGTTTGTACTGGGTTATCTAAATCTTGAAAGTCAAAAACAAGAGTTCTTGTATTGATGCCAAAATTTAGTTCATCCTCTTCATCTCCAAGTAAAAAATAACGTTGATCCTCTGTAAACCAACCTTGGTGCGTATAGCCTATCTGTGAGTAGTCAAATTCAGAAACTTTTAGAACATTACTCTTGTCGGTAACATCTAGAATTACAACTTTATTTTCATTGCTTCCAACTAAAATTTCTTTTCCTATATAATCTGTATCTGGTCCGCTATATGTGACTACTTGAGCATCGTGTGTATAACCATCTGCAGCATAACCTCCTAGATTTACAGGGTTTACAGGGTCAGAAATATCAACAAAATTTGGACCTCCATTAAAGGTATTACACCCCAAAAGGTAAGCTATTGCACTAGTTTCGTTAATAATAATATTATGACAACTAGCTACATCATCATAAATAAGATCTGGTTCTACAGGGAGCTCAGGGACTTCAGCTTCATTAATGTCTCTTAACCTCGTTAAATCAAAAACTTGCATCCCATGATTACCAACATTATCTGCCACAATAAAGGCGTAATTGCCATAAATTTTTACATCTCTCCAATAATTATTTCCTGCATTAGAATTTAAACGTCCCAAAAAAATTGGGTTAATTGGATCTGTAATATCTACAAAAGCCGTACTATTTGTCATAGCCGCTATTGCATACTCTTTTCCAGTGTCTGGATCAGTCCAACCCCAGACATCACTTCCNTCNGGATTTCCTAAAGAGTTTGCCAAAGTACTTACTGGAACATGAGAAAGTAAATCATAATTATCGCACGGATATTCTCCGGCAAAACCGTTTGTACAAGGGGTTTGTCCGAAGCTGTAAAACACGGTAAGTTGAAAAACAATAAAAAATAGTCTATACTTCATTATCCATAGATTTTTTTACTCAAAGGTAAAAGAATAAAGCTATAAAAACATCATCGTAAAAATAAAGGAGGTTTATTTTCTAGATGTATATATCTTTGCGAAATGTTAGAAGATAAAAATCAATCAAGAACGTCGTTGGCTGAACTAGGAGAGTTTGGTTTAATTAATCATATTACAAAACATTTTAAGATTTCTCATAAAACAACTGTAAAAGGAGTTGGCGATGATGCTGCGGTACTAGAGCGCTCAGAAAAACAAACACTAATTACCACAGATTTGTTAATTGAGGGTGTACATTTTGATTTAAGCTATATGCCACTTAAACATTTAGGATATAAGGCTGTGGTAGTTAATCTTTCTGATGTTTTTGCAATGAATGGGGTAGCAGAGCAAATTACGGTATCTATCGCGGTATCAAATCGTTTTCCTTTAGAGGCAATTGAAGAACTTTATGCTGGAATTCAGCTAGCTTGTGAAACCTATACTATTGATTTAATTGGCGGTGATACCACATCATCTACAAAAGGGATATTAATATCTGTAACAGCTGTTGGTAAAGCATCAAAAGAAGAGATTGTTTATAGAAATGGCGCCAAAGAAACCGATTTAATTGTGGTTTCTGGAGATTTAGGGGCTGCATACCTTGGGTTGCAGGTATTGGAAAGGGAAAAACAGGTGTTTAAGGTAAATCCAAAAAATCAGCCAGATTTAGATAATTATACGTATTTAATCGAACGTCAATTAAAACCTGAGGCAAGAAAAGATATTCCTGTACTTTTAAAAGAAATGGATGTTCACCCTACAGCAATGATTGATATTTCCGACGGATTATCCTCTGAAATTATGCATATATGTTCACAAAGTGAGGTTGGGTGTAAAATTTACGAAGATAAAATTCCTTTAGACCCTCAAGTAATTTCTGCTTGCGAAGAGTTCGATATAGATAGTACTATGGTGGCTTTAAGTGGAGGCGAAGATTATGAATTGCTGTTTACAGTCCCAATCGCAGATTTTGAGAAGGTAAAAGGGAATCCAAATCTTTCTATTATAGGTCATATTACGGACAAATCAGCTGGGCTAAACTTAATCACAAGAGCAGGTCAAGAATTAGAATTGAAAGCACAAGGATGGAATGCACTTACAAAAAGCAAATAAGTATTGAGCTTTTATTTTAGCATAGCTTAATAAACGCTCTTATGGCAGCCTTTAAGTTGTTTGTATTTTCAATATGACTCATGTGCCCACCCAATAAAACAACAGTTTCAGATTGAGTTTCTTGAGCTTCCTCTATTCCTTTTTTTAAAGATAAAACAGGATCTTTTTTTCCAAGAATAAACATTTTTTTAAAGCTACTATTTTTTAAAACAGTCATTCTGTTTGGTCGTATTCTCATTCCCTCCTGACAAGCAATGTAACCTTGTAAAGGTGTTTTTAAAGCATCGTTCAATGCATTTTGTATCTCAGCCTTATAGTCACATTTACTTTTCTCACTAAATAAATTAATAAATGACATTCTTACGACATTAGATAAATTTAATTGTGCCATTTTATTAGCTCTTAGCCGCAATTTTTTCCTTGAAGTATTGTCTGAGTTAGCAGTTGAGTTTAACAAACATAAGCCCTTAATCATCTCGGGTTTTTTTTCTGCTAATGCTAACGAAACATATCCCCCCATAGAATGGCCAATGAGTGTGATTTTTCTAATTCGCAAAGACTTTAAAACTGCAAAAACTGCTTCAGCCATTATTTCCATAGTATGAATATAACCAAGACTCCCCGACTGACCATGTCCTAATAAATCTATTGCTAATACTCTTTTATTTTTAGAAACCATAGGAATAATTTCGTTCCACATATGTTTGTTTTCTAAAAAACCATGTAAGAACAACACTGTGGCCCCTTTTCCCGAG
>JGI26246J51724_1001106_pt1 | contig 12434 bp, 14 predicted proteins | sample SaaInlLV_10m_DNA_FD_51724 | JGI IMG/M metagenome (IMG submission 51724) | reverse complement strand
ACAGCGGCACCCCAGCTGCGGCGGGAGATGGGCCGATGGCCCAGGCATATGCGGAGCTGGCGCGCGGGTTGATTGCTTCGGACATCGCCTAACGCGCCGGCAGGGCTGTCTGTGTACAATGGTTTTTTTGGACATATTGGCCGATCGCTCCAGTTTGGGAAAACATGGGACGCATTTAATATCGTCAGAGTTCGCAGGTAGCTGCTTGGTGATTCAGTGGTGAAATACTAAAGATTTACGCATTTTGGATCGCAAAATGACATGATTTCCCGGAATTTTCTCAAAAAAGCAAAAAAATTGGGAAATTATGGCCCGTTGGAGGCCCAACTACATTTTGTGTTCGTCTGAAAGAGTTCACGCTTTATGTGGTGTAATTTTGCTCGAATTATAGAATTTTCCCTTGGAATTAAAGCGAATTTTTGGGCAGTTGCAAAAATTTCCTATTGATTACCATGAATTCCCATGTAAATAATTGTTCACGGAAGCGGTCAAAGATCAAAGCCCCAACTCAAGAAGGGCAAAGGCGAGCGCAGGTTGCATACAGGCACCCATTTCCAAACGAAGAGATCCGGCGCGTTAGCGAGCAGACATCCCCCCAGGTGGCACGCGCAGCTGGACATCCCGTAAGGGAAACGTCGGCGGATTGAACAACAGCAGCAGTTCAATCCGCCGTTTTTAGTTTCGGGGCAGCGCCCCATTTAATGAGCGAGGCAGGCCCAAGTGGCACGCAGATTTAGAGGCGAAAGCCACCATAAGGTGGACAGCAAGGGCCGGGTGTCTATCCCCGCTCTTTTTCGCCGCGTGCTGGAGCAGGGTGATCCCAATTATACCGAAGGGCTGAACCCTGAGTTGGTGATTGTCTATGGCGACCATCGCCGCAATTACCTTGAATGTTATACGATTTCAGCAATCGAAGAGGTGGATGCCAAGATCGACGCCTTGCCGCGTGGATCTATGGAACGTCGGATGTTGCAAAGGCTGTTTCATGGGCAATCTTTCCCCACGATCGTCGATGACACGGGGCGGCTGGTGCTTCCGGCGAAGCTGCGTCGGAAGATTGATCTGGATGCTGAGGCGTTTTTTATCGCCGCCGGTGACACGTTCCAGATCTGGAAGCCTGAAACCTACGAATCAGAAGAATTGGCCAAAACTGAGGCTTGGCTGGATGATTTGCCTGAGGATTTCGATCCGATGGCCTATTTGGACCAAGCGGGGCAGGACTAGATATGCGGCCCGACTCCTCCCAATCTGCGCCGCATATCCCTGTTCTAATTTTACCATTGATTGACGCGGCCGTACCCATTGCGGGCACTTGGATTGATGGCACCTTTGGGGCCGGGGGCTATAGTAAATATTTGCTCGACGCCGGCGCCGATCAGGTGATTGGCATTGACCGCGATCCCAGTGTTTTTGCGATGGCTGCCGATTGGGCGCCGCAATTTGGGGATCGTTTGCAGCTTGTGCAAGACACGTTTTCCAATTTGGATCAAACCGCCGATGCGGTGGATGGCGTGGTGCTCGATATCGGTGTGTCCTCAATGCAGATTGATCAAGCAGAGCGGGGGTTTTCGTTTCAAAAAGATGGGCCGCTTGACATGCGCATGGGAGATACGGGCCCGACGGCAGCAGATCTTGTCAATAGCGCCAGTGCTGAGCAGATTGCCGATATTTTGTATAATTATGGCGAAGAGCGGGCCAGCCGCCGCATCGCCAAGATGATCGTTGCACGCCGCGAAGAGGCACCTTTTGAACGGACATTAGAATTGGCCGGGGTTGTTGAGCGGTGTTTGCCCCGGGCGAAGCCTGGCCAATCCCACCCCGCGACCCGCAGTTTTCAAGCTCTGCGTATCGCGGTAAACGGAGAATATGATCAATTGGTCCAAGGGCTTGCCGCCGCCGAACGGGTCTTGCGCCCTGGCGGTGTTTTGGCTGTGGTGACCTTTCATTCGGTTGAAGATCGCATCGTAAAACGGTTTTTCCAAGCCCGCGCTGGCACGCAGGCCGGCAGCCGATATGCGCCATTGGTCGAGGAGGTTCCGGCGCAATTTACCATGCAAAGCCGCAAGGCAATCAAAGCTTCAAAAGAGGAACTCGACGCCAATCCCCGCGCACGATCGGCCAAATTGCGCATTGGGCGGCGGACCGAGGCCCCGGCGCTACCGGTCGATCCACGCAGCCTTGGCGTGCCGCAACTTCCACAGCGGAGGGCCTCATGAAAAATCTTTTTTTGAGCTGTTTGGTTATTGGCGTCATGGGGCTCGCCTTTTGGGCCTATACTGAAAACTATGAAACCAAGGGCAAATTGGATGAAATTGCCCAGTTGAACCGCGATATTTCGGAGGCCCATTCAAGGCTGCGGGCGCTGAAAGCGGAATGGGCCTATCTCAATCGCCCGGAGCGGCTCCTGCAGCTGGTGAATGCCAATTTTGACGAATTGAAATTGTTGCAACTGACGGCGGATCATTTTGCCCGTTTGGAGCAGATTCCATATCCTGGACCAGATTTGGGCCCAATCACTGAGCCGATTGAGGTGATGAACCGCGAGGCCTCTCCATGATTCGCAAACCCCTTCGGCCTTTGGCGCGGATATTTTCGGCCAGAACCGCCGGCGAAAATCCTGATTTGATTGAACATGCCAATCGGCGCGAGCGCATCGAGATGCAGCATGAACGATTTTGCGCAAAACTCAGCGGCGTTTGTTTATGATGGGCGGAATATTCGTCATCAGTTTTGGCGTCATTGGTCATGCGGATGACGGCTTTGGCGGTGTCCGAGCCGATTGAGCCCAAGGCCCGCGCCACAGCGGCACAGATTTTGGCCAGTCGAGCGGATATCCTTGACCGCAACGGTCGGGTTTTGGCCACGAATATCGACACCCATTCGCTCTATGCGCACCCGCGTCAACTCATTGATCCAGAGGGCACCGCCCGGCAATTGGCGGAGATATTTCCCGACATCAATGTCGAAAAAATGGCGGCGCGCTTGGCTGGACCGCAAGAGTTTTTGTGGCTCAAACCCGCCATTAGCCCAGAAGAAAAACAGGCCGTTCATGACATCGGCGAGCCGGGTTTGTTGTTCGGTCCGCGCGAAATGCGCCTCTATCCCAACGGTCAACTGGCCGGTCATATTTTGGGAGGTACGACCTTTGGCGCCCAGGGCGTGCATTCTGCCGAGGTCATCGGAATGGCTGGCGTAGAAAAAGCCTTTGACACCTTCCTGCGCGATCCACGATTTGACGGCCAACCTCTGCAGTTGTCGATTGATCTGACGGTGCAATCGGCGCTGGAGGAGGCACTTTACGGCGGCATGCGCTTGATGAATGCCAAGGGCGCGTCAGCGGTGTTGATGGATGCCTATAGCGGTGAGGTCGTGTCGCTCTCCAGCCTGCCAGATTTTGATCCCAACAACCGCCCACGGCCTTTGACGCAGGGCGACGCAAGCGACAGCGCGCTGTTCAACCGCGCGGTCCAAGGGGTCTATGAGCTGGGTTCGGCGTTCAAGGCTTTTACGGTGGCCCAAGCGATGGATCTGGGTCTGGTGGAGCCTGGCAGCATGGTCGATACCAAAGGCCCATTGCGGTGGGGCAAACATAAGATCAACGACTATCGTGACTATGGCGCGCAGATGTCTGTTGAAAAGGTATTGATCAAATCTTCAAATATCGGCACGGCCCGCCTGTCTTTAATGATCGGGGCTGAGTTGCAAAAAGACTTTTTGGATCGCCTCGGCCTGCTGCAAGCCACACCGATTGAAGTGATCGAGGGCCCAACCGGGCGGCCGCAATACCCAAGCAATTGGTCTGATATCTCAACAATGACGATCTCCTATGGGCATGGTATTTCGACCTCGCCAGTGCATCTGGCCGCGGGATATGCGGCCATTGTCAATGGTGGGACTTTGGTCAAACCGACGCTGTTAAAACAACCGGCCCCGCCGCGTGGCGCGCGCATTATCTCTGAAAAAACGTCCCGGGATTTGCGCAGTATGATGCGGCGTGTGGTGACGGAAGGGACCGCTAAGATGGGCGATGTTCCAGGGTATTCTGTGGCTGGGAAAACGGGAACCGCAGATAAGCCCAGCCCGCAGGGTGGCTATTACAAAGATAAAGTTCTGGCGACTTTCGCCAGTTTCTTTCCAAGCACCGATCCGCGTTATGTCTTGATCGTGACGCTTGATGAACCCGAAGACCGCACCGGCCCGGAGCCACGCCGAACGGCGGGTGCTACCGCCGTGCCTGTTGCGGCAGAAATTATCCGGCGTGTTGCGCCTTTGCTGGGCATCGCTCCAGAGATTGAACCCACGCTACAAAATGGTTTAACATTGGCCAACAATTGATTTTTAGAAAGCGAGCCGGTGGATGGCGACCAAGAGCAAAACCTTTGCAAATTTAGGTCTGACCACGGCGCGGGCGTCTCAGCTGGAAATTCAAGGCCTCGCGGTTGACAGCCGGGACGTGCGGGATGGGTTCCTTTTTGCAGCTCTGCCGGGGAGCCGCAGCCATGGGGCTGAATTTGCCCCATATGCCCTGCGCCAAGGGGCCAGTGCTATTTTAACCGATCAGGACGGGGCGGCATGGATCTCCAAAACCTGTCCAGACCACGCAGCGGAGATCTGCGTTGTCGATGATCCGCGCCAGGCGCTTGCGGCGGCTTCAGCTTTGTTCTTTGGCGGGCAGCCGGAGGTGATGGTGGCAGTGACGGGCACCAATGGCAAAACCTCTGTGGCCAGTTTTTGCCGGCAAATTTGGAGCGAAATGGGGCTGTCGGCGATCAACTTGGGCACAACCGGGGTGCAGGGGGCGTGGAGCGCGCCCTTGAGCCATACCACCCCGGAGCCCATCACCCTGCACCGGGTGTTAGCTCAGGCCGCCGCCGCTGGCGTCACCCATGGCGCGATGGAGGCCTCCAGTCACGGATTGGAGCAAAAGCGCTTAGATGGGGTGGTTTTGGCAGTGGCCGGCTTCACCAATTTTACGCAAGATCATCTCGATTATCACGCCACATTTGAGGCCTATTTTGCCGCAAAGTCAGGTCTGTTTGACCGCGTGTTGGGGCCGCAAGGATGGGCTGTCATCAATATTGATGATGCCAAGGGAATGGTGATTTATGACGCGTGCCGCAAGCGCGGACAAAGCTGTCTGACCGTTGGCCGCAGCATCGCTGATTTGCAGATTTTAGGGCAAACATTTGACGCCAGTGGTCAAGAGATTCTATGCGCCTGGCAGGGCACACGGTATCAGGTCAAAGTGCCTTTGGTGGGCGGATTTCAAGGGGAAAACTTGCTGTTGGCTGCGGGCATGGTTCTGGCTGCGGGCGCGGAGGCGGAAGCGGTCTTTTCTGCGTTGAAATCCGTGAGACCGGTGCGCGGGCGCATGGAATTGGCCGCCACGCGCGCCAATGGAGCCTCCGTTTATGTGGATTATGCCCATACGCCCGATGCTGTCTCAACGGCGCTGCAAGCCTTGCGGCCGCATGTTAGGGGGCGGCTTGTTGTGGTTCTTGGCGCAGGCGGAGACCGCGATCCGGGCAAGCGGGTGTTGATGGGGCAAGCGGCGGCGGCGCATGCGGACAGGGTGATTGTCACGGATGACAATCCACGCAGTGAAGATCCCGCCGCCATTCGCGCTATGGTGTTGGCTGGCGCAGGCGAGGCTGAAGAGGTCGGTGATCGGGCGGAAGCGATTTTATATGGGGTCGATGGGTTGCAACCCGGCGATTGTTTGCTGATTGCCGGTAAGGGACATGAAACAGGTCAAATTATTGGAGAAGATATTTTACCTTTTGATGACGTAGAACAGGCGAGTATCTCTGTTGCTGCTTTGGAGGATTTTGCGTAATGGCCCTATGGACGGCTTTCGAGGCTCAAGCTGCGACAGGCGGCTATTGTGCGGCGCCCTGGGAGGCTCATGGCGTGTCGATTGACACACGCACATTGCAGCCGGGGGATCTTTTTGTTGCTTTGACAGCGGCCCGTGATGGTCATGATTTTGTGGCGCAGGCCCTCGAGAAAGGAGCGGCTGCCGCTTTGTGGAGCGGCGCCCGGATGGGGTGCCGGAGACTGCACCGCTGCTGATTGTGCCGGATGTTCTGCAGGCGCTGATTGACTTGGGCCGGGCGGCACGGGCACGCTGCGCGGCGAAAGTTTTGGCAGTGACCGGATCGGTGGGCAAGACCTCGACCAAGGAGATGCTGCGCACGGTGCTTGAGTTTCAGGGGCGGACACATGCCTCGGTGGCCAGTTACAACAACCATTGGGGGGTGCCGCTGACCCTGGCGCGTATGCCGGCGGACACCCAATTTGCCATTTTCGAAATTGGCATGAATCATCCTGGAGAAATTGCGCCTTTGAGCGAGATGGTGCAGCCGCATGTGGCAATGATCACAACCGTGGCCCCGGCGCATATGGAAGCCTTTGAAAGCCTGGAGGGTATTGCCCGCGAGAAGGCGGATATCGTGGCTGGGTTGATGCCCGGAGGCGCGGCTATTTTGCCGGCTGATGTGCCGACAATTGACATCCTTGTACAAGCTGCCTTGGCCAAAGGGGCGACGATTGTGGGATTTGGCGAGACGGCCGATGCCTTTCGCCTGACGGCGCTGGAGATGCATCACGATGTCACGGTGATCCAAGCCCGTCTGCGCGGCGCGCCCGCAGTGCTGCGTTTGAACACATTGGGGCGGCATTTTGCCGTGAACGCCATGGGTGTTTTGGCGGCGGTTGAGGCTCTGTCTGGAGATCCGACGCGGGCCGCGGTTGATCTGTTCCGCTGGCACCCTCCGGCGGGGCGCGGGCGGCGAGAGACCGTCAGCTTGGATCCCGCAGATACCAACGCCTATTTCGAGCTGATTGATGACGCCTATAATGCCAACCCTGCCTCTATGGCGGCGGCCTTGGAAGTTTTGGCGGCTTCTGATCCGCAAGAGCAGTCAAGGCAGGGGCCGCGGCGCATTGCGATTTTGGGTGATATGCTAGAGCTGGGGCAGGAAGAGGCGCAAATTCACGCGCAGCTGGCCGACAATAACCACCTGTTAACCTTGGATGTGGTGCATTGTGTTGGACCACGCATGCGTGCCTGTTATGACGCTTTGCCAGCCGAAATCCGCGGCCGCTGGGTGCAAGAGGCGCAAGAGCTGGCCTTGGGCTTGGGAGAGTTGATCGCACCGGGAGACCGGGTTTTGGTCAAAGGCTCTTTGGGCAGCAAAGTTTCACTGATTGTTGACCTAATCCGCAATTTAGGGCATCGCTCACAACCGTAGGTGTAAGGGGAATTTAAATGGTTTATTGGCTGACATTACTGTCGGATGGCGGCGATTTCTTTAATCTCTTTCGCTATATCACCGTCCGGGCCGGCGGGGCATTTTTGACATCGCTGCTTTTTGGATTTGTGTTTGGCAAGCCTTTGATAAACCTCTTGCGCCGCCGCCAGGGGCGCGGGCAACCGATCCGATCAGACGGGCCTGAGGGGCATCAATCCAAAGCGGGCACGCCGACGATGGGCGGCGCGCTGATTTTGGGGGCCTTGGTGGTCTCAACTCTGCTGTGGGCGCGGCTTGATAATATGCATATGGGTGGTGCTTTTTGTCACCATCGGCTTTGGCGCGATTGGCTTTGCCGATGACTATGCCAAAGTCTCCAAACAGACCTCTGCCGGGGTCTCGGGACGGGTTCGTCTCGGATTGGGGTTTGTGATTGCTCTGATCGCCGCGCTGGTGGCCGCGCAGCTGCATCCCGAAGGCCTACGCTTGCAGGTGGCTGTGCCGGTCCTGAAAGACACATTGGTGCCGTTTGGCATATTGTTTTTTCCCTTTGCTATGATCGTGATTGTCGGAACGGCCAATGCGGTCAACCTTACGGATGGTTTGGATGGTTTGGCCGTGATGCCCGTGATGATTGCCGCGGCGGCGCTTGGGGTTTTGGCCTATGCGGTGGGCCGGGTTGATTTCACCCAATATCTTGACGTGCATTACGTGCCCGGAACGGGCGAGTTGTTGATTTTCTGCATGGCGTTGATTGGCGGAGGCTTGGGCTTTCTATGGTATAATGCGCCACCTGCCGCGATATTCATGGGGGATACGGGCAGCCTCTCGCTGGGCGGGGCGCTGGGTGCTATTGCCGTTTTGACCAAACATGAGATTGTTTGGGCGATCATTGGCGGGGTGTTTGTGGCGGAGGCCTTGAGTGTGATCATCCAGGTGTTTTGGTTCAAACGCACAGGCCGGCGGGTGTTTCTCATGGCGCCAATTCATCATCATTTTGAGAAAAAAGGCTATGCGGAAAGCCAGATCGTGATCCGGTTCTGGATCATTGCCATTGTCTTGGCGATGATCGGCCTGGCGACATTGAAAGTCCGGTAAATTTACATCAGGGCCGCGCGGCCATTGGAGAGCACAGGATGATAGCAGTTCAAGGAATGCATGGGCGCCGGGTCTTTGTGCTTGGGATGGGCCGCTCTGGCCTGGTTGCCGCGCAGGCTTTGGTGGCTGGCGGGGCAGATGTATTGTGCTGGGATGACGGCGAGACGGGGCGGCAGCGGGCCGAGGAGGCTGGCCTCAGCTGCAGCGATCCGCTGCGTGGCGGGCTTGAGGGTGTGGATATGCTGATCACCTCACCGGGGATTGCGCACCTCTATCCCAAGCCGCATCCAGCGATTGCCCTGGCGATGCAGCTTGGCATTCCTCTCGACAATGACATCGGCCTGTTCTTTCGCTCCTTTGCGACGCAATCGTGGACGGGCTTTGATATGGCGCCCAAGGTGATTGCCGTGACGGGATCCAATGGCAAATCCACGACCAGCGCTTTAATCCATCATTTGCTAGAGGTGGCCGGGCGACGCAGCCAGTTGGCCGGAAATATCGGCCGCGGGGTGCTGGATCTGCAACCGGCGGAGGATGGCGATGTGATCGTGTTGGAATTATCCTCCTATCAGCTGGAACTGGCCCGTAGTCTGACGCCCGATATCGCAGTGTTTACAAATCTCTCCCCAGATCATTTGGATCGCCACGCAGGATACGGCGGGTATTTTGCCGCCAAACGCCGTCTGTTTGCAGAAGGCTGCCCGGATGTCGCGGTGATTGGCGTTGACGAGCCAGAGGGGCAGTATTTGGCGATGCAATTTTCCGATCACACCCATGATGATCGGGTGATCCGTGTCGTCTCGGGACAAAAACCAAAAGGCAACAACTGGCAGGTAACGGCGCGCAAAGGGTTTTTGGCAGAAAGCCGCAAGGGCCGGCAAATCGCCTCAATTGATCTGCGCGATATCCCGGGACTGCCAGGGGCGCATAATCATCAAAATGCCTCTGCCGCCTATGCGGTGCTGCGCGCTTTGAATGTGGCGCCGCGGGTGATCGAAGAGGGGCTTCGCAGTTTCGCAGGCCTGCCACATCGTAGCCAGATGATTGGTGAGATATCCGGGGTGCGCTTTGTGAATGACAGTAAGGCCACGAATGTCGACGCTGCACTCAAAGCGTTGAGCGCATTTGACAATATCCGCTGGATCTGTGGCGGATTGCAGAAGGAGGGGGGGCTCTCTGCGCTGCAACCGGCCTTGGGGCATGTGCAAAAGGCCTATGTGATTGGCCGTGAGGCCGAGGCTTTTGCCATGCAGCTTGATGTGGACTGCGAAGTGTGCACCACGATGCAAGCGGCAGTCCGAGCCGCCTATGCACAAAGCCAACCTGGCGACGTGGTCCTGCTCGCCCCGGCTGCGGCGAGTTTTGACCAATACGACAGTTTCGAAATCCGCGGCGAAGATTTCATCGCACAGGTCGCGGCGATTAAAGCGACGTGACCTGCGCCACCGGCCTTTTGATGACGGAAGGCGGGATGGGGTGCACGGGTATTTTGCGCGCGTGCACATAAGTGTTAGGACATATTATGATACAAAAAAAATTGCGTTTTGTGTGGGTTGGGGATGAAAGCAAAAGGCCGGACAATTGCATCCAGTCTTGGGCCAAGTTGAATCCAGAGTATGAAATTGTCATCTGGGGAAATACGGCGCTCGCAGAATACTCTTGGGTGAACAAAAAACACATGGACGCTATGTATTCGCGTGAACTCGCTGGGGTGGCAGATCTCATGCGCTATGAAATTTTGTTCAATGAAGGTGGCATTGCGTTGGATGCGGATTCACTGTGTCTGCGGCCATTGGAAGATTGGTTGCTGGAACCGGCCGCCTTTGCCGCTTGGGAACATGAACACATTCGTCCGGGACTGATTGCTGCCGGGGCTATGGGTGCGGAGCCAGGCAATGAGTTTTTTGGCGCCTGCGTGAAACGCCTGTCCAAAAAATGGCGCGTGACCAATAAACGAGCGTGGAAGACAGTTGGGCCGCAACTCATTACAGATGTTCACAAAGAGACGCGCTATGATCTCACCATATATCCGGCACATTTTTTCTATAAAAGCCACCATTCCGGTTGGAAATACACCGGATCAGGGCCTTGTTTCTCGGATCAGTTTTGGGGATCAACCTATGGCTATGAGAACATCACCTGAGGGTTCACGCCCCCGGGGTGAGAGCTTATCTTGGTCAACTGTATCCAACAGACAGGCGCGCTGCCATTAACATGTGATCCAAGATTGTGGGAGCATATCGGGGTTTCGCGCGGCGGGATCCGCATACCAGTTTTTCGGCGCGACGATGATTTTTTCTGGATGGCTGTTCAACCAGGCCCCCCACCAAGAGAAGGAGGAATTGGCGATGATATGATGCCTGCAGCTGGACATGAGCCGCAGATCTTCATAATTCGTGGCGTCATCGTTGATGTCGACAAAAACGGTTTCATATTGGGGGATCAGGTTGTGTTTNACCCAAGCGATGTCATCTGAAAAAATATAGAAGACCGGCGCTTCTTGCATGTGCCCCGCAATATAATCAATGGCCGCCTTATAATACCCCAAGTCACAGGTCCCGTGACGGGCATTTGCCATTGGGTTTGTGACGTAATCACCGCGCCGAACATGCAGCGAGACCGCATTTTGCGATGTGATTTGTTCCAAAAGGGCTTGGTTCTGCGCCGATGGCGGCGTGAGGATTTGGAGGTCTTCGCGGATCGTATCTTCGAACGCCTTGAAAAATTTTTCGCTTTGCCAATAGCCCTTGAGCCGCACATGAGGGCCCAGGGATGCGAAACGCGGATCATAGCCGAGTGCAGATTCCCGAAAGACCCGCGCAGGCCCNTGTTGCAGGAAACTTTGGGCCGAGCGAAGCCCCAATCGGCGCAGAGGCTTTGTTGACATAATAACCTCAGACTGAATGTNGAAATGTCTAAGGTCGAACCTGCGCGTAGTGGTATTTTCCTGCTCTCGCCCGTCNCAAAGGAGCCGCAATTTCACATTNTGGCGCAAGGAGAGCGCCCTGCCGCAGCAGTATTGAAACAGTTGATTCCCAAGGCCTCCAAAGATATGAGTTGTAATCATCTGTTCAATCTCCAAGTCTTATAATTACGGGGCCAGTGCAANTNAAAACGATGCAGCCTCTGCTCTTGCGCCACCCTTTTTAGAGCCAATGTTTCTGTTGGGATAGGCGGGTTGNAAATATTATTTATCACATGCGGCTTTGGATGCTGCAAAAGGANCATTTTATGAGATTTCTCCANTCTTTGGAAAAAAACTACAGAAGGCTGCGCGACGACTATCGTCGCAGGGCACAGAATAAAATTCTCAAGCAGCGTTGGGCGGGCAAATCTGATAGGCCCCCCGTTGCGCAGGCCAATGGCCCGTCGGGGCTTGATCGCTGTGAGATTCACTACATGAACTTAAAACATCGCGAGGACCGGCGGGCGGAAGTCCAATCTGAGTTTAAGGCACTCGGCGTAACGCGCTTTGCGCGCTTTGAGGCGATTGCAGATGCCAATGGTGCGCTGGGCTGCGCCAAGTCTCATGAAACCGTGCTTTCGTCGGCGTCAATCTTAGAAGATCAGCTGCTCATGATTTGCGAGGATGATTGCCAATTTATTACATATCGCGCGGCAATAGATGCAGCGATTGAGGAGTTTTTCTATAACCCGCATTTGGATGTGCTGTGTCTCGCATATAATGCGGAAAACGGGTTTGCGATTTCGCAAAACCTGATGATCACCTCTGATACGCAAACGATGAGTAGCTATATTTTAAAAGCCCCCGCTATTGCGCCGGTGTTGGACTCGGTGCGCTTCAGCGTGGACAATCTATCGCGCGGGGGGGCGGGATATGACTATGCGATTGACCGGGTTTAGAAGCGATTGCAGCGGCAGATGTTTTTCGCCCTCACAAAAGATCATTTCGCCCGGCAGCGGCCGTCTTTTTCAGACATCGAAAAAAGTCATCAAGATTATGGGTTATAACCCGGCTTTAATTGCCTGCCCCGCTACCCAGCCAGAGGACCATGCCCATTGGAAATTATACCCGCCGAGCCAGCCGGTGACATCCACACATTCGCCTATGAAATAGAGACC
>JGI26246J51724_1001103_pt1 | contig 12460 bp, 12 predicted proteins | sample SaaInlLV_10m_DNA_FD_51724 | JGI IMG/M metagenome (IMG submission 51724) | reverse complement strand
CTATTGTATCCAAAAGATTGGTTGGAAAAATTATCAGTACATGCCCAAAAACATCCCCATAAAATCATTGCCAATCAAACCCGTTACATTAGATACCAAGAGAATGGTGCTGTAAAACCATACAAGCAATGGACCTACCCTTCAACAGAAAAAGATCCTATGGCGATTATTGCTATTGGGGCTGGGGGCGTTTGGTATCCTGCTAAAGCTTTAAATAAACAAGTAAACGACACAGTACTTTTTATGGAATTGGCGCCTAGAGCAGACGATCTATGGTTTAAAGCCATGGCTATTTTAAATAAAACCCCCACCATTACTCCAACAAACAAAAGCCGTACACCCATTCCAATTATTGGTTCTCAACGCATTGCGCTTAAGAAGACAAATATTGGNGCNGACAAAAACAGGGTGCAATGGCAAGCATTGGTGAACTATTTTAACTTTAAAACACACTAATNCCAAACTTTATGAGTTTTCAAGAAGCTTTAAAAAAATCTGCAGAAATACTTAAACAGGGTGGTGTAATTTTATATCCTACAGATACAGTATGGGGTATTGGCTGTGATGCTAAAAATGAAGCAGCAGTAGAGAAAGTATTTGCACTCAAAAAAAGAGCCGACACCAAATCTATGTTGTGTTTGGTGGCTAATGTAGCCATGCTTGAAAGACACATAGCCCAAGTTCCTGAAGCTGCCTATGATATTATAGATTTGAGTGAGAAACCAACGACCATCATTTTTGATCAGCCAATTGGGGTTGCAAAAAATTTAATCGGGCCGGACAACAGTTTAGGCATTAGGGTCGCTAAGGACAAGTTTTGCAGTTATTTATCTCAAAATATAAAAGGCCCTTTGGTCTCTACATCGGCCAATTTGGCCGGACAACCTACCCCTAAAAATTTCCAAGAAATCAGTCAAGAGATTTTAAAAGGTGTAGACTATATAGTACCTTTGGAGCCTGAAATTCACAACAANACTCCCTCTACCATTATTAAGCTGTCTAACAGCGGTTTGGTCAAGGTGATTAGACCTTAAATATGACTCAAGAAAGGCATTTAGAAGCTTTAACGCATCCGATTTTTAACACATTGTCTGATTGTGCAGAAGCGTTAGGGTGTGAAGCCTATGTGATTGGTGGTTTTGTGAGAGACTATTTACTAGAAAGAGGNAGCCCTAAAGACATTGATGTAGTTGTTCTTGGAAGTGGAATTTCTTTGGCAAAAAAGCTCTCTGAAGCATTACCCAATTCTCCCGAAGTTACCGTATTTAAGAATTACGGCACTGCTATGCTTAAGTACCAAGACTTGGTACTTGAATTTGTTGGTGCAAGAAAAGAAAGCTATACCCACGACAGTAGAAATCCTGTAGTAGAAAATGGCAGCCTAGAAGATGATCAAAACAGAAGAGATTTTACAATAAATGCATTAGCCATTGGCCTTAATAAAGACAACTACGGGGTTCTCGTGGATCCTTTTAACGGTTTAGATGCGCTTAAAAACAAACGTATTGTTACCCCTCTTTCGCCAGGAATCACTTTTAGTGATGACCCTCTTAGAATGCTTAGAGCCATACGTTTTGCCAGTCAATTAAATTTCACAATTGACGCAGAAGCACTAGAGGCCATTACAGTTCAAAGGGATAGAATCTCAATTATTTCTAAAGAGAGAATTGTAGATGAAATTAATAAAATGATGTCCAGTCCTATGCCTATACTAGGATTTGAGCTCATGCACAAAACAGGTTTACTCCCTTTAATTTTACCTGAGCTCTCTGCTTTAGAAGGCATTGAAGAAGTAGAAGGTCAAAAGCATAAAGACAACTTCTGGCATACGCTGGAGGTAGTAGATAATATTTCAAAAAACACTGAAAATGTTTGGCTCAGGTGGGCTGCCCTTTTACACGATATTGGAAAAGCACCCACAAAGAGGTTCGACAAAAAAATTGGATGGACCTTTCATGGTCACGAATTTATAGGATCAAAAATGGTCTATAAATTATTCAAACGCTTGCATATGCCTTTGAACGACAAAATGAAATACGTTCAGAAAATGGTGCTCATGAGTTCCAGACCCATAGTTTTGGCAGAAGATTTTGTGACAGATGCAGCTGTGAGAAGGCTGGTCTTTGATGCAGGAGAACATGTAGAAGACCTCATGACCCTTTGTGAAGCAGATATTACCACAAAGAATCCGTACAAAAAGAAAAAGTATAAAAACAATTTCAAAATAGTCCGTCAAAAAATTGAAGAGGTAGAAGCCAGAGACCACGTGCGTAATTTTCAACCACCGGTGAGTGGTGAAGAAATTATGAATACTTTTGGCTTAAAACCATCCAAAGAAATTGGCGTTATTAAAGAGGCTATTAAAGAAGCTATTTTAGAGGGAGAAATACCCAATGAATACGAGGCCGCTTATGAATTTATGCTAACCAAAGGAAAACAACTGGGACTCACGAAAAATACTTAAACTAACATGAAAAAATCTTTTCACCGTTTTGCCAAATGGAGTTTAATCTTAGTGTACTTAGTCATAGTTGCTGGCGCTTTGGTTAGAATGACTGGTAGTGGTATGGGTTGTCCAGACTGGCCTAAGTGTTTTGGATATTATATTCCTCCTACTGCTGCGGAAACACTGCAATGGACTCAGAAAGAGATTTTGAAAAAGGACAAGTCATTATTTACAATGAGGGACTTCTAGTGGCAAAACAAGACTTTAAGACAGGAGCTGCTATAGATTTAGAGGCTTGGGAAACTTATACCAAACACGATTATGCCGTATTTAATCCCTACCATACTTGGGTAGAGTTTTTAAATAGGCTTGTGGGTGCAATAGCAGGCTTGGCCACCCTAATATTGGCTTTCTTAAGCCTGCGTTATTGGAAAGAGAAAAAATTAATAAGCCTTTTGTCTTTTGGGGTGGTATTGGGGATGGGATTTCAAGCATGGTTGGGTGCGACTGTTGTCTATTCTGTACTAGCTCCAGTGAAGATAACCACTCATATGCTCATGGCATTGGCCATTGTAGCTGCGCTTATTTTAATCATTCAAAAAGCCAACCCGCGTATTGAGCGCACAAAATACATGGCTAACTTCCACAAAGCCATTTCATACTTACTATTCATATTCCTTTTGCAAATTGTCTTTGGCACCCAGGTAAGAGAATTTGTAGACCACCAATTAGATCTTGGTCTAACTAAAGACAATTGGCTTTTAAACCCCAGTATAATTTTTTACGTGCACCGTTCCTTCTCTATCCTTCCACTGGGAATTGCAGTGTATTTATTTTGGATTAATAAACGAAACGAACTTGGCTTTGCTTCAACAAAGCCTCTTTTAGCAGGAATGATCATAGCTGCCTTTAGTGGAATGGCTATGTACTATATTGACTTTCCTCTGGGGACACAACCCATTCATTTAGTGATTGCGGCCATACTATTTGGTCAAATTTTCTATATTTTTCTGCAAAGCAGAAAAGCCAAAAACAATATTTCAAAGACTAAATAACAATATAATATGGTGTATAAAATAAGGGTCATTTTAGACGCAAAAGAAGATATTTTCAGAGATTTGGCTATTGACAAAAAAGCTACTTTAGAAGATTTACACAACACTGTTAGCCAGTCTTTTGGTTTTGCAGGAAATGAAATGGCCAGTTTTTACACCTGTGACGAGGAATGGAACCAAGACCTTGAAATAGCCTTATTTGATCTTAGTGATGTGTCAGACGCTAAACTTATGTCGGATACTTTAGTAGAAGAAGTGATGGATGAAGCTTCCCCTAAACTAATTTACGTATACGACTTTTTTAATATGTGGACCTTTTTTGTGGAATTGGCAGACGTAACTGAAAAAGAATCAGGTCAAACCCTTCCTGAATTGCTTTTTAGTTTTGGAGAATTACCCGAAAATCCTCCAGAAAAAATCTTCGAGGCTAAAAAAGAAGACGCCATGGATTATGACGAAGAAGGATTTGACGACGAATTTAATGATGGCTACAATGGTGGAGACAATTACGATCATTTAGATTTTGACGAAAACTGGAATTAACCATCCAACTGACCTAATGATTAATAAAAGCATATTAAAAAACCTATGATCAACCTATATAATACTCAAATTGAAAGCCTTTCCATCCATAAAGTTGGTAATAAAAACAAAGCAGAATCTTTGTTCATATCTAAAGCGCCACACCACTTAAACGATGAAACAACAGGGCTTTTAAAAGAATATTTTTTTAAGCCTTTTAGAGAAAAGGAAGAAAGCTATTACAGGTTGTTCCATGAAGCAGATTTGAGTTTCAATCCCCTTTATGAGGCAGCTACTAAAATATTCAATGAACCACGTAACATACACGAATTATCTGGAGACATTGCCAAGCACCTCTATGACCAATCCAATCACCCTCATATTAAAAGCGGAGAATTGTACGTGACTTACCTCACAGGACTTCAATTAGACAATGTAAAAACAGATGCTATTGGAATCTTTAAAAGTGAACTAAAACAAGACTTTATTCAATTTGAAGAACAGACAGATCATCTTGAAATTTTAGTACAACAAGGCATAAACATTCACAAACTAGACAAAGGCTGTCTCATTTTTAATACAGATTCAGAGGAAGGCTATAAAGTGCTTTCTGTAGACAGTAATAGGTATGACACCAAATACTGGTTGGAGCAATTTCTTGGTGTTGCGGTACTAACAGACAATAATTTTTACACCAAAAACTACCTTAAGTTTTGTCAGAATTTTGCTAAGGATGTAGTACTCCCAGCAGAAGACAAACAACAAGAAGTACTTTTTATGAATAGGGCGGTCAATCATTTTGCTAAAAACAATGCATTTGAAGAGACCAGCTTTATGAATGAAGTCATAGACAATCCGGCACTAATACCCGAATTTAAACACTATAAAGTAGAAAAAGGACCTAAATACAGCATTGAAGATGTCTCTTCTTTTGACATTGCCAACAAAGCCGTTTCTCAAGCACGAAAAAGCATTAAAAATGTGATACAATTAGATACCCATATTCAGATTAAGCTAGACTTTATTAATCCTGAATCTGCAGAAAAATTTGTAGAAAAAGGTTGGGATGAGGAAAAAGGGATGTTCTACTACCTGGTGTATTTTAACAAGGAACAAAAAGGGTCTTAAAATATTATTTTTTTACAACTTAATACGCTGCTCCAAGATCTGGCGCATGCTTACATTTTCATAATTTCGCTTCACAAAATGTAAGGCCAAATCTAATACAGTACCCATATTGGGGGCTTCCTTAAACGCTATATCTTGGGTGAGTAAAAAAATGGATTCTTTCAATAAACTTACATGCTCTGGAAGAGAAATGGTGTCCTGTTTCGCAATATTGAGTAGATCTGTGATTCTATCTTCAAAACTCATAAACCTTTTGGCTACTATAGAGCGCTCTTCTAGTTTGTACTGATCAATTGAATTGGCTTGAAGTTTTTCCTTTACCAATGCCACCATTTTATTGTTTTCCTTAAAAAATTGGGGCCTATATATCTTTAGGTTCCCTTCAAAAGATTGCTGGTCAAAATCAATAGCACGTATTTTATAAACCACATGATCAAAATCATGGGTAGGGACAATCACATAGTTATATGACCTCATATCTCCCAAGAGTCTAATCATACACCGTTCATTAAATTTTACAAATTCTTTAGCCAATTGAGATTTCTCAGACTCTGTACAATCGGGAAGCATTTCCTTAATAAAAACATCTCCTGGAATACCTGCAATATGTTCCTCAATAAGGGTGTCCTTATAAACAAGAAAATTTAGATTGTACGGAGACAAAATATGTTCTAATTCTAATCCATAAACCCTAGAGGCATCTGTTTTTTTTACATAAAAATACGTGAAGTTGTCATTGAGAATATTCCTGACTTTAATTCTAAATGGTTTAGAATTACCAAAAGTACAATAGTCCACCGCGTCTACATTTAAGAANGGAATAATGGTGTCTCCCCCATCTGAATGAAGTATGGAGTANACCTGTTTTAGACTAAGATCAATCTCTTCCCTGTCATATTCAGAATAAAAAACCCTCACCCACAACGTGTCCTCATCATTGCTGTCGTAAACCACCACTGAGCCTTGAAAACGCAATAAATCCTCATAAAAAATTGGAATCCCAATATTTCTACTGTATTGCCTAAGGTAAGCATCTAACTGAGGAGAAACGGGAAAAGCAGGTTTCTTCTTAGACATCATCTTTTCTGACATGTAGTCGTAATTTAATTGTTCTTGTAACAAAATACGGATAAATTCGTCAAGTATAATAAGAACCTTTAAATAAAAAAAACCCTTGGAAACTATACTGACTGTTAACCAACTCACCAAATCCTATGGGAGTCTATTTGCTGTAAAAAAATTGAGCTTCTCCATAGAAAAGGGACATGTATATGGAATTCTAGGACCCAATGGCAGTGGTAAATCTACCACACTAGGAATGGTACTCAATGTGGTTAATCCTACACAGGGAAGCTTTCAATGGTTTGAAGGCACAATTAGTACCCATCAGGCATTAAAAAAAGTGGGTGCCATTATTGAAAGACCTAATTTTTATCCCTATATGACCGCTGTAGAAAACCTAAAGCTGGTCTCTAAAATTAAAGGGGTCTCTTCAGAAACTATTTCAGAGAAACTAGAATTGGTAGGTTTATTAGATCGAAANGACTCTAAATTTCAGAGCTACTCTCTAGGAATGAAGCAGCGTTTGGCCATAGCGTCTGCCCTTCTCAACAATCCTGAAATTTTAATATTAGATGAACCTACCAATGGATTAGACCCTCAAGGGATTCATCAAATCAGGGAAATTATTAAAAAAATTGCTTCTCAGGGTACCACCATTTTATTGGCCTCTCACCTATTGGATGAAGTGGAAAAAGTCTGTACCCATGTGGTGGTTTTAAGAAAAGGAGAAAAGTTGTATGCAGGTCCCGTAACTGAAATGCAATCCAATCACGGCTATGTCTTATTAAATTCGGCCAAGGCCGATGCCTTAAAAGCACATCTTGAGGAAAGTGAAGATTTTGAAAAGATTTCTTTAGAAAATGGTCTAATAAAGGCTTACTTAACAAAGCCAATAGCAGCAGATAAATTAAACAAAAGACTCATGGAAGACGGCTTTCTATTAAGCCATTTGGCCATTCAAAAAGACAGTCTAGAAGCCCAATTTTTAGCACTCACCAATAACAAATANNCCCATGAAAAGATTATTACAGATTGAACTTATTAAGCTTTGGAACAATAGGGCTAGTAAAACACTTATTTATGGGTATTTTATACTTNTAACTGGTATAGCGCTAATTGCGGCTATTAAGTTTGATATTGGTCCTATTAAATTTCATTTGGCAGAGCAAGGTATTTTTAACTTCCCCTACATTTGGCATTTTAACACCTTTGTTGCTGCCTTATTGAAAATATTTTTGGCCATTATTATTGTCTCCATGATGTCCAATGAATACACCTATAAGACCATAAAACAAAACCTTATAGACGGCTTGTCTAAAAAGGAGTTTATAGCCTCGAAATTCTTAACTGTGGTCTTATTCTCCATAGTTTCTACTGTATTTGTCGCGGTAATTTCTCTTATACTAGGAAGTATTTACTCTGATTATACGGAATGGGGCATTGTATTTACAGACCTGAGATTTCTAGTGGCCTATTTCATTAAACTCGTNGGATTCTTTTCGTTCTGTCTTTTTATAGGCATACTGGTAAAACGCTCTGCATTTGCACTAGGGTTTTTAATCCTTTGGCAAATGTTTGAAGGCTTTACCAGAGGTATGATTCGTTGGAAATTATTTGATGGAGAAACCACAGACGCCATTATGGGTTTCTTCCCTTTAAATGCCATGTTTAACGTGCTTAAAGAACCCTTTTCTAGGCTGAGCGCAGTGCAATCCGTTGCGAATCAAATTGGAGAGGAAATTGCACTAGATTACGGCACTTCTCTTTTAGACATGGGAATCGTTTTAGCTTGGACTGCTATTTTTATTTGGGGATCGTATCGCATTCTAAAGAAGAGAGATTTGTAGTATTTATAAGCGTGCTTTTGTACCTTTGGGCATGAAGTTTTCTTTGGAATCTCCCTTTAAACCTACTGGTGACCAACCACAAGCCATTGCACAAATTGTCAGTGGTATTCAAGCCAACACCCCTTCACAAACGTTGGTAGGTGTTACTGGCTCTGGAAAGACATTTACTGTTGCCAATGTGATCCAAGAAGTTCAAAAACCTACCTTAATACTTGCGCATAACAAGACACTCGCGGCACAGTTGTACTCTGAATTCAAGCAATTCTTTCCAAATAATGCGGTAGAGTATTTTGTTTCTTACTACGATTACTATCAGCCAGAGGCTTATATTCCTACTTCTGGTACTTATATAGAAAAAGACCTGTCAATTAATGAAGATATTGAAAAGCTTAGATTAAGTACTACTTCCTCTTTACTTTCTGGCAGGGAAGACGTGCTTGTAATTGCATCTGTTTCTTGTCTATACGGTATGGGAAACCCAGTAGAGTTTGAAAAAAATGTGGTTCGGATAGAACGAGATCAAATTATTTCTAGAACCGCATTTTTAAAACAATTGGTTCAAGCACTTTATGCAAGAACTACAGCAGACTTTGTCAATGGAAGTTTTAGGGTAAAAGGAGACGTTGTAGACGTGTTTCCAAGTTATACAGATCACGCGATCAGGGTCCATTTTTTCGGAGACGAAATTGAAGAAATAGAATCGTTTGACCCATTGCACAATAAAACCCTAGAAACGTTTGAGCAACTCAGGATTTTTCCTGCCAATATGTTTGTGAGCTCGCCTGATATACTTCAAAATGCCATTCACAGCATTCAAGAAGATATGGTGAAGCAAGTTAATTTTTTTAAAACAGAAGGAAAACACCTAGAAGCAAAACGCTTAGAAGAAAGAACCACTTTTGACTTGGAAATGATCCGTGAATTGGGCTATTGTTCTGGCATTGAAAATTACTCCAGGTATTTAGATGGAAGGGCGCCAGGAACTAGGCCTTTCTGTTTGTTGGATTACTTTCCAAAAGATTTTTTGATGGTGGTAGATGAGAGTCATGTAACTATCCCGCAAGTTCATGCCATGTTTGGTGGGGACCGCTCAAGAAAAGAAAACTTAGTGACCTATGGTTTTAGGCTTCCTGCCGCTATGGACAACAGGCCTTTAAAATTTGAGGAATTCGAAATACTCACCCCTCAGGCTCTTTATGTGAGCGCTACTCCTGCAGATTATGAATTAGAACAATCACAGGGCGTGGTCGTGGAACAAATTATTCGACCCACTGGACTATTAGATCCCGTAATTGAAGTACGTCCCTCTACCAACCAAATAGATGATTTAGTGGCCGAGATTCAAGATAGGGTCGCTATAGACGAGCGTACATTGGTGACCACGCTCACCAAAAGAATGGCGGAAGAATTGGCTAAATACCTGACTAAAATACAAGTGAGGTGCCGTTATATTCATTCAGATGTAGACACCCTAGAACGTGTAGAAATAATGCAGGACCTTAGAAAAGGTATTTTTGACGTACTCATTGGCGTAAATTTACTCAGAGAAGGTCTAGACCTACCTGAGGTTTCTTTGGTGGCCATTATAGATGCAGACAAGGAAGGTTTTTTAAGGAATGCCCGCTCCCTGACACAAACCGTTGGAAGAGCGGCTAGAAATGTGAATGGAAAAGCGATTATGTATGCAGATAAAACCACCAAGAGCATGCAGAAAACCATCGATGAAACTAACTACCGTAGGGAGAAACAGATTGCCTATAATACCGCACACAATACCGTGCCAAAAGCATTAAATAAAAGCCTAGACAACGTGCTTACAAAAAATTCAGTGTCTGCTTATCACTTTGAAAAAGCGAATCATAGGGCACAAGAGCCTGACCCAAACTACCTCACTCCAGAAGAAAGGGCAAAAATGATTGTAGCTAAAAGAAAAACCATGGAAAAAGCAGCCAAAAACCTAGATTTTTTGGAAGCAGCTAAACTAAGGGATGAAATAAAAGCACTGCAATTAGCAGGAGAAGCAAAATAATAAAAGAGATTTATTACTTTTATTAATTAGTGGGGTCCTGTTTTCCTGCTTGAATATTTTAATTGCAATCAAAACCATCAAGTCTATGAAAATCAAGCTGCTTTTATTGTCCTTAATAGCCTCTTCTTTTTGTATTGCCCAAGACATTTCAAAAAAAAAGATTGAAAAATGGACCGAAGATTACAGCGCGAAAGCAGTTGAAAACTTAAGTGATTTTTTATCCATTCCAAACAATGGACTAGACCCAATACAAATTCAAAACAACCTCAATTGGTCTAAAAGTACTTTTGAAGATTTGGGATTTACCGTTACAGAAATAATTTCACAAGGAATTCCTGTGCTTTTAGCAGAGAAAAAATTAGCGCCAAATTTACCCACAGTACTCTTCTACCTTCAGATAGACGGCCAACCGGTAGATTCCGCTCAGTGGGATCAAGAGAATCCTTATATAGCCGTCTTCAAAGAAAAAAACAAATTTGGGGCTTGGGAGCTGACTGATTTAAAAGAAAAAAAGTGGGACAAAGAGTCTTATATTTTTGCCAGATCTGCCTCTGATTCTAAAGGGCCTGCAATGTCCTTAATCAGTGCATTTCAGATACTAAATGAAAAAAGTATTGCCCTGAAATACAACATTAAAGTGCTACTAGACTTTCAAGAGGAAGTGGGGTCTCCAACCCTCCCAGAAATGGTTGTTAATAATAAAGATTTGTTACAGGCAGATTATTTATTTATTATGGATGGCGCAAGACACCTTTCCAATAAACCAACACTCACTTTTGGCGCCAGAGGTATTGCGACGGCAAAATGGCGGGTTTTTGGACCAAAAGTACCTTTACACAGTGGCCAATATGGGAATTATGCACCAAACCCTGTATTTGATGCTGCCAAAGTGATTGGTCAACTAAAAGATGCTTCAGGAAAAGTAACCTTAGAGGGGTTTTATGATGGTATAGACATCTCTAAAAAAGACCAAGNATTCTTGAATGCAATTGAAGAAAATGAAATAGCAACCAATAAAAGGCTGGGCATTTCTAAACGAGATGCTATTGGTGCGGGCTACCAGGAGGCACTTCAATATCCGAGTCTAAATATCAGAGGGATTAAAGCGGCATGGGTTGGAGCACAAGTGAGAACTATTATTCCCGCTGAGGTCATTGTAGAAATAGACATGAGACTCGTTCCTGAATCTGACGGTAAAACCCTGATGGAATCACTAAAAAAGCGCATTCAAGAGGAAGGTTATTTCCTAGTAGACAGTCTACCCACCGATCAACAAAGAGCCTTATACCCCAAACTAGCTAATTTTACTTATAAGCTTGGATCAAAACCTTTTAGGACACCAATGGATGGTCCTATAGCAGACCTATTATCTACATCCATGAAGAAAATTTTTGGAGATGAATTTATTCTCATGCGCACTACCGGAGGATCACAACCGATTGCGCCATTTATTAGCACCCTTAATATTCCTGCAGTATCCATTAGAATTCCCAATCCAGATAACAACATCCACAGTCCCAATGAAAATATTAAAATTGGGAACTATTTAGAAGGCATTATGACTTGTTTGTCTATTCTAAATACGGGTATAGAAGGGTCCTAATATATTACTTACCTTTGCAAAGTCTTTGAATCCTTATTTCAAAGGTCCATTTAAGATCAATTTTATGACTAATAATGATATTTTAAAAAAATTACGTGTAGCGCTCATGCTCAGAGACACAGATATTGAAGCCATCATGAGTTTGGTAGATTTCAAAATAAGTACCAGCGAATTAGGCGCTTTTTTTAGAACTGAAGACCACCCTAAGTATATGGAATGTGGTGACCAGATATTGAGAAATTTTTTGAATGGTTTAATTATATACACAAGAGGAACCAAGGAAGCGCCTAAAAAACCTGCAGACGCATTAATACACAAACCTGTTATGGCCAAAGCCAAAACGGCCAATGCAACAACGCAACAAAAAATAGATAATGTTTCTTTAAAAACACCCCTCCTAAGAATAGATTGGACCAAACAACCTACAAGAAAAAAGCAAGCTTTAAGGACGGGCCAAAAAAATCATTCAAAAAAGGTCCAAAAAGCCCACCAGATTTGAGTTTTGTGGCCTATAAAAACAAAAAAAAATCCTGAGTCAAGACTCAGGATTTTTTTTTAATAAGATAGGATTAGTTATAAGGCCAATACTTCTTTTACTTTATCTGCGGCCTCTTGGAATTGAACAGCAGATTTAACTGCCAATCCAGAGTTGTCTAAAATCTCTTTGGCCAATTCAGCATTAGTCCCTTGCAAACGAACAATGATAGGCACTTTTATAGCGTCTCCCATATTCTTATAAGCGTCTACAACACCTTGTGCTACCCTGTC
>JGI26246J51724_1001099_pt1 | contig 12484 bp, 14 predicted proteins | sample SaaInlLV_10m_DNA_FD_51724 | JGI IMG/M metagenome (IMG submission 51724) | reverse complement strand
TTTTTTAATAATCACAAAAAAATCTTAGTACTTATAGGCCTCTGGTTTAAAAGGGCCTTCCTTAGGCGTATTGATGTATTTTGCTTGCGTATCCGTTAAGACAGTCATAACACCACCGAAGCCACCTACCATTCCAGCCGCTACTTCTTCGTCAAGTTTCTTAGGGAGAAGCTCGACAGAAACATTAGCAGGTTTCTGGTCTTTTGGTAAGTCAGCAAATTTATTACTATAAAGATGCATTTGTGCTAAAACTTGGTTTGCAAATGAGCCATCCATAATTCTAGAAGGGTGTCCAGTTGCATTTCCTAAATTAACTAAACGACCTCTGAAAGAAGAATTAAGTAATCATTTTTATCATCAGAGCGATAGATGCGATGAACTTGCGCTTTCACTTCATCCCATTTCCAATTTTTACGCATGTATGCTGTATCAATTTCATTATCAAAGTGACCAATATTACACACTACAGAGCCTGCTTTGAGGCATTGAAGCATTGAAGCATCGCAAACATTAGTATTTCCAGTCGTTGTGACAATTAAATCAGTGTTGGCTAGTAAATCTTTATTGATACAATCTACAGAACCAGTATTGATTCCATCAATATAAGGTGAAACCACTTCAAAGCCATCCATGCACGCCTGGAAAGCACATATAGGATCAATTTCAGAAATTTTAACAATCATTCCTTCTTGACGAAGTGACATAGCAGATCCTTTGCCAACATCGCCATAACCAATCAATAAGGCCTTCTTGCCTGACATAAGCATATCCGTACCTCGCTTAATAGCATCATTAAGAGAGTGCCTACAACCATACTTGTTATCATTTTTTGCCTTAGTAACAGCATCGTTTACATTGATAGCAGGAACTTTAAGTTCACCACTCTCAATCATCTCTAAAAGGCGATGAACACCCGTTGTTGTTTCTTCACTGATGCCATGAATTTTATCGAGCATTTCTGGATACTTATCATGGACCATGCCCGTTAGATCACCGCCATCATCAAGAATCATGTTGGCATCCCATGGCTTACCGTTATGAAGAATAGTTTGCTCAATGCACCACAAGAACTCTTCTTCAGTCTCACCTTTCCAGGCAAATACAGGAATATTTCTTGCTGCCATAGCAGAAGCAGCATGATCCTGTGTCGAAAAAATATTGCAAGATGACCAACGAATTTCAGCTCCAAGATCAATTAATGTTTCCATTAGGACCGCAGTTTGGATTGTCATATGAATACAGCCCATAATTCTTGCGCCTTGAAGAGGCTGCTCTTTGCTGTACTTTTCTCTAAGAGCCATTAATGCAGGCATTTCAGCTTCTGCAAGCTCAATTTCTTTACGACCAAAATCTGCTAAATTAATATCAGCTACTTTGTAGTCAAGGTTGAGATCGGCTACTTTAAAGCCACTATTATCTATTGTAGAATCGCTCATTTTATTTCCCGTTAAGTTAAAAAAATGAGCGTCGTTTTGATTGCCAAGCCTGATTGAAAAAATATTTTCAATGCAACGCCCCTTGGCACGAGACGTATTATACCAAAAACATATAAAAAAGAAACTATTTTAGTAAATCTGCTCTATCAGTTTTCTCCCAGCTAATTGAGTCTTCTTTTCTCCCAAAGTGACCATAACTCGCAGTCTGCTGATAAATTGGACGTTTTAAATCTAGCATTGCAATTAAACCTTTAGGGCGAAGATCAAAATGCTCTCTGATAAGAGCAACAATTTCATGATTTGGTAGCTCTCCAGTTCCAAATGTGTCAACACTTATACTCGTTGGTTCAGCAACTCCAATTGCATACGAAACTTGAATTTCACAGCGCTTAGCGATGCCAGCTGCCACAAGATTTTTAGCAACATAACGTGTAGCATAGGCAGCACTTCTATCTACTTTTGAAGGATCTTTGCCTGAAAAAGCACCACCGCCATGTCTAGCCATACCGCCGTATGTATCAACTATAATTTTTCTTCCAGTTAGTCCAGCATCACCAACCGGACCTCCAATTTCAAAATTTCCTGTTGGGTTTATGTGATATTGCGTATCGCTTGTAAGCCACTTTTCAGGAAGGATTGGCTTAATAATATTTTCTAAAACACTCTCTCTAAGCTCCTCAAGTGAGATGTCTCCATCGTGCTGAGTAGATAAAACTACAGCGTCAATACCTACAATTTGATTACCCTCATAGATGCAAGAGACTTGAGATTTAGCGTCTGGACGAAGCCAAGGTATCGAGCCATCTAGCATTAAATCTGCTTGCTGCCTGACTAATTGATGTGACAGCATAATGGGGGCTGGCATTAGCTCTTCTGTTGAATTTTCTGCATAACCAAACATAAGACCTTGGTCACCTGCGCCTTGTTCATGACTATCACTTTCGGTGACACCCATTGAAATATCTTGAGACTGCCTGCCAAGCAAATTCGTAACTGAACATGTTTCACCATTGAATCCATACTCCTCTTGGTTATAACCAATTCCAAGAATTGTTTTTCTGACTATAGATTCATAATCTATATTAGCATCAGTTGTAATTTCTCCAGCTAAAACGACTTGATTGTCTTTGACAAGTGTCTCTACAGCAACTCTAGAGTTAGGATCTTGATTAAGTGCAGCATCAAGAATGGCATCAGAAATTTGGTCACAAACTTTATCGGGGTGGCCAGCAGAAACAGATTCAGAAGTAAATATCATAATAAAATCCTATAAAATTATTTAATACTAAAGATGGATTTCATGAAATAGAGGCCAGCTTTAGCTTGTTTTAGTCACATAATGCGACAACGCTAGCAATCGGAACAAATCAGCGTTAGTTAATTATAATCTTTAACTTGGAGAAGTAAAGTCTATTCCAGACTTATTTTTAATGATAGTGCACTTAAAAAAGGCGTTATAAGTAAGCTTAGAATTAAGATAAATCCTAGAAAATATAACTGACCATCAATTGGAAGATTAGATTGAGATTGAGATACTGCGCTTGTTGCAAAAATCATCGGTATGAAAAGGGGGAGAATTAATAGAGATAACAGCATTCCTGAGTTTTTAATGCCAACAACCAGGGAGGCTCCAATTGAGCCAATCAGACTTAGACATGGCGTAGCTATAATTAAAGTCAAAACGAGAATATAGATGCCTTCAGTATTTATAAAGAGCGCCATTCCAAGAAAAGGAGACAAAATGATTATTGGAAGCCCTGAAAGCATCCAATGAGCTAAAGTTTTAGCCAGTAAGATTAAAGGCAATGAGTGGTGAGAAATAACCATTTGCTCTAGAACCCCACTATCATAATCATAGTGAAATAATGAATTGAGAGATAATAGAACTGAAAGCATTGTTATAACCCAAATTATTCCAGGTGCAATGCTTGATAAAGTTTGCGCTCTGGACTAATTGCAATCGGAAATAAAGAGATTGAGATTACAAAAAACATAAGAGGGTTCAAGAAACTTGACGGATTTCTCAAGGCCATTTTAAGATCCCTTGTCATTGTTTGCACGAAGATGTTCAAAGAGAAATCTCCTTCAAGTTTTTAATATTACATTCCTGGTGCGTAGTTAGGATGCAGATGCCGCCAGAGTTGCAATGATCCTCAACTCTAGTTTCAATTATTTTGATTGCCTTTGAGTCAAGTGCTGAAAAAGGCTCATCTAAAAGCCATACTTTGGATTGAGTAATGAATAAAAGAGAAAGTGCGATTCTTTTTTTCTGACCAGCTGACAGCTTGCCTACAAGCTCATTTTCAAATTTTTTTAAGCCAACCTTTTTAAGGGCATCAGAAAAATCTAAATCAAGACTATCATTTCCGAGGCGCATTGTATATTTTAAATTTTCTAAACAGCTTAACTCTGGACTAAGAGCGGCCAAATGACCTAGATAAAGAAAATCAAGATTGTATCTCTCACTATTAATTTTAGTGTCATCATAATCAATTGAGCCTGTCTCAAATGAACTAAGACCGGCAAGTATTTTCATTAATGAGGTCTTGCCTGAACCATTTGGACCAGAGACTTTTAATACTTCTCCAGAATTTAACTCAAACGATAAATTTTCAAAGAGGAGTTTGTAGCCCCTTTGGCAGCTTAAGTTATTTACTATTAGTTTTGACATTCGTTTATTTTAGTTGATAAGCTAAATAAACACTGAAAAATCTAGTTATCAAAAAAAATAACTAAAGGAGTTACTTATCGTTTGATAAGCTTTCCAGTCCACTTTTATCAATTTCAGTCAAAAGGTTGTCTTTAAAAATCAATCTTAAGCGGTACTGTATTTCAATTTCTCCTTCAATCGAAGAATGATTGATATAGTCCCATTGATATTGGTGAAATGGGTCAATAATACTAGGCGAGCCAATTAGATTCATGACACTCTCTTTTGACATTCCTAATTGAAGCTTATTGACTTCACTCATATCTAAAACTGAACCCTGCATAATGGTTGGCTTATAGACATCAATTGAAGGCAACTTTGGCTTTGCCCAGCTAGGCAACGAAAGCTTAGGCATCTTTGGAAGCTCTGGCATAGAAAGCTTAGGCATCTTTGGAAGTTCAGGGGCTTTTGGAAGAGAATTAGAACAACCAGTAACCATCAAAGCGATAAGCAAAATAAAAGTTAATTTCTTCATAGCTATAAACATATAAAATATAAAGTAGATTTTACCTTAAGGATTTTTTAATGGATGCTGAAGATTTAAAAAGTGCTGGTCTAAAAGTTACCCTGCCAAGACTGAAAATTTTAGAGGTCTTAGAGAAGTCTCCAAATCATCACCTCAGTGCTGAGGACATTTACAGAGTTCTCATTGATCAACATGAAGAGGTGGGCGTTGCAACAATTTACCGTGTTCTGTCACAATTTGAAGAATCAGGGATCGTGCAGAAACTTAATTTCGAGAACAACCAGGCGGTTTATGAATTGTGCGGCTTGGAACACCATGACCATTTAGTTTGCGTGAAGTGTAATAAGATTATAGAGTTTCAAGATGATGTTATTGAGCAACACCAAATTCAGATTGCAAAAAAACACGGCTTTGAGTTGACTGATCATTCTCTTTACCTTTATGGCTTGTGTAAGGACTGTCACTAAGATCATTCAGGCTTTATAGACAATGGACGATTTTATTTATAGAGCTATAGTTGCTGCGATAGGTGTTTCGGTCATTGCTGGGTCTTTAGGCTGTTTCGTTATATGGAAGAGGCTCTCATATTTTTCTGATTCAATCTCCCACAGTGCTCTATTGGGTGTTGCTTTGGGCCTGGTAACTGGACTAGGTATTAACTTTGGTTTAGTTTTTATTGGTGGTCTGTTTGCAACACTAATCGTGATATTACAACAAAAAGAGTTTTGGTCAAGTGATGCTGTTCTGGGGATTTTCTCTCATATTTCACTATCGCTGGGAATTGTGGTTTTGGGGATCATTGGAAATCAAAATACTGATTATTTTTCTTATCTATTTGGCGATATTTTATCTATAACAACAAGTGATATATATTGGATATTCTCTGTTGCAGTGATCGTCATTTCAATCTTAGTAATGAACTGGAAAAAATTATTATTACTTACACTTAATGAAGAGCTTGCTAAGGCAGAAGGGATTAATAAGATGTTTTATGACCTTCTATTTATGTTTTTAATAGCTTTGGCAGTTTCAGTTTCAGTCCAAATCGTTGGGGTGCTTCTTATCACATCACTATTGATCATTCCACCTGCTATTGCTAGAGTCTTTTCAAATTCACCCCTTGCAATGATAGTAACGTCCATGATTGTATCCATTTCTTCAGTTCTGATGGGACTGTATTTTTCGATTGATTTTGATTTGGCAACAGGACCTACAATTGTAATAACGTTAGGCGTACTTTTTTTTATTGCTCAGTTTTTTCCAAAAAGAATTTAAAGCGTTGCATTGAGCTCTGTTAGCTGATTGGTTTGCTGCTCAATGATCAATGGGTCAATGATTGATTCTAGTTCACCTTCCATGACCTCATTTAACTTATATAGAGTCAAATTAATTCGATGATCAGTGACTCTCCCTTGGGGGTAATTATAAGTTCTAATCCTTTGAGAGCGATCACCACTTCCAACTAGCTCTTTTCTTTGTGAAGCCTGCTCTTTTTGTTGTTCTTGCTGCTGTGCATCAAGAATTCTAGATGCTAATACAGACATAGCTTGTGCTTTATTTTTATGCTGAGAGCGCCCATCTTGACACTCAACTACTGTGCCGGTTGGGATATGAGTGACTCTGACAGCTGAATCGGTTTTGTTGACATGCTGACCCCCAGCTCCAGAGGCTCTAAACGTGTCAACTCTGACATCATTCATATTGATATTAACCTCTTCAATACTTGAGACTTCTGGCATCACTGCGACCGTACAAGCAGAAGTATGAACTCTGCCTTGAGATTCAGTTTCTGGAACTCTTTGAACACGATGTGCACCCGATTCAAATTTAAGTTTTGAGTAAACATTAGTCCCACTAATTCTTGCTATGATTTCTTTAAATCCACCATGCTCACCCATGTTTGAGCTTAAGATTTCTAATTGCCATTTCGATTTCTCAACATAGCGAGTGTACATTCTGTAAAGATCACCAGAGAAAATGCTGGCTTCATCGCCACCTGTTCCAGCCCTGATTTCTATAATAATATTTCTAGAGTCATTAGGGTCTTTTGGGAGAAGAGCCTTTTTAAGGTCAAGTTCGAGTTGCACTAAAGCTTTTTGACCAGAAAGAATTTCTTCCTCAGCCATTTCTTGGATGTCGTCATCTTCCTCTTCAAGCAGTTTTTCTGCCGCATTTATGTCATCAACGGTTGATAAATACTCCTCATACTTTTCATTAACGGGAGATAACTGAGAGTGTTCTATTGAAAGTTCTCTAAATTTATTTTGGTCGGAGGCAATTGACTGATCCGATAGAAGCGCATTGATTTCTTCAAGGCGCATTGACAACTGCTCTAACTTAGCAAGGATAGAAGGGTTCATTAGTTTCCGATCTTGGTATGCTTTTTAGTATCTTTACCAACTACATTTTCTGAAGTTTCTTTAGATTTAGCTGGTTTTTTTATATTTTCTAAGGACTGATGAAGGAGTTTATTTGTTAGCTTGTCTGCAAGCTCTTCAACAACTAAGTCTGGATTAGATCCGGACTTCAGTTTTCTGAGTGCAATTTGAAGGAGCTCATCTTTAAGTAAGTTCGCTTGACTTCTATAGTTTTTAATAACCTCTTCATTAGGAATATTGTTAATCCACTCAAGGAAATCAACACTTCTTATTTGGATTATTTTTTCTGCAATTACTTTCTCCTTGAGTCTATCCTCAAGATTACTATTTGCAATTTGTTGTAAGTCGTCAACGGTGTAAAGAAAGACNTCTTCTANTTGATTTGCTTCAGGCTCGATGTCTCTTGGAATGGCAAGATCGATCAAAAGCATTGGCTGATGTTTTCTTTGATGAAGAACGGTTTCTATGAGGCCCTTACCAATAATTGGAATGGGCGCTGCAGTTGAAGTGATGACAATATCAGCTCTATGNAGATTTTCGGACAAACTTTTTAGAGTGATTGCTTCAGCATTATGTTTAAGNGCAATAGGCTGAGCATTTTCGAGTGTTCTATTNGCAAAAATCATATCCTTGACGCCCTTTTTACTGAGATGCTGAGCACTCAATTCAATCATCTCNCCAGCACCAATTAANAGCACTGTTTGATTTTCNAGAGTTGTAAATATTTTTTCACTGAGCTTAACCGCACAATAGGCAACTGAAATTGGAGATGATCCAATATTTGTATCTGTCCTAACTTTTTTGGCCGTCTTGAATACGTGTTGAAAAAGTTTTTCCAGAATCTTATCTAATGCACCTTGCGTCTTTGAAAATTGATAAGCCTCTTTGAGTTGACCAAAAATTTGTGGTTCTCCTAAAACTAAAGACTCTAAACCACAAGCCACTTTGCAAGTATGTTCTATTGCCTCATTAGATTCGTAAAAGGAAATATATTGTTCAAGAGATATTGATCAATAGCATGGGTTGTAGCCATATATTGTATTAAGACTTCACGAATATTTTTTGATGAATGAGAAACATAAATCTCTGATCTATTACAAGTAGAGAAAATTACACATGCTTTGATGTCTTGAACAGCTAATAAACTGGATATAGCTGAAGGCAATTCATTTTGAGCAAACGCTACTTTTTCCCTGATTTCAACTGGAGCCAATTGATGATTTACACTCAGTACCGCAATATTTGACATTGAAAAAAATGATAATAAGTTAATCCGTTAATTATACCTTTCATTTTAATTTCAATCCAATATATGACTCAAGATCTAATTCTAGTTTTATATAAACAATAATCCAAGTTATTGATTGGTCTAAAATACAAATAATAATCTTTTAATAAAATATTTTGCATGATTGAAGAGGACAGATTGATTGGTGGTGAAAATCAATCAAATGAAGATCTCAAGACTGCCTCTGTGCGTCCTAATTCTTTTGCAGATTATATTGGTCAAGAAGATGTTAAATCACAAATGTCATTATTCATCAAAGCTGCAAAATCTCGTTCAGATGTTCTTGACCATTGCCTCATTTATGGGCCTCCTGGACTTGGAAAAACAACCCTAGCGAATGTCATTGCCAACCAGATGGGTGCAGGTATTAAACAAACATCAGGACCTGTTCTTGAGCGCTCAGGTGACCTGGCTGCAATACTCACAAAACTAGAGCCATTTGATATCCTCTTTATTGATGAAATACACAGGCTGAATCCTGTTGTTGAAGAAATCTTGTATCCTGCTCTTGAGGATTTCAAATTAGATATCTTGGTTGGTGAAGGAGTTGCTGCTCACTCAGTTCAGCTCGAATTACCTCCATTCACCCTGATAGGCGCAACAACTAGAGCTGGAATGCTAACCTCACCTCTAGGGATAGATTTGGTATTGTCCATAGACTGTCTTTTTATAAGCTTAATGAGCTGCAAGAAATTATAGAAAGATCTGCCTCCATTCTAAATATTACAATTGAAAAACATGGATCAAAAGAGATTGCAAAACGTTCTAGAGGAACCCCTCGAATTGCAAACCGTCTTCTTAGAAGGGTTCGTGATTTTGCAGACGTTAAAACAAAAGGAATCATCAATGTAGATATTGCAAAGGAGGCGCTTGAAACCCTTAAGGTTGATGAAGCAGGCCTTGAGCAGCTCGATAGAGATTACCTCAGTCTGATCATTAATAAATTCTCAGCAGGTCCTGTGGGTTTAGATACTTTGGCGACTGCCTTGGGTGAAGAAAGGACAACTTTGGAAGATATGATAGAGCCATACCTCCTTCAGCAGGGCTTTATAATGCGAACCCCAAGAGGAAGAGTTGCTACAGATCTTGCTTTTTCTCATTTGGGTGAAGTTAGAGAGGCGCAAGCACAAGATTTATTTGGTAAATGAATCAACAAAGGATTAGAGTTTATTACGAAGATACAGATGCTGGCGGAGTTGTGTTTTATGCCAACTATCTGAAATATATTGAAAGAGGAAGAACTGAATATCTCAGGGATCTAGGCTTTGAGCAGGGCTCTCTGGCAAAACAACATGGTATGGTTTTTGTTGTTAAGTCGGTGAGTGCAGATTATCTATCGCCTGCTTATCTAGATGATGTTATTGAGGTTCAAACGAGCATTGATTTAATTAAAAATGCAAGCCTTGTTTTTGCTCAGAAAATTCTGAATATAGAGAAAAATACGGTATTATTTAAAGCAGAAGTCAAGGTTGTTTCTGTAATGAAAAATAATTTAAAACCTTGCGCTTTTCCGCAAGAAATCTTGGAGAAACTTAATGGAAGAAAATAGTTTATCAATCGTCAGTTTAATCTTTAATGCGGGACTTGTCGTTCAGCTAGTGATGATTATTTTGGTTTTAATGTCGATCTACTCCTGGACAGTTATTATGTCCAAGAAGAAGATTTTGATGGATGCTTCAAATGATATTGAGACCTTCCATGAAGAGTTTGAGAGAAATGAAAAGCTCCCAGATTTATATAAAAACCTCCCAAAACTTGCCTCTGATTGGAGTGCAATGGAAGATATTTTTGGTTCAGGCTACAAAGAATTTACTCATTCGAAATCTACTTCAAATCAGTCACTGATAATGAATTCTGAGCGGGCTTACAGGGCAATGAATACTTCTGCAAGCAATGAGATTGATCGACTTGACTCAAGTTTGTCTATCCTTGCTATGATTGCATCTTCGAGTCCATATATTGGTCTCTTTGGAACTGTCTGGGGAATTATGCACTCCTTTATTGGTCTTGCTTCAGTTAAGCAAGCGACCATTGCAGTTGTTGCACCAGGTATTGCTGAGGCTCTCATTGCAACAGCTTTCGGCTTATTTGCTGCAATACCCGCTACCATTGCCTACAATAGATTGGTGTCGCAAGTAGAGGAGATTGGTAACAAATACACCGCCTTTGTTGAAGAGATATTTGTTATTCTTCAGAGACAAAAATGATCGAACTTCCAAAGCGTTCAAGACCCGATATTCATGCAGATATCAATATTGTTCCTTATATTGATGTAATGCTGGTCTTGCTAGTTATCTTTATGATGACTACACCTATTATTGAGCAGGGAGTTGAGGTTGACTTGCCTAGTGCGCCAGCCAATGTTGTTGACTACCAAGATCAGCAGCCATCCATAATTTCAGTGGATGTTGATGGTAATTACTTTATTAATCCAATGACCAGTCCTGGTGTTGATGAAATTGAAGATCTAGAGCCAGTCTCATTAAATGTTGCTATAAATCAAATTCTTGCTCGTAAAGAGATATTTCCTGACATGCAGGTATTTGTTAGGGGAGACAAAAAAGTTGAATATGAAAAAGTCATTGAGATCATTGCCATATTAAAGCAGTATAGCAAGATTGATAAGGTCGGCTTTATGACTGAAAACCCCAATTAACTGATTTATATTTATGAATTTTGTGAAAAAGATTGTCAGCTCTATTAGAGACCTGTTTTCTAAAAAGGCTGAGCCTGCATCTCAAAAAAATGTCGCTGTAGCTTCAGAAGAAATTGAGACTTCAGGTGAATCTAAGTTTCTAAAAGTATCAAAACAAGTATCTGCCTTTTTATACAGTTATCTTAAAAGGCTTTTATTATTTGTCTTAAGTCTCATCAATACGATGATGCAGCCGATGATTAAGATCTCAAAAAAACATCCGATTGCATTTTGGGCTGCAGTCATTTTGCATGCGTCACTTCTGTTTGGGCTTCTTTATGCTAACGTTGAGAAATGGGATACACCTCAAGCAACTGCGGTATCTCAAGCAGCCCCTGTTCAAGCTGTGATGATTGATATGGAGATTATTGAGGCTGAGCAAGATCGCTTAAAGGATGTTGAAAAACAGAAGCAAAAAAAGCTTAAAAATGAGGAAAAGCGTTCTGAAACTGCTAAAAAAGATCAAAAAGTTGCAGAGCAAGAAGCCTTAAAAGCGAAGGCTCAAAAAGTTTTTGCAGAGGTTAAGAGGAAGGCTGAAGAAGCAAAGACAAAAGAAGCTGAACAATTAGCTTCCAAGGCTGTTGAAAAAGTTGCTGAAGCTGAAACAAAAGTAAAACTTGAAGAGAAAAAAGCTAAAGAAGCAGCTGCGAAAAGGGTTGTAGAAGAGGCTAAAACGAAGGAAGCTGAAATTCAGGTCTTAGAAGCTGAAAAACAAAAGGCAGCAGCTGAAGCACTTCGAAAAGCTGAAGAGGTCAAAACAAAACTTGCTGAGTTGAAACGTAAAGCTGAAGAAGCAAAAACAAAGGAAGCGAGTTACTCGCGAAAGAAGCTACGAAAGAAGCTCAAGAAGCTGAAATTCTAGCAAAAGAAGCTGAGATTCTTGCTAAGCAGGCTGAGGAGAAAAGAATAGAGGAGGAGCTTAAAGCAAAAGATGCAGTGAAGGAAGCTGAAAAGCAGGCTGAAGAGAAAGCTAAGGAAGCTGAGATTCTAGCTCAAGAAGTTGCTAAACAAGTTAAGAAAGCTGAAGAGAAGAGAAAGTCAGAAGAGGCCAAAGCCAAAGAAGCTGAGGAAAAACGTAAGCTAGAAGAAGAGAAGCGCAAGCTAGAAGAGCTAAAAGTGAAAGAAGCTGAAGAGAAACGTAAGCTAGAAGAAGAAAAAGCAAAAGAAGCCGAAAAAGAAAAAGATGAAGCCAAGAAGCTTACTGAAGAAGAGCGCATCAGACTTGATGAGCTTGAAGCTGAGAGAACAGCACAACAGTTAGCTTTTGAAAATGAACAATACAACCGTTTATTGACTCAAGAAGTTCAAGCTGAGCAAGATCAAGAAAGACTAGTAAAAATAGAGAGTCAGTTAAATACCTTAAAGTCTGCTTATGTTAATAATATTGCTGCAAGGGTCAAATCATTTTGGCGTTATCAGGGTGCTGAGGATGACTGGACTGCTGAAGTTTATGTGGTTCAAGATAGAGATGGAACTGTTGTCGCAGTAGATGTTCGAAATGCAAATGTCGA
>JGI26246J51724_1001098_pt1 | contig 12488 bp, 13 predicted proteins | sample SaaInlLV_10m_DNA_FD_51724 | JGI IMG/M metagenome (IMG submission 51724) | reverse complement strand
AATGTGTATTGCGGGGTTCGTTTGGGAGGCATGGGCGTGGCTTTAGGGTCAAAGGTTGGCAGTGAATTGGCAGACCTACACGGTTAATGACCTCAAGCGCTGTTCACAGTGTTCTAGCGAAACATACATACAATTCTCTTCGTTTTCTAAAAGAGCCGTTTTTGAATTCATATAAAGGCGCTGGCCCTCTTTTGATTTAAAGACTATTAAATAACCATTTCCAATAAAAAGGCTTTTTTCAACCCTTACCCTTATTCCAGAGCTTGAACTAAAGGACCATTCATGCGGCCAAACAACAATCTCTTGTCCATCATTTATTTTAAGTCTTGGATGTAGAGACAAAATAGTGGCTTTGTCCACTATATTTAAGACGCCAAATAGTTGTGCTACTTTTGTACTGGGTGGGTTTTGATATAAGGATTCAGGATTTCCGGAAGCGATAATTTTACCCCCATCCATACAAACTACTTCATGGGCATGGCCCATATAATCCTCGGGATGGTGAGAGGTTAAAATACAGGCAATATTATATTGTTTAAGGTATTCAAACAGCTTGGTTCTTAGCGCGAGCTTTAAGGGTGGATCTATATGACTAAAAGGCTCATCTAAGAGAATTAATTCAGGCGCTTTTGCCAATACTTTAGCTAAAGCCACGCGTTGTTGTTGCCCCCCAGACAGTTTCTTTACAGGGGTGTTGGCAAAAGCCTCCATATCTATGAGCTCCAAAAGCTCAGCGGTACGTTTTTTTAGATGCTCTGGGTCAAAAACAGACAAATGTTGGCTAATATTTTCAGCGACAGAAGTAAATGGCATAAGGTCAAAATCCTGGGCCAGATACCGCAAAAATGGGGCGCCAGGGAGTAGGTTGTATTCAGGACCTAGTAAAGCTTCTTTTTTCCAGTGTATTTGACCTTTTTCTGGGGCTAAACTACCATAAATTAGTTTTAACAAGGTGCTTTTTCCACTCCCGCTAGCCCCCGTCAAAGCCATAAGCTTTCCAGGGGCTAAACGCAAGTGTATGTTTTGAAGAAGGGGTTCTTTATATTTAAAATGGATGTTTTCCAGTACAAGCATACCGCAAAGTTACACCAAACCGTTTGCAATTAAGTATTCTCCAATTTGAATGGCATTGGTGGCAGCTCCTTTCCTGAGGTTGTCTGCTACAATCCACATATTTAAGGTGTTTTCTGCACTTTCATCTCTTCTGATGCGTCCTACAAAAACATCGTCCTTATCATGGGCATAGACCGGCATTGGATAGGTATTTGTGTCGGTGTTATCTTGAACGACCACACCTGCTGTTTTATTTAGGATTGTTCTTACTGCAGACAAGTCAAAGTCTTTTTCAAAGCTCACATTAACAGATTCTGAATGACCTCCAGCAGTAGGTATTCTCACTGCAGTGGCTGTAATATGGAAAGAATGGTCCCCTAATATTTTTTTTGGCTCATTGGCCAGTTTCATTTCTTCTTTGGTGTATCCGTTTTCTAAAAACACATCGCAATGTGGAATGGCATTTCTGTGAATAGGATAGTGGTAAGCCATTTCTCCTTGAATACCTTTTGTTTCATTTTCCATTTGCTCCACCGCTTTTACCCCAGTTCCTGAAACAGATTGATAGGTAGAGACCACAACACGTTTCATCTTGTATGCTTCATGTAAAGGGGCTAAAACCAAGACCATTTGAATGGTAGAACAATTGGGATTGGCTATGATCTTATCTTCTTTTGTAAGGGTGTTTGCGTTAATTTCAGGTACGATTAACTTGTGGTCAGGGTGCATTCTCCATGCAGAAGAATTATCAATCACCGTAGTCCCTGCAGCGGCAAATTTTGGTGCCCATTCCAAAGAAGTGTCTCCTCCTGCAGAAAATATGGCGATATCAGGTTTTGCGTCAACCGCAGTTTGTAAACCAATTACCGTGTGGGTTTTACCACCGTATTCCATGGTTTTACCCACCGATCGTTCAGAGGCAACTAACAACAATTCACTTATTGGAAATTTGCGTTCTGCCAATACTTTTAACATCACTTCACCTACCATGCCGGTAGCGCCTACAACAGCTACTTTCATTTTTTAAAATTTTAATAAAGCAAAAGTAATCATTCTGAGGGGTTCCTTTCTAGATCTTTTTAAATTGTTATAAAAATATAACAAAAAGTTATTTTCATAACAATAACCCAAATGGTTTTAACTGACAATCACCCTTTTTACCCTTGCACCAATACCTGTTAATAGTTCGTATGATATGGTTTTGGCTCCACCGGCAAATGTTTCTGCAGAAGCGCCTTTTCCAAATATTACAACGCTGTCTCCTTCGTTAGCGATTTGGTTTTCTAAGTCTATCATCAGCATATCCATGCAAACATTCCCTATAATAGGACAGGGTTTTCCGCCTACAAAAACCACGCCTTTGCCTTGCCCATAAACCCTTGAAATGCCATCTGCGTGACCAATAGTTAAGGTAGCCACCCGCATTTTTTTATTTGCCACAAAACCTTTGTTATAACCTACCCAATCTCCTTTTTCAATGGAGTGAATTTGAGAAATTTTAGTGGTTAAGGTCGCTACAGGTTTTAATAAGGCATCTATTTTTGGATTGTTTCCATAGCCGTATAGCGCTATGCCACTTCTGACCATATTGAACGCTGCCTCCGGGAAGTTTATTATNCCTGAACTATTGATGAGGTGTTTTATAGCTACAGGACCAATGTGTTTTTCAATGAAGGCCACTCCATCTTTAAATCGTTGGATTTGTAACTCGGTAAAAGCCCTTTCTTTTAAATCATCAGTTGCCGCTAAGTGAGACAATACAGCTTTCACTTTAACATTGGACTGANACAAAAGCGCTTTACAAACCCTCTCTAGTGTGCCTGTAGAAAGGCCCAAACGGTTTAGGCCTGTATTTAATTTAAGGTGAATGGGGTAATGACTGTCCAATGGCGCTACTTGAATGAAAGCTTCCAAAGTTCTTATGGAGTAAATGCTTGGCTCTAGACAGTGATTGACAATATCATGGAACTCCTCTGGCTGAGGGTGTAGGACTAAAATGGGTGTTTTTATGCCAGCTAATCTTAAAGCTACCCCCTCATGGGTGTAAGCTACGCCCAAATAATTCACCCCTAAATCAGTGAGTTTTTGAGCTATAGCAATTGATTCAGACCCATATCCATTGGCTTTTACCACCCCTAAAAGCATTGTTTCAGCGCTTATTTTAGACCTCATATAGCGGTAGTTGTGGGCCAGAGCGGCCAGGTCAATTTCTAAAATTGAAGGTCCCATTTAGGAAATGATTAGTTGGATTGCTTTTGTTCTGTATCCGGAATTGGATTTAAATTACCCACCGTTTTTGATGGATCTGCCAAGGCAATAGGGTCATTAACTTCTAAGTCTTTTACCCTTTCTTTTAACATGGCTTTAAAGTAAGCAGACCTACTCAAAGGCTCATATTCTGTGGTTTCTCCCAATAAAACAAGTTTTTCATTGGCAGATTTTCTAAAGCTATAATTGGCCAAGTTTCCTGTTCTAGTGCACACAGCGTGTACCTTGGTCACATATTCTGCCGTGGCCATAAGTGCTGGCATTGGGCCAAAGGGGTTGCCTTTGAAGTCCATATCCAAACCAGCGACAATAACCCGTTTTCCTTTATTGGCAAGATCGTTACACACATGAATAATTTCAGCGTCAAAAAACTGTGCTTCGTCTATACCCACAACATCGCATTGATCCGCAAGAATTCTAATGTTTGCTGCTGCTGGAACTGGGGTAGACCTGATTTGATTTTCATCATGGGAGACCACCATTTCATCGTGGTAGCGGGTGTCTATTTGAGGTTTAAATATCTCTATGCGTTGCTTGGCAAATTGGGCTCTTTTTAAACGCCTAATAAGCTCCTCTGTTTTTCCAGAAAACATAGAACCACAAATCACTTCTATCCATCCAAAAGGCTCTTCATGATTGACGGTATTTTCTAAAAACATATTATTTTATTTATTAGACCCATCAAGGCATCGGCCTTGGGCCATAAAAATATAAAATTAGGCGCAAAGCAAATGGATTTTTATCTAAAAAACCCGATATTAGCTTTAGTATGAAAGAAAAGCTCCACCAAGAACTTCAGCGCCTGGCAAAACATATCATAGATGCCAATCACAGCAGTGAGTTGGCACCACTATATGAGACCGCCAAGACACTCTATGAGAAGCTCGCAGTATTGAAGTTTATTTCACAAAATCTTGGGGATCCTCATTTAGACACGGATAGCAATCAGATGGCAGAGAAGTTCCAGCAAATGGCTCACGAGGTGCTGTCTTCTGGAGAGGAGCTTCCAGAGTCCAATCCCCATGAAACAGATATTATGACACCTGGAATGGACACCATTATTGATATGGTGTCTCATATGCCTAAAAAAGAGCGCCTCCCACAGGAGTCTGTTCCTGAGACCGAGCCGCCTCAAGATTCCCCTAGTGACAAGCAAGCACAGCATGCTGGTGTCAAAAACACAGCAACCACTTTAAACGGACGTTACGGCCAGCAAATCTCTTTTGGTTTAAACGATCAAATTGCCTTTGTAAAAGAGTTGTTCAATGGGGAAGAGGACAGTTTTAAAAGGGTCGTTTCTCAATTGAATACCATTGCGTCTCAAGAGCGCGCAATGTCTTTTATTGGCCATTTAGTAAAGCCAGAGTACAACGATTGGAAGGGTAAAGAAGCTTATGAAAAAAGATTCATTGACCTAATCTCCCAGAAATACCGTTAACCAAATTGATTAGAAAGACCCTATGTCTAAACTGTACTTAGTTCCTACGCCTATTGGCAATTTAGAAGACATGACCATTAGGGCCATAAGGATTTTAAAAGAGGTTTCACTTATTTTAGCAGAAGACACCAGGACAAGTGGAAAGCTACTCAAGCATTTTGAAATTGAAACGCCCATGTTTTCTCACCACATGCACAATGAACACAAGACCGTGGCTGTTTTGGTCAACAGAATAAAAGCAGGGGAACCTATGGCGCTTATCTCAGACGCAGGTACTCCAGCCATTTCTGATCCAGGATTTTTACTTTCTAGGGCATGTATAGAAGCTGGGGTTGCTATTGATTGTTTGCCCGGAGCCACCGCCTTTGTTCCTGCACTTGTGAACAGTGGTTTGCCCAATGATAAATTTATCTTTGAGGGCTTTTTACCCGTAAAAAAAGGAAGACAAACCCGTTTGACTTTTCTTCAAGAAGAATCCCGAACCATCATTTTTTACGAATCTCCCCACAAATTACTCAAGACATTACAGGATTTTTGCACTTATTTTGGCCCAGAGAGACCTTTGAGTGTGTCTAGAGAAATTACCAAGTTATTTGAAGAGACCATTCGAGGCACAGCACAGGAAGTTTTAGACCACTATACCGCCCATCCCGCAAAAGGAGAAATAGTGATTGTAGTAGGAGGCAAGCCAAACCTAAAAGCCCCTAAAAAGTGAGCGCTGCATGGGTTATTTCTCTTTTCACGATTGTCGTAGTTTATTTTTTAGACCAATCCAAAAACAAAGTTCTTGCAGCGGTATTTGACTGGATTCCAGCAGTACTTCTGGCCTATGTAATTCCGGCCTTAATTTCGTATTTTTTCTCTGTAGACTACAGCGCAGACGCCATTCACGGCTTTAGTAAAACATGGGTCATTCCTATGGCTATTGTCGCTGTGATGAGTAGCCTATCATTTGCTCAATTAAAGGCTATTGGTTTTAAGCCCATAGTTTTGTTTGTAATTGGGTCCGCCATTATTGCCCTATTTCCCGTAGTTTTTGCTTGGGGATTTTTAGATTCCGACCTGGTGCAAAATCAATGGATTAAAGCCAATTATTGGAAAGGTATTCCACCCATTGTAGGCAGTTGGATAGGGGGGAGTACCAGCCAATTGGTCCTAAAAGAATTGGCAAAAACCTCGGAGAGTCTTTTTTTACAAGTATTGGTCATAGACACTGTTTTGGTCAATNTTTGGACCATATTCATGTTTCAGATCATTAAAAAGAGCCATAAATTAAATACTTTTTTTAACATTTCAGACAGGACTATTCCAATACCTATCGCTGCGGAAAGCCAAAAGAAACTTCCCTGGTATTGGGTACTTGCCCTACTCATTTTAGGGGTTTTTCTTGTAGAAATCTTCTTGACTATTTTCGTGGTTAAAGTGATTGCCTTGTCTTTATTGGGATTATTGGTGAGCCANTTTATTCCCAGATGGAATTATGCTTTTGCCCTTCGATTGGGAGGCGTTTTGATTATAGTGGTCATGGCCATTTTAGGACTTAAACTTCAGTTTACGGCCTTGTCAATGCCCCTTGAATTTATAGGNTTTTTAGTCCTTTGGATTTTTGTTCATTTTATAGGAATGGTATTGGCAGCCAAGGCTTTAAACCTTCATTTGGCTTGGGTGCCTATTGCGAGCATGGCCAATGTAGGCGGTATTGCTACCGCTCCAGCAGTAACNGCGGCTTATGAAAAAAAATGGATGCCCCACGCCATTGTTTTGGCTATTCTAAGTATGGCTACAGGGACCTTTTGGGGCATGATCACCATTTTTCTTTTTCAACAGCTTTTTAAGGTTTAAAAACGCAGGGTTTTTTGTACTTTTAAGTGTTCATAAAAACAGTAAAAAATGAAAAATTTAGTGACCACAAAATGGCTTGGAGGTATGGCTTTTGAAAGCGACAATCCCTCAGGGCATACCATAAAAATAGATGTAGATGCAGAAAACGGAGGAGAGAATTCAGGCCTAAGACCAAAAGCGCTTATGCTGAGCTCCCTAGCTGGATGTTCTGGATTGGACGTAGCGTCATTAATGAAAAAAATGAAATTAGAGGTGCGTGCTTTTGAGATTCAAACAGAAGCCAATCTAACAGATGAGCACCCTAAATTCTATGATGCAGTCACTATTTCGTATCATTTTTTTGGGTCTAATTTAGNAGAAGACAAGCTTCAGAAAACAGTAGACCTTTCTGTGGAGCGTTACTGTGGTGTTATGGAAATGTTTAGACAGTTCGCCAAATTAGAGATAAAGACTTTTTTTCATCACGAATAAGTCCTTTTAGAAAAATATNGACCTCAAATGCACCTGCTGCAATTTTACAGTGAGGCCATGCATTAATCCTGCCTTATATCATAATGAATTGGATCGAAATACCCCTTAGGGCCCCAGAAAGAATAAAGGAGCTAAGCGAATCGCTTGGTATTTCTAACGTACTGTCCCGGCTTTTAATCCAAAGAGGCGTTTCAGATTTTAATGCTGCCAAAACTTTTTTTAGGCCCGAAATGTCTCAGCTCCACTCCCCCCTTCTCATGAAGGATATGCCGCTTGCTGTTGCGCGAATCATACTCGCTATGGAACGCGAAGAGTCTATTTTAGTCTATGGAGATTACGATGTAGATGGCACCACAGCGGTGGCCTTGGTCGCAGATTATTTACAACAGTATTACCATAAAGTAGCTACTTATATTCCGGACCGTTATGAAGAGGGCTATGGCGTGTCTTATCAAGGCATAGATTTCGCTAGCGAAAACGACATAGGGCTTATTATTGCATTAGACTGCGGCGTAAAAGCCATAGATAAAGTAGCTTACGCAAAGGAAAAAGGAATTGATTTTATAATTTGTGACCACCATACGCCTGGCCCTATTTTACCAGATGCCGTAGCCGTGTTAGACCCCAAAAGATCAGATTGTAATTATCCCTACAAAGAACTTTGTGGTTGTGGCATTGGATTTAAGCTCATACAGGCCATTTCCATGGCTTTGGAAGCCCCAGAAGAAGTGGTTTACCCTTATTTAGATCTTGTAGCCACCGCTATTGGAGCAGATATTGTTCCTTTAGATGGTGAAAATCGGACCCTGGCATTTTTAGGTTTATTACAAATAAATAGCCACCCAAGACCAGGATTTAAAGCCTTTTTAGAGAACTTTAAAAAGCCCGTTGTTACCCTCACTGACCTTAATTTTACGGTGTCTCCAAGAATTAATGCCGCTGGTAGAATGGTTCACGGCGCACATGCCGTAGCGCTATTACAAACAAAAGACATGGCACAAGCCAAGCAAATGGCCGCCGCAATTGAGGACAATAACACAGAGCGAAGAAGTTTAGATCAGNATATCACAGACAACGCTTTAAAGCAGATCGCTGGAGATTTGGAAACCACCAATGCCACCACAGTAGTTTACCAGCCAGATTGGCACAAAGGAGTTATTGGTATTGTAGCCTCTAGACTCATAGAAACCCACTACAGGCCCACCCTTGTTTTTACNAAAAGCGGTCATGTATTGGCGGGTTCAGCAAGGTCTATTAAAGGATACGACGTATACAAAGCCATTGAAGCTTGTAGCGAGCACCTCATTCAGTTTGGGGGTCATATGTATGCCGCTGGGCTTACCTTGGCTCCTGAAAAATACGATGATTTTAAAAATGCCTTTGAAAGCTACGTTTCTACTACTTTAGATTCCGCATTAAAAATCCCTCAAATTAATATAGACAGCCCGCTGTCTTTTTCAGAGATTAGTCCTAAATTCATTAGAATNTTAAAACAAATGGCTCCTTTTGGTCCTGAAAATCCCATTCCGGTATTTAAAGCAACAGGCGTTTATGACACAGGTTATGCAAAAGTGATTGGGGCAGATCAAACCCACCTCAAGGGAACGCTTACCCAAGATGGCGCTACAAAGATTAATTTTGTGGCCTTTAAAAAGGCCGATGCCTTAGCACTTCTCTCCCATCAAAAAAAGGTGGACATTGTTTTTAATATATCAGAAAATTTTTGGCAAGGACAAACCACCATACAATTACAATTATTGGATATAAAGCCCCATGAAGGCTAGGACATCTTTATTGGGCAGTTTGGAGCTTTAAAGAGGTTCCGTCATAAACTCCATAGGTGTAGTGAGAGATCCAATCTCCGGTGTTTACGTAGGTCGCATTTTCTGCTACAGCGATCTCTAAGGGTAAATGTCTGTGGCCAAAAACAAAGAAATCATAGTGTTGCTCTGTGAGCTTTTTCTTAGCGTACTGTACCAACCATTCCTGGTCTTCTCCTAGAAACACCACATCTTCTTCTCCAGAAATGAGCTTATTTTTAACAGAGAGATAATGACCTAATGCCACACCAATATCTGGGTGTAGCCATTTGAAAAACCACTTAGCTATTGGATTGGTAAAAACTTTTTTCATTCTTTTAAAACCTTTGTCTCCAGGACCAAGCCCGTCTCCGTGACCGATTAAAAAAGTTTTATTTTCAATAATAAATTCTTGGGGTTTGTGAAATACTTGAATTCCTAATTCTTCTTCAAAATACCCATGCATCCATAAATCATGATTTCCCACAAAGTAATATATAGGGATTCCAGCATCTGAAAGTTCTGCTAGTTTTCCAAGCGTTCGGGTAAACCCTTTAGGAACAACTGTCTTGTACTCAAACCAAAAGTCAAAAAGATCTCCTAAAAGAAAAATAGCAGCAGCAGAATCTTTAATAGTATCTAGCCAAGAAACAAATTTCTTTTCCCTAGGCAAACTTTCTGCAGCGCAGGGTGCTCCGAGATGATTGTCACTGGCAAAATAGATTTTTTTACCGTTTGTAAGGGGTATTTCCTGTTTCATAAAGCCTAAAGATAGTAAACAGCTAGTTATCTGAGGCAAACCATTCCGCAAACGAGCTGTCTGTTTCTTGAAGCCTCAAAGAGAACAAGGCAATGTTTTTTGGCAATCTGGCTTTAATTTTATCTGCAAAATCCAGCACCATATTTTCTGAGGTTGGTTGGTAGTTTGCTAAAATCACAGCGTGTCCTCTGTTAGTAAGCTCTTTTGCCAACTCTATGTGAGGGGTGTTTTTATTAAATACTGTGGCGTGGTCAAATACATCTACCACCTCTTCTTTGACAATTTTTTTTAAGTCTGAGAAGTCAATCACCATACCTAGTTTTACAGCCCCTTCTTCTTCTATAGGGCTTCCAATGACTGTCACAGACAGTTTATAGCTATGGCCGTGAACATTTCTNCATTTTCCGTCGTAGCCAAATAAGGCGTGGCCGGTTTCAAAACTAAACTGTTTGGTAATTCTAATTTTGCTCATGAGAAAAGTTTAAGTTGCAAAGGTATTCTTTTTGCAAAACCAATGCTTAATTGAACTACATTTATCTGTTCTTTTAAATATTGTAAGTGGCTGCATTGTACCGCGAAATGGACTTTGAACTAGACCCATTGTTCGAAACCATTATTTCAGATTTAATGACCCAAGACTACAGTGTTGTGGATCATTTTATAGACCCTAAAACGGTGTCTCTTTTGAGGAATTCTCTCTTGGCTCACTTTGAGGAGGATCGTTTTAAAAAAGCAGCCATTGGAAGTAAAACCAATGAAGTCATAGCGGCGGCTATCCGTGGAGATTATATCTTGTGGATAGATGAAAAGGTCCAGACCCAAGTAGAGACTTTGTTCTTTAAAAGATTAAATGATTTGGTGGCCTATTTGAATAGGACCTGTTTCCTAGGTATTCTTCAGACAGAATTTCATTACGCACTGTATCCTACAGGCACAGGATATAAAAGACATTTAGACAGCTTTCAAAACGACAACAAAAGAAAGCTCTCTATTGCTTTTTATTTGAATTCTGAAGATTGGTCGCAAACAGACGGAGGCGCATTAGCCCTTTATCTTGAAGGGGATCAAAGTGAGGAGCAGACCATACTTGTAAATCCTATTGCTGGTAGAATGGTTATTTTTGAAAGCCAAAAAATCCCTCACGAGGTATTAATAGCACATAGAGACAGGCTCAGTATTACCGGATGGCTTAAAACCAGTTAACTATTTTCGTTTAAATTTTTTGTTGTTTCTAAATTTATTGAAAAAATATATCACACCTACGACTAAAGCGAGGGCAGCGAACAGAAAGTTTTGATTCATGGTACTATTTTATAAATGATTTGAATGCAGCTTGTGCTTGTTCTGTTAAAGCGAGCGCTGCTGTTTCTGTAGCATTAGCATCTAATAGCTCAGCCCAATGATCGGTCCCTTGCCAAGCCGTTTTTTTTATTTGATGAAGGGCTTCTTTACTGTATTGGGTCAGGGCCAAAACCCATGTATTTGTCTCTGCAGTTAAACTCTCTTGGGTTTTGGAAATTTTGTTGAATAAGCCGTTTTCTAATCCCCACTGTGGGCTTTTCCACAGGCTTGGTTCAAGGCTTAAATCGGTGAATTTGCTTATGCCTACTTTTCTAATCACAGCAGGCGCAATCACTAAAGGGCCAATGCCAATGGATAATTCAGAAAGCCTTAGACCGCTATTTGGACCAGCAATCACATAGTCGCTCGCCGCTATTATTCCAAGGCCACCTCCAACAGCTTTCCCCTGAACTTTGGTTGCGATTATTTTGTTAGACGTCTTCATTTCAAGGATTAAACGGCCAAATCCTTTGAAAAATTCCGCAGCATTTTTCAGGTCTTTTAATGCAGACAAATGCGCTATGGATGCACCTGCACAAAAGGCTTTTTCTCCTCCAGATTGTAGTAGGATTAATTTAACCCCTGAATGCGAATTAAGATTTTTTATACTGCCAGCCATTTCCGCTAACATTTCTGGATCACAAGCATTACTCGCCGGGTGTTGGAAAGTAATGATGGCAATAGCATTTTCTATATGAGTGTGAACAGTCCCTTTCATAATTGTTTTAAATGTAGGTGTTTTGTTTTAGGGGTAAAAATTTTCTTCGAAATTTCCAGATTAAGGCAAGCCCCCTTGCGACCATCCAACAACCAAAGGCAACCCATATTCCTGTGAGTCCCCAATTCATTTTATTACTCCAGAAAACCAAGGGAATAAAGACACCAAAAGAAGTGAGTAACAATACATTTCTCAAAAATTTCATTTCCCCCAAGCCTTTAAACATTCCGTCTAAAACAAAAGCAACACCATTGGTGGGTAAGCAGATTAACAAAATAAAAAAGACCCCTTCAAAAGCCAGTAAAGTGCCTTCGTTTTCCGAAAACAGCCCCCCTATATTTCTGTAAAATATTGTTCCAATCACCAATAAAATACTTCCCATCACGAAACCAAAAAAAGCTACTTTTTTACCTAATTCCCAGAGCTGGGTATAATTTTTAGCCCCTAATAATTTACCGCCTATACTATTTCCTGCAGTCCCATATCCCTCTATAAAAAAGGCAGAAAACAACCACAGATTAAGCAAAATAGTATGGGCGCCAATATAAGTAGTTCCCATAGCAGTAGCCTCTCTTACAGATAAAATAAGGGCTGTATTTAAAGCCAAAGAGCGCACGAAAAGATTGGCGCTCATGCCAATAATATTTTTTAATTCTGGGTGTATGGGCCCTTTTACAATCAGCGGAAAATCAGTCTTTAAAAAGAGCAAGCTCAAGGCAAATACAGCCATTACTATTTGCGAAATTAGGCTGGCCCAAGCGGCCCCTTCTAAAAACATAGGTTCAATAAATCCCTCTA
>JGI26246J51724_1001090_pt1 | contig 12536 bp, 12 predicted proteins | sample SaaInlLV_10m_DNA_FD_51724 | JGI IMG/M metagenome (IMG submission 51724) | reverse complement strand
CTCAAGCGGTGGAGGTTCCAGTGGTGGAGGTTCCAGTGGTGGAGGTTCCAGTGGTGGAGGTTCCAGTGGTGGCGGCGCTAGCGGTGGTGGAATGCCCGGTGGTGGAATGCCCGGTGGTGAAATGCCTGGCGGTGGAATGCCCGGCGGCAGTCAGCCTGGAGAACAGTCCGGCGGGCAATCTGGAGATCCTCAGGGAGCAGATGGCAGTGGCTCAGCGGGAAGCGCCGGGGACGGACAGTCTGTTGAAGATCTGGATAAGGCTCTGGATGACTCACTCGACGGCTTTGATGATGCTGTGGGCGGCTCCGGCAAAGGTACCAGCGAAATAGATATCCTCAGCCCTAGCGGCAGCACCGGTATGGAAAACAATAGCGATGAACCCCTGTTTGAAGAGGGCTCTGAGGGAGGTATGGCCGAAGCCAATGCCGAACTCGAGAAACGCGCCGCCGAAGGCAGTGGCGAGGGCTCGGATGGCGCTGAGAGCTCAGATGGCGCTGAAGGCGCTGAGGGCTCTGAGGGCTCTGAGGGTTCGCAATCAGAGGGAGGCAAAACTCAGGGTCAAGACAGTGGGGGTTCAGCAGGCGCTGAGGGGTCACAGGGCGAAGCTCTGCCAATCCCCGAGGATATAGATGATGGTCAGGGTGATGATATAGTCGAACGACAGATACGGGATGCCGCCATGAAAGAGACAGACCCAGTGCTGCGCGAGCGACTATGGGACGAATATAGGCGTATCAAAAACCAGTAATCTAAACTAACCAGCAAATTAGATAACTAAATTTAGACCCAGATGGACAGGATTATGAAAACCAGCATTGCAGAGACTAATCGAGCCAATCAGATTCAGCGCAAACTGATTGCGGCAACTCTGTTTGCCTGTGTCGCTGTACTGGCAATCACTGCACCTCCGGCTGTAGCTGCCACAGATAAGATTACCTCGTCCACCGCTCTCACCCTGCGCACCCCCAGCCAGCAGATTTCCGATGCTGCACTGTTAGATGTAGGCATTCCCACCCTCAACGATGGACTGTACCTCACCGACGAAAGTGACACTGTATTTCCCGAGGTGCGCTACGCCGAGGCCATTTATTTCTCCAATCAGCTGGCCAAAGTTATGGAGAAAAGCGGTGCCTGGGGCGCTATTCGCGTCACTCCCACCGACAGCGTGATTATGGATCTGTATATCACCGGGACCATACTGCAGTCCGATGGCGAAACCATGGATCTAGATATACAGGTCAGAGACAGTAGCGGCAAACAGTGGTTCGCCAAGAACTACAAACAGACCACAGGCAAATACGCCTACGACCGCCGCCTGAAAAGACTGGGCGATCCATTCCAGAACCTGTTTATTCGCATCGCCAACGATCTGCTGGCCTACCGCGAAAAACTCAGCGAGCAGCAGGCCATAGAGCTGCGCACCATCTCAGAGCTGCGCTTTGCCAAGTCCTTTTCGCCTGAAGCCTTTGATAGCTATGTGAGCGAACGCCGCGATGGCACCTTAAAAATAGATCGCCTGCCGGCAGAGAACGACAGCATTCTGATGCGGGTGCGCAAAATCCGCGATCGCGACTATCTATACATAGACACCATGCAGGATTACTACGATGGTTTTTCCCAGCAGATGCATATGGCCTACCAAGATTTTCGCCGCTCTTCCTACGACTCGGTAGTCAAGGCCAGACAGCTGGAAAAGCAGGGTAACCGTCGTATTGTCGCCGGCATAGGAGCTATTCTTGCCGGCATCTACGGCCGCTCCCAGGCCGAGACCAGAATGGTTAATGATGCCAGCACCGCCACTGCCGCAGTGGGAGGCTTTGTATTGAAATCTGGTCTGGAGAAAAAACAGGAAGCCGCAGCGTACAACGAATCCGTGGCCGAAATGGGTTCCTCACTGGAGGCAGAAATTGCCCCCCAGGTTATCGAACTGGAGGACCGCACTGTCACCCTCACCGGCACAGTGCAAGCACAGTATCAACAGTGGCAGGAGCTGCTGCATAAAATCTACAAGCAAGAGCGCGGGACATTGTAATGACCAGCAGACCAGGCCAACAGGAAGGCAGACAAAAATTGATTATCGGCGGCTTACTGCTACTGGTAGTCGCTGTGGTCTTGCTGCTGCCCAATATGGTCTCCGACCCCTGGATTGCAACCGCCGATGAATCCGCCACCCCAGTCCCGGCAAAAACTGCCGTCAGCCCATCCACAGCTGCAGAAAAAACCAAGTACCGCCAAGATTCACAGAAGGTGCTAGCCCAGATTATCGCCGTCCGCGACAGTCTCAAACAGCAGAATGTCGAGTACTGGGGCGATTTTGAATTCCGTCAGGCCCTGGCACTAATCGACCAGGGTGATGAACAATATGGCTATGGGGATTACCGAGATGCCCAGGCCAGCTACCAGAGTTCGCTAAAACAGCTACAGGCCCTTGAGATCAGCGGCCAGACAACCCTGGAGACCGCCCTTCGCGATGGTATCAATGCCATAGAAAATGCCGAGCTGGCAGATATTGCCCCAGCCACAGAAGCCGCCGCTACCGCAATGGCCATAGCCCCAGAAGACCGCAGGTCTCAGCAACTGGCCCAGCGCGCCGGGCAGCTGGAGACTCTGATCGCAGCTCTGAACAATGGCCGGCAACGGCTGCAAACCAACGAGCTGGCCGCAGCCAAAGCCTATTTTGAGCAGGCAGTTAGTATCGACGGTCTACATATTAAGGCTGCAGCAGAGCTGCAGTCTGCAAACCAGGCCATTACTGAGCAGCGTTTTCGCGGCCATATGAGCGACGGCTTTGCCGCTCTCGACAGCAATCAATTTGCAGCGGCCACCAACGCCTTTAATCGCGCAGCAAAAATCTACAGCAACCACCCAGCCGTGGCTCAGGCCCTATCGCAGGTAGCCACCAAACAGTCACAGATACTGGTCAGTCGTCAGATGTTGCAGGCCGCCGAGTTCGAAGACCGCGAGCAATGGCAGCAGGCACTCGAGCTCTACCAGTCGCTGCTGCAAACCGATCCCTCATTGACAGAGGCCAGAGTAAAAACCATTCCAGTAGCTGTCAGAGCCAAATTAGATAATCAGATTCAAGCCGTGCTGGCCGACCCCTTAAAACTGTCTTCCTCCAGCCAGTACAACAGCGCCCAGCGGCTATTAGCAGATGCCTCAGGCATCGCCAACCCAGGGCCTCTGCTAACGCAGCAAATCGCCGACCTGAATAAAGCACTGCAACAGTCCACCACAGCAGTCGATGTGGTGCTGCAATCCAATAACCAAACCCAGGTTACATTATTCCGTATCGCCAAGCTGGGAGCCTTTGAGCAGACATCTCTGCAGTTAAAGCCGGGTCGTTACATAGCGGCTGGTACACGCATGGGTTACCGAGATGTGCGTGTTGAATTCACCATTACTGGTGCCCCTATCGAAGGGCCAATCAGAGTAAGCTGCGACGAGATGATTTAAGCCATTATGCCCGATAAAAATAATAACCAACCCCTATCAGCCACCGACTTCCAGCCCATAGATGCGGCAGGCACAGAGCGCAGCCTGCCCATATCCCCAGGGGTATTGGCGCTGGCACTGCTGGCCACCAGTGCGGTGATTATTCTGCTCTATCTGTTTGTGGCCCGCGCGGTGATCTTCCAGACCGAGCCAGAGAATGCCGAGATCGAGATCGGCGGCCTATCATTTAATATAGGCGACAACTATCTGCTGCTCAGCGGCGACTACAGCATCCAGGCCAGTGCCCAGGGCTACTATCCCCTCAATCAAACCATCAGCGTAAGCGACGAGGCCACCCAGGAATTAAAGCTGGTGCTGCAACCTCTGCCCGGCAATCTTATGGTCAGCTCTGAAATAAACGGCATAGCGAGCTCTGTAGATGGCGAGCCCAGAGGAGAGGTGCCAGGCACTATCGAGGGCATTAGCCGCGGTCTTCACCAGATTGAATTCAGCAAATACCGCTACTTCCCCCTGCAACAGGAGATTGATATCGCCGGCCTGGGTACCACCCAGTCAATCAATATTTCCCTGCTGCCGGCCTGGGGTGAAAAGCAATTTAATTCTCAGCCCCAGGGTGCAGACCTGTATATAGATGACCGCCTGATCGGCCAGACACCGCTAACCACAGAGGTGCTGGAAACTGGCAGTGATCTGCGCCTGGAGCTCAGTGGTTACAAAACCTTTAACCAGCAGGTTACAGTTAACGCCGGAACCAGCGCCGAGCACCCAACCATAAAGCTGATCCTATCCGACGGCACACTGCAGGTTAACAGCACACCCTCAGGGGCCAATGTGACCATAGACAATCAGTTTCTCGGCACCACTCCCCTGGAGTTGGCCATGGCGCCATTTAAAAAATACCGCGTAGAACTGTTTCTCGAAGGTTATCTCAAGGCCACCAGATCCGCTAGCCTGGAGCCCGAGGCCACCACCCAGATGGAGGTCAGTCTCAAGCCCAATATTGGCAGCATAGCCCTAACTGTCAGCCCAGGGGATGCCCAGATACTGGTAGATAATCAGCCCAGAGGCACCGGCAGCCGGACCCTGTCGCTCAATGCCAAACCCCATACATTGACTATCCAAAAAGCCGGTTATGAACCCAAGTCTCTTACCGTCACTCCGAGGCCAGGTCATCAACAGGCGCTGAGCATTGCACTGCTGACCCTAGAAGATGCCTACTGGGCCTCCCGGCCACCGCGTATTAAAAGCACTCTAGGCTCAGAACTAAAACTGTTCCGACCCAAACAGACCTTCACCCTGGGTGCCCCCCGTCGTCAGCCTGGGCGTCGCGCCAATGAAGCAGAGCGTAAAGTGGGATTAGAGCGACCTTTTTATCTAGGGGTTAAAGAAATCAGCAATATGCAGTTTCGTCGCTGGCAGGAGCACAGTTCCACCGCCATCAAGGGCCAGTCTCTGGATATGAACAGCCAACCAGTGGCCAAAATCTCCTGGGAACAGGCCGCTCTCTACTGCAACTGGCTAAGCCGTCAGGAAGGGCTGCCGCCTTTCTATCAGGTGGCCGACGGTGTAGTAAGCGGCTTCGACTGGGACTCCCATGGCTATCGCCTGCCCACAGAGGCAGAGTGGGCCTGGGCAGCCAAAATCGACAGCGCAGGCAATGCCATGGTTTTCCCCTGGAACAGCAACCTGTATCCGCCGCTGGAGGTTGAGGACAATTATGCCGACCAGAGTGCCTCCAGGTTTCTTAACTTCACCATTGCCAATTACAGCGACAACTTTCCGGTATCCGCAGATATTGGCAGCTTTAAACCCAACGCCAAAGGCCTCTTTAATATGAGCGGCAATGTGGCCGAATGGGTTAATGACTACTACGATATCAGGCCCCATCGCGGCGAACCCATAATGGATCCCCGTGGCCCCGAGAGCGGCAATCGCCATGTTATTCGCGGTGCCAGCTGGGCCCTGGGTTCACGCACCGAGCTGCGCCTCAGCTATCGCGATGCTGGCACTGATGGGCGACTGGATGTAGGCTTCAGAATCGCTCGCTATGTAGATAGAGCCGGAGTTCAGCCATGAATAGCAAACAGATACTCAGAACCACAGCTATGCTGCTAGTATTGGCCCCAACCCTAGCCGCAGCACAGCAGCTCGAGCAGAACACTGCAGCCACCGAAACTGACACGACTCAGACTGCCGAGGCAGATAGCAGCACTAAAGCCAGGTCCGAAGAGACTAAAACTGACCAGAACAGCGGTCCCAAAGACGGCGACTTTAAACCCAGCGAAGAGATTTCCGAAGATTTTCCAGTCCCTCTTCCCTCAGATATTTAAGCGACCAAGACACAGGAATAGCACCATGAATAGTCCAACCCACCGCGCGACCAACGAGATGTTTTTCCAGCTAGTAGCCCTGCTGCTATCGGTAATTATTATCCACACTATTTACGTTACAGTGGTGCGCCCCAATGCCGACAGCACCATTCGCCGCCATGCCGAGATGGCCGCAGCGGGTGAAGAATATGTGGTGCCGCGGTCATTCTTTATTGTGGTTAAAGATATAGAGCAGGAGTCCTGTTTTATTCTGATGTTCTGGGCGCTGGCCATTATGGGCTACAAAACCCGCACCAGCATGCGCGAGAAACATATGCTCGANCTGCCGCTGATGTCNATAGCCGAGGGCTCGCGAGTACTGCCAGACGATGCCAGCCAGCTGGCTCGGCCACTGCAGGCGCTGCCCGATGAACAGCGCAGCTATCTACTGCCCCGCGCCCTGCAGACGGCCCTGACCAGATTTCAGGTGACCGACAGTGTGCAATTCGCCACCGAGGCCGTAACCAATGTCTGCGATACAGAAAATGATCGCCTAGATTCAGAGCTCTCCATGGTGCGCTATATCACCTGGGCCATTCCCTCCATAGGTTTTATAGGCACAGTGCGGGGTATTGGCGCCGCCCTGGGTCAGGCCCATGAGGCCATGGAAGGCAATATTGCCGGTGTCACCAGCAGCCTGGGTGTCGCCTTTAACTCCACCTTTATCGCCCTGCTTATCAGTATGGTGGTGATGTTCTTTATGCATCAGCTGCAGCTGATTCAAGAGCGGCTGGTACTGGACTCACAGGCCTACTGTGAAAATAAGCTGCTGCGATTCCTCAAGGCCGCTAAATAATTATGACTGTTGCCGTACTCGAACTGAACGACCAGAATCTGATTATCCAGACAGAGGACGGCACCCTGCACTCAGAGCCGGGGTTTGCGCAGTTAACCGCCACTGGTATCGAAACGGGAGACAGCGCCCGAGCCGTCGCCTGGCAACAGCCCCAGCACAGTTACAACCAGTACTGGCGACAATTCAATCAGCTAGCACTGCCCAGCAAACAGCGCTGGGCGCGACATCATGCGGATATCGCCTTTGCCCAGCTAAAACAGCTGGTCCAGGCGGCAGGCTCTCCAGAAAGTCTGATCCTCAGTGTGCCCGGCAGTTTTTCCGACCAGCAGCTGTCATTATTACTGGGCCTAGCCAGTGCTGTGCCCGTGCAGATTGTTGCCGTAATCGACAGCGCCCTAGCCAGCTGTGCAGACCAGCAGACCCAGTCATTGCTAATTGAACTGCAACTTCAGCAGGCGGTGNTCACCAGGGTTGCCAAAACCGATGGTCAGCTGCAGATTGCAGACCAGGAAGTTATCCCCGACCTGGGCGTAATGCAGCTCTACAATGCTGCCGCCCGCCATATCAGCGACCAGCTAATTACTGACTATCGCTACGACCCACTGCATACCTCCGATGGCGAGCAGCTGATCTACAACCAGCTGCCCCAGTGGCTAATGCAACTGGGCTGGGAAGATGAGATATCAGTCACCCTGCCCTCGGCCCAGGGTGAGCTTAATCTGGTACTGCGCAAACAGCAGATTGCCCAGCTGTTCGAGCAGCGACTCAACGGGCTGCATACCATTATTGCAAAATACCCAAAGGCCGAGCTTTGCTTCTCCCACAGTGCCAGCCTACTGCCCACATTGCTGTCTCAGTTTGCCGAGGCCAGACTGTGCAATCAAAATACTGGCATAGACAACTGCTTTAATCTGCAGGACAAACTGGCAGGCAAAGAACTGCACCGTATTTCTGAATTAGAGGCCCCCGGCAAATCCAAAGCAGGGGCCAGCAAAAAGGTTCATCAGGCCACACATCTGCTGTATCAGAACCATGGCTATCCATTGGATCATCCCGTCAGCATACATATTAAAGACAATCAGCTGAGCCTAGTCACCGGCATAGATAATCGCGCCGCCCTGGTATTTGTGGTCACCAATCACCAGCTTAAGGTTCAACACCAGCAGGATAATCTGCAGGTGCAGCTACCCAAAACCTGCCAGGCAGGGAGCAGCCTGACAGTGGCCGGCCACAAACTGCGGCTGATAGAGGTCAGCAATGCCTAAAAAGCGTCGCAATATAGCTGTCAGTCTGTCCTTTCTGGATATTATGGCCTGCGGCTTTGGTGCAGTGACACTGCTGTTTTTAATTCTGCGCCACAATGCAACAGAGGTCATTACCCCAGATATTCGCATCTCCGCCGAAGTGGATATGCTGCAGATGGACATCCGCGATGCAGAAGAGGAAAAAGTTCAGCTGCTAAACAGCCTGGAAAAAATCAAACTCGAATTGGTCGAAGCCCAGGGGCTCTCGAAGCGGGTGATTACCGATTTAGAAGAACAGGAAAAAAGCATTCAGAACGATCCCAACGACCTGGATAAGCTGCGCAGGCAGGTGGAGCAGCTTGAAGATGAAACCGCACAGATGGAAGAGGTAGAGTTTGGCGACAAGGTGCGAGAGTTTCAGGGAGATGGCAACCGCCAGTATCTAACCGGCTTAAAACTGGGTGGCGAGCGAGTACTAATTTTAGTGGATGGCTCCGCCAGCATGCTTGCCGACACAGTGGTCAATGCGGTGCGCCGACGCAATATGGACGACGAGCAGAAAAAACAGTCGCCCAAATGGCAGTGGACATTGCGCACATTGGAATGGCTGCTGGCCCAGCTGCCTCCCAGCAGCCGCTTTCAGCTGTATATTTTTAATACTGATATTCAGACTGCAGTTCCAGGCACTAGGGGCGAATGGCTGGACGCCGCAGACGATCTGGCCCTGGAGAGCGCTGTTACCGGTATTAGAGACTACTCACCAGGCGCCGGCACCAGTCTGATCAATGCCTTTGGCGCCATTGCCGACTTTGAAGACCGGCCCGATAACGTCTTTCTGCTTACCGACGGATTGCCCACTCAAGGCAAGACCCCGCCCAGCAAATATATGGTCTCCGGGCAGCAGCGGCGCAAGCACTTTAATGCCGCCATGGACGAATTCCCCAAAGGTGTGCCAATCAACACCATTCTGTTCCCCATGGAGGGTGACCCCGAAGCCGCCGCCCTATTCTGGCAGACTGCCCTGGATACCAAAGGCGCCTTTATAGCCCCATCGAGGGACTGGCCATGAAAAAACANCGCCGCGACTTACCAGAGGCCAGCCTGTCTTTTTTGGATGTTATTAGCTGTGGCTTTGGCGCAATAGTTCTGCTGCTGGTGATTGCCAAGGTGGGAGACCCCTCAGCTCTGGAAGAGGCAGAGCGACAATTGCTGGGGTCTGTAAAAGAGTATCAGGAGCGGCTGTTCGATATCCGCGGTGAGGCGGTGCAGCTGGATGAGCGACTTAAATCNCGCAAACAGCAGCTATCCGATCTGCNNGANCGCATAGCGCGACTCAAAGCCAAGCTGGCCAGCGTGGCCAAGCAGTCCAATCAGCTGTCCCAGTCCCAGTCCCGCGAGAAAGAACAGCTGCAGCTGGTGCTGCAGGTACTGACCGAGGAGATGGAACGCTTGCTGGGGCCAGAGTTTAAACAGCAAAATCAGCTGATTGGCGGCATTCCAGCCGACAGCGACTATATTATTTTTGTTATCGACACCTCCGGCAGCATGCAGGTGGCGGCCTGGGAAAAAGTTAAAAAAGAGATGATCAATATTCTCGATATCTACCCAGAGGTCAAAGGTATTCAGGTACTCAACGATATGGGCCAGTATATGTTCTCCGGCAATAAAGGCAGCTGGATAACCGACAGTCCCAAAACCAGAGAAAATATTATCAATCGCCTGTCCGACTGGGCGCCCTTTAGTAACTCCAGCCCTGTGGAAGGCATCAATGCTGCCATCCGCACCTTCTATCGTCCCGGGCGCAAAATCAGTATCTACACTCTGGGCGATGACTTTCAGGGCCGTTCAATCCGTCGGGTGGTACAGGTAGTAGATAAACTTAACAGGGCCAATCGTGGCAGTGATCGCCTGGTTCGCGTTCACGCCATTGGTTTTCCGGTGCATTTCCCCCCGGGAGGCACCCCCAGCGCATCAGCGATTAAATTTGCCAACCTGATGCGCGAACTGAGTTACAACAATGGAGGAACCTTTATCGGCTTAAACAGCCTTAATTAAGGGAATTAAAATTATGTTAAAAAAATTATTTAATAAAACAGCAATAAAACCCATAGCCGCGCTGCTGCTAGTGGGTATTCTCAGTGGTTGTAGTTCCTCAGCCTCAGTGCAGGTTACCAGCGATTTTCCCACTGTGCTGTCAGAGCCGAAACCGGTGTCCGCCAGCATAGTATTCGATGAGAGCTTCTCCAACTATATCGCCCAGCCCAACAAAAAAACTGTTATCGACCTGGGTACCGCCCAGGTCAAACTGCTGAGCAATGCCTTTAATGGCCTGTTTGACGACGTGGAATTTGTCAGCGACCCAGAGGCGGTCAGTGGTGACCATAAGCTGGTTATTATTCCGTCCATCCGCGAAGTACAGGTGTCCACCCCCTCCGACAACTATCTCAATGTGTTCGAAGTCTGGATTAAATATAATCTGGAGATAAAGAGCGTCGACGGCGAAACTATCGACAGCTGGTTTATGCCCGCCTATGGCAAAACGCCAGACGCCTTTATGGCCTCCAAATCCAGTGCTATAGAAGAGGCCGCTGTTATTGCCCTGCGCGATGCCGGGGCCAAACTTATGCTCGACTTCTACCGCATCCCCGCCATCTATGGCTGGATGATGGAACAGCAGATATTGGAGGAGTCAAAATGAAACCTACCATTAAACCCAGCCTTAACCCTATATCCAAACTGAGCTCAGTATTGGTGCTAGTTAGTATTCTAGCTGGCTGCAGTGCAACCACTACCATTGATGAGTACCGTCCCAGCGGCGAAGCCATTGACCTCAATGCCGACGAGCGGGTCGTGGTGCTGGGCCGCCGCGATGCAGGCCATTATGAGACCGACCGGGAATTTATAAACTGCGTGGCCAAGCGCATGCAAGGTGCAGATATTGGCGTGGTGCCAGAGCAGCAGTTTATAGACTCCATCTATCCCTGGTTTGAGCCGCGCACCGCACCCAAAGGCTTGCCGCGTCTAAAAAGACTTATGCAAGACCCATTGATTAAGGGCCAGGTGGATCAGCAGTCTGTGCGCTATCTGGTATGGCTCGATGGCTCAACAGAAACTCTGGACCAGGGCGGCTCCATTAGCTGTGCCATAGGCCCAGGCGGCGGTGGCTGCTTTGGTTTTGCCCAGTGGGACAAACTCTCTGTCTACGAAGCCATAGTCTGGGATATGACCAACCTTCAGGAAATGGGCCGTCTGCGGGTAGACTCCGAAGGCACCTCCTATTTAATCGGTGCCGTGGCACCCATACCATTGCTGACCCCGGTAAAAAATGATGCCTGCACCAGCCTGGGCAACCAGCTCAAATCCTTTTTCTCATCTCCAGAGAACCCCTGATACCTAGGCCCTATGCGAAAATTCAATGCGCCACTGTCCACCTTGCTTCTGGCAGCCCTGATCGGGCTGTTACCAGCCAGTGCCTATGGGGCGGTGACCGGCGAGGAAATTTATAAAGAAGTGCTTGAGAGCACAGATATTTATGAAGATGAAAAACTCCAGGCCTATATAGTTAAACTAGGCGAAGAGGTGGTGGCCCAGTCAGAGATGGCCGGCGAAAAATTTATCTTTACTCTGCTGGACTCACCAGATCTCAATGCGTTCGCCACCAGAGATAACTACATCTATGTCAACCGCGGCCTACTCAACTATGTAAGCAACGAAGCTCAGCTGGTCTCGGTGCTGGCCCACGAGGTAGGTCATATTACCCGCAACCATGTTCGCGGCCAGGAGGGCCAGGCCACAGGAGCCAAGATTCTATCCACCATAGCCGCGGTGCTGTCGGGCAGCAATGAAGTCTATGAGGCCGGCATGGCCTACGCCAACTCATTGATCAAAGGCCATGGCCGNCGCAACGAACTAGAGGCCGACGAAGCCGGCGCCGAATATATGGCCAAGCTGGGTTATGCCCCCAGTGAAATGATCAGCATGCTATCTATAATGAAAGACTACGAGTCACTGCAAAAACAGCGGGCAAAATCTCGCGGGGCCTCCAAGCAGACCTACCATGGTATTTTCGCCAGCCACCCACGCAATGATAGCCGCCTGCGCACCGTGGTGACCAAAGCCAATGCCTTTAAGGCCGAAGTTAGCAGAGACAGTGGCGCAGAGCGATATCGCGAGCTGACCAATGGTCTGGTATGGGGAGAAAACTTTCTCGCCAAAGAACAAAAGCCCGAGCGCTTCTCAGATATGCAGCGCCGGGTGCGCATCGACTTCCCCACTGACTGGGTGCAGGACAGTGCAGATCCCCAGTCTCTGATTAGTGCCTCACCGGAAGATAAAAGCGCCATACTGCGAGTTCAGCCCATAGCCCGAACCGCCCAGAGCCCAGAAGAATATCTGTACAACTATCTAAAAGTGTCGCAACTTAGAGAGGGCAAAGTCATAGCACCGGCGCGCCTCAAAGGCTTTACCGGCATCTTGCCCGGCACCCAGGGCTCCTCCGATANCAGAATCGCCGTAATCTACTACAAACTCAATGCCTACCTATTTAGCGGCGAAGTGAAAGACCCAGCANGCTTTGTGGAAACCGATAAATCATTTCTCGCCTCCATCAATACCTTTCGCCCTATCTCCAGCCGCGAGATTCAGGGTCAGCGACCCCAGCGCGTTCAATAT
>JGI26246J51724_1001082_pt1 | contig 12599 bp, 12 predicted proteins | sample SaaInlLV_10m_DNA_FD_51724 | JGI IMG/M metagenome (IMG submission 51724) | reverse complement strand
GCCTGCTGCAAAATACAAAATACCCATAAAGCTTTTTTTTGGCATTTTTCTAATTTTCGAGGTGAATGTTGGCATTATCTACTGTCCGGTCATGCAGTTTAAGATGATTAACTTGCTAGGATTATGGAAACCTTTTCCGGGTTTGGTTTGCGTTCGGTGAATTCAAAGTTGTAAACATCGATGTCAATGCCATTGGCATAAGCAAGGTGGCAAAAAAGAAAACTATGCAAGTGGTAATTTTGAGCAAAAAGATTTGAGGGCACTGTCAGAGTAAACTTGCTTGAAGCGGGCAGGGCGACTTTGTAGGTGCACATCGCAACATGATATGCTGGACGCCTCACAGATTTTGAGGCAGATAATGAGTGTAAACAGGGAGATTCTGTACTCTGTGTGGTAGACATTAGCGCATTTATTGGCACATCATGATAATGTTGATTTAAGCATATGCTTTTATGAGTTAAAATCATGCCGCATTCCATCATAATCCGCGTGTCCGGGGTTCAAGTCCCTGTGCCGCTACCAAACTTTCAAAATACTCAATGAAATCGCCGGTCGGATGACGCATTTCATGCACAGCACAGCGCTCGCACCTGGTTTGAGCCAAGAAACGGGCTGCCAAATACTGTGTTGAGAGTGGCTAAGCTCAACCTGCGCCAAGCAGCACCATTTGGCGCGTATCTGTAAAAATGTCTCGTTTCACCAGCGCAGATCGGCCATTGCTCAAAATCACTCAGATCCAAGAATAGCTGCCAAATCGTCCTGAGGTGCCTGCCGCGATGTCATATCAAGGCCGCTCTGAATATGGTTCAAGTGAGATATGAGCAGCTTTTCGGCCAGTTCGGGGTTTCGCAACCGGATCGCTTCGAGAATGTTACGGTGTTCATCATCTGGGCAACTGGCGTTTTCCGCTGATCCAAAGAGGCCAACAATGAGGGATGTCCGCGTTACAAGCTCGCGCATCATCCGGAAGACGAATTTATTTCCCGTCGATTGAGCGAGCTTTGTGTGAAATTCGCCCGACAGCCGAATGATCTCGGTTCGCTCATTCATTTTACGCGCGGCATCCTCGAGCGCAATGTGATCGGTGAGGAGTGTCAGATCAATATCATCTGGGCTTTGCGCCATTTGCCGAACCAGCGGTGGTTCGATCAACATGCGGGCTGCGAAGACATCGTTTGCCTCGGATTCGTCCGGGCAGGCGACATAGGCGCCGCGATTTGATTGTAGCTCGATGAGCCCCTGACTTGCGAGGAGGAGAAGGGCGCGCCGAACATGCATGCGACCAACGCCAAATGTCTCACAGAGGCGGGCCTCGCTCAGTTTTGTTTTCGGTGCCAACCGTTGTTCCATTACCGCTTTATAAATGCGTTCAACAATAATGCTCTCGTCTGAGCGAGATTTTAAATTCGATGAAGCAATGGTGCTTTCTTTTAGTTTGGAAGACACGAGATCACTTTCTATATTGATTGGTTTTTCGTCATTNGCTTTTAGAAACGATTAAACTTCATTCAGTGTAAGTCCAAGCATAAGAATTTGTCGACTNAAATACAAACTATGTTGACAANGATTGTTAACAATCGTGAACTGCTTAGGCGGCACGCATGGAGATTCCATTTAACTGCCGATCAAGAATGGCGCNTAGCGCGCGGAAAACGAATTCAACGGGAGTTAAAAATGCAACGTAGAACACTTATGAAAGCGGCTTTAACGGCTTTAACAATGACCGCTCTTCAAGCAACAACCGCCCTCGCAGAAAACACTGTGCTGAAAATCGGCTTTGTTGGCGTGACCAGCGGTCCGGCAGCAGCTTGGGGTATTTCAAACCAACGCTCAATGGAGGCGCGTGCCGCTTGGATCAATGAGACCGGCGGCTATACCATCGGCGGAACAACCTATGACATTGAAATTGTGTCATTTGATGACCAAAAAGATCCCAAGCGCGCGATTGCGGGCATGGAAAAAATGGCCCAGGAAGGTATCCACTACGTTGTGGGTCCAAACGTTGATGACGGTGCCGCAGCTGTGCGCCCCGTTGCAGAATCCAATGGGATCATGTATTTTCCTTATGCGTTTCCAAAGTCACTTTACCAAGCACCAGCCTCCAATGCTGTTTTGGGTATGGTTGCCAATTACCAATCAGGTCCTGCAATCTACAAATACCTGATGGATGAAAAGGGCGTCAAAACTGTTGCCTTCATCGCGGCCAACGAATCTGACCCTCTTAGCCAGCGTGATGGTGGTGTTGAAGCCGCAACGGCACTGGGCATGGAAGTGGTGTCGGCAAACGTGACATATCAGGTTGATACGACCGACTTTACGCCGGTTTTGACGCCAGTCATGCGTTCACGTCCTGATCTTCTGGTGCTCTCAGGTGTCTCACCTGCAAATGCTCCCCAGCTCATTCGCTCTGCACGCGAGCTGGGCTTCCAGGGTGTCATTTCGACAGAAACCGCTCAAGATGCGGGCGTTTTGGCTGAAGGTGCTGGTGATTTAGCAAACGGATTTATTTCGGTTGGTGGGGCTTCCACACCGGAGCTTGCATCGCCAATGATGAATGAATTTGTTCAGCGCTACACCGATATGTTTGGCGAATACAATGACGAGTCCAACACCAAAGTTTATGCATTGGAGTATATTCTGGAAACGCTGAAGGCGGACCCATCTGCTATCAATGATGTGGATGCATTCCAAGCGACTATGGACACGTTTGAAGCGCCCAACCCCTATATGAATGGCGACGCAAAGCTGCGCTATGTTGGCATGTCCTCATTTGGCCAAAAGCGTCAGGTCTCCGTGCCATTGGTGGTGAATGTCTATCAAGACGGCGAATTTGAGACGCTGTTTGTGGCTGAAGTAGACTAATATTTCCTCTCCGCTTTTGGACTTGTCCTAAGCAGAACTTCCCTGGGCCAATTTGGCCCAGGGTTTTTCCACGAAAGAAGAAAGCATGGAACAGATACTGGCTAACGGCGTCTATCTGGGGTCCCAATACGCGATGATCGCGCTTGGTCTCACCCTGATCTTCGCTCTTATGAACGTCCTCAATTTTGCCCATGGGCAAATGTATGTCATCGGTGGCTTTGTAACCTATACATTTTACGGCCATTGGGGCGTCCCATTTGTTTTGGCGCTTGTAATGTCCTGTGTGACCTTGGCTATTTTGGGCGCATTGATCGAGCGATATCTCTTTGCGCCTGTGATCAAAGGTTCCTCTCGCGAGGAAAGCACCATGTTGCTCGCAGCTGGCATTGCCTTCTTCCTCGATGCGGTAATTTTACTCGTCTTTGGCGAAAAACAGCGCGGCGTGCCTAAGATTGTTGAGGGCGTGTTCAATTGGGATTTCAGGCTGATTATGCCCTATGACCGCATTTTGATTTGTCTGCTCGCGATCTTGTCGATCGTCGCGTTCATTGCCTTGATGCAATATACCAAAACGGGCCGTGCCTTGCGCGCCTTGGCCCAAGATCGAACAGCAGCTCAGTTGATGGGCGTGAATGTCGACCGATATTCAATGATCGGATTCGCGCTGGGTGCGATGCTTGCGGGCCTGGTTGGTGGCCTTTTGGTCACGATCACAGGGGTGAACCTTGGAATGGGCGGTGCGACATCTATCAAAGCCTTCATGATGGTCATGATCGGTGGGGCGGGTGTCATATCCGGCGCGATTTGGGGAGGCATCATCCTTGGCTTTATGGAAGCCATTGGCCTCGCGCTGCTCTATCAATACGGTGACATCACCTATCTCGTGATCTTCGTTTCCTTAATGATCTTCCTCGCCGTTAGACCGCAAGGTCTGATGGGCAAGCCGTGGGGTTGATGTGATGCTCGGATTTAACTCAAAACAGCTCATGGGCGTCGGGATTTTCTTGTTCATGATCTTCATCGGTGTGCCCCTTGCAATTGGCGTTACGGGACGCTGGGATTTTTACTTTACCCTCACCTCTGTGGCTCTCTTGGCCATCGCCAGCGCAGGGGTTTGGTTAACCTTTTACATTGGCCGAATTAATATCGGCCAGGGCGCCTTCGCGCTGATTGGAGCCTATGTTTCGGCTATTTTGGTGGTCAAAGCAGATTGGTCATTTTGGATTTCACTGCCTGCGGCGGGCCTATTTGCTGCGCTGGTGGCGATCTTGATCGGGCTGCCAATCCTGCGCCTGCGCGGCGTATATTTCGCCATGATCACGCTGGTTTTGACCCAAGTTGTCACGCTTACAGCTTTGGCGCTCCCCATCACGAACGGGGCGCGGGGTATCTCAAACATACCGCTGCCCTCGGGCATCTCTGTGTTTGGCATTCCTATCCTGCCGGACTTCGCCGCGATGGAAAATACCAAATTGGCTTTCTATTATACCGCCTGCATCATCATGCTCCAACTTATGCGGCGCTCTATCGTTTGGTGAATTCTCGCCTCGGGCATCTGTGCCGCTCAATGCAACAAAACGAAGAACTCGCCAGCTCTATTGGGGTCAATATTTCCTACATTCGCATCGTGATTTTTGCCATCTCCAGCTTTTTTGGGGGACTTGGTGGAGCCATGTTTGGATCAATCGCGCAGTCGGTTTACCCGTCCAGCTTTCAAGTGGCGGACTCTGTCAACTTCATGCTGAACTGTTTCCTTGGCGGCCTTGGGTATGTGTTTGGCCCAATGCTGGGTACGCTGGTCTTGTACTTCGGATGGGACTTGTTGTTTGAATTCGGAAAATATCAGATGCTCATCTATTCTACCATTCTGATTGTTATCATTCGCTTCCTACCCAACGGCCTGCTGAGTATCCGCTTTGGTAAAGGAGGTGACAGATGAGCCCGCTTCTCCAAGTCAAGAACGTTACCAAGAAATATGGTGGCTTGACCGCGAATAACGCGATTAGTTTTGATGTGGCCGAGAATGAAATACTATCGGTCATCGGGCCAAATGGCGCGGGCAAATCCACATTGTTCAAGATGATCGCGTCTTTTACGCCCACCACCTCTGGCGAGGTCATCTATCAGGGTGAGCGTATTTCAAACCTAAAGCCCCATATAGTTGCGCGCAAAGGGGTCGTGCGTACCTTCCAGGAAACTACGATTTTCAAAAGCATGACCGTGCGAGAAAGTGTTGTGGTGGCGCAGCATTTGCGTGCTAAGGCTTCGCTTGCGGGCTATTTTTGGGGCTCGAAGACCGCCAAAGAGGATGTGGCCGCCTTCGGAAAATATGCCGACGAGTTGCTGGAATTTCTTGGCATGTGGGATATCCGCAATGAACAGGCCAGCAACTTGCCGCAGGGTAGTCTGCGTGCATTAGGCATTGCGATTGGCCTTGCGACGGATCCTAAAGTTTTGCTGCTAGATGAGCCGTTTGCGGGGATGAACCACGATGAGACCATGAACATGGTCAATTTGGTGCGCTCAGTGCGAGATGAACGTGATGTGACGGTCATGCTGGTCGAGCACGATATGCCCGCAGTCATGAATATTTCGGATCGGATTGTGGTGCTGAACTTTGGTGAAAAGATCGCCGAGGGTACGCCTTCTGAAATTCAAAACAATGAAAAAGTCATCGAGGCCTATCTAGGCAGCGTCGACGATGAGATCGGGATGTAGTCATGACAGCCATGTTGGATTTCAAAGATGTCGAACTTTACTATGACCATGTTTACGCACTGAAGGGCGTGTCACTCAGCGTGAACCAAGGTGAAACCGTAGCCTTGATCGGGGCCAATGGGGCGGGCAAGTCATCAATTTTGCGCACCATAACCGGTTTAGCCCCGCCCAAAACTGGCTCCGTGACCTTCGAAGGATCGCGCGTGGACGGCACTGATCCGTCATCCATCGTTCGGCGCGGCATCGCAATGGTGCCCGAAGGACGCCGCGTCTTTCCCTTCATGTCTGTTAAGGACAATCTGATGATGGGGGCCTTCACGCGCGAGGATAAAGCGGACATTCAGAACACTCTGGAAAGCATTCTGACGCGCTTCCCTCGCCTAAAAGAGCGCTACAATCAGGCGGCCGGAACACTTTCGGGCGGCGAGCAACAGATGATGGTGATTGGCCGCGCTTTGATGGCAAAACCCAAGCTGTTGTTGCTGGATGAACCCAGCCTTGGTATCGCACCAAAGCTGGTCCAGGATATTGCCCGTTCAATCGTTGCAATCAACCGCGATGAAGGCGTGTCGGTCTTGCTGGTGGAGCAAAATTCACGCATGGCGCTGAGCATTTCGCACCGGGCTTATGCAATGGCTACAGGAAATATTGTGATCGAAGGGAATTCAAAAGAGTTATTGCACGATGACCGGATCAAAGCTGCCTATCTCGGTGGTGAGGTTTGAGCTGATATGAAAATCCTCGTGATCAACCCCAACACGACCGCCTCCATGACCGATAAAATCGCGGCAGCGGCGCGGGATATTGCCCGCCCAGATACTGAGATCATTGCCGCTAATTCGCAAGAAGGACCAGCGAGCATTCAAGGTTTTTTGGATGTTGCCATCTGTATCCCCGGACTACTGGCCGAAGTTTCGCGGCATCCGGATGTTGATGCGATCGTTATTGCTTGTTTCGATGACACCGGCGTCGATGCGGTGCGGACACTTGTAAAGGTGCCCGTCTTGGGGATTGGCGAGGCCGCCTATCATGTGGCGAGTATGATTGCCAATAAGTTCAGCGTTATAACAACTCTTGCACGGTCCGTGCCGGGTCTGGAAAACAATCTAACGCGATATGGCCTTGACCGAAAATGCGCACGGGTTCGTGCAACCGATATCCCAGTCTTAAAACTGGAAGAGGGCGATCCGGCAACATTGTTTAAAATCAGATCTGAAATTCGCGAGTCAATTGAGCACGATAATACAGAGGCAATCGTTCTGGGCTGTGCCGGGATGGCGGATCTTATGGCACAGCTTAGCGAAGAGTTTGGACTGCCGGTGATTGACGGTGTTGCTGCCGGTGTCACCCTTGCTGAGGCGCTGGTCAACAACCGGTTAGCGACCTCAAAAATTGGTGCTTATTCGGCCGATTGATGGATCCTAAGCACGCAATAGCGGATCGCGGTACAAGCGCGAGGGTACTGTCAGATTAAACTCGGTTGAAGCGAGCCGGGTGTATTTGTAGAATCCGCAAATGACAAAACACTCCAGATTCAGGTCCTTTAAAACGAGCCCAGAGATCATCCGCCTGGCAGTGATGCTTTATGTCAGGCGGCACCAGTACAAAGTGGGGTCCGCTATTCGCTTACACTATGGGCGCATGGACCGGTATTTAGATAACCAAAAAATTATCGAACGTTGGTAGGTGAAACCGGGCAATAAGCGCTAAGCGTGGTGGCAATGTTTTCATGGCCCAGGTTCATCGACCATGCTTTAAAGTGTTCGAGCGTTCTTTTGGTTCTATAGGCGGTTCTTGAAAGCAATAACTTGCTCGATATGAAACTGCTTGAAGGGATTGAAATTGGTGCTTTGCTCAAATCGATGGATTGCCTCGGCGGCCCTGTCCGCCGTCGAAATATCCATGCGTGTGGCTTGGCGCAAATTTCGTTTCCTTCGTGGTATTTCCGGGCCATCATGTGTCTTGTCTGAAGTTATGGTTATAGAGGGGTTCGGCGGGTTCCTTTAATCCAACACCGCCGCCTACACCATCAAAGGCAAGCGGCATAATCAATTATACAAACGAGCCAGAGCCTCCAAGCTTCAGGCAGCTAACTCATCTGAGGACGGACATTCGGTATCCCTTTTTGACGCATCAGCCGCTTTTGTGCTGCGATGCGGAATGGGGCGTTGGGGCCACCGTATCCTTCATATCCACCTGTGCGTTGTACGATTTCAAAGAACATGCCGTCGGCGAAGGGGCGCGAGTAGAGTTGGAAGAATTTCCCCCGTGCATCCTCATCATAAAGAATATTTTGCGCCCGTAGGCGCGCCAGTGTTGCCGCATCAATGTCGAAACGTGCGGCCAGGTCGGCGTAATAATTGCGCGCGATCGGCAAGGGGGCAAACCCACAGGTCTCTAATCTTTGGGCAGAGGCAAATATATCATCTGTCGCAAAGGCAATATGCTGAACCGAGGCGTTGGAACTTTCCGCCAAAAAACGGCCCGCCATGGTCTTATGGGTTTCCGCCCCGTTGAGGGTAATCCTTAGGCTGCCATCTGATGACTCGAGCGCCTGTGATCGCACCAGCCCGTCGGGATCGACCACGTCAACCATTGCGGATTTTTTCAGGTCAAAGAGCGTTGTGTAAAAGAGAGACCAGCTGAGCATATCCTCATAGCTCATCGTATGCCCCATATGATCGACGCGGGTCAGACCCGCCGCCTGTGAGGGCTCGGCGCGATTGGTGAATTCGACATCCCATACATTCGATAGCCCGGTCTTATCGTCGATATAATGCAAAATTCCACCACTTTGGCCGTGGATGGCTGGAATTTTCAGGTGTTTGGGATCGATTGGCTGCTCAAATAGATCCGCACCCAAGAGTTGCGCGCGTTCGGCGGCCTCTTTTGCATCTTCCACTGCAATCCCAATATCGCAGACATTGGTTCCATGGAGCGTAAATGCGCTGCTGGCGTAGCCTTTGGTTTCGCGGTTTACCAAGATGCGAATGTCGCCCTGTGCCCATAGGGTGAGGTCCAAAGTCAGATGATCGGCGCAAGCTGTAAACCCGAGGCTGGAGAGCAAAGCGCCCAGAGTCTCTGCGTCTTGTCGCTTACTCGCAAACTCAATGAACGACAGGCCTTTGGCCTGAATTCGCGCTGGCATGTCCGGCATAGTCAGTGCGAGCGCTGGCTCTGCGCGATGGACATCATCCATCAGCGCCAAAAGGGATCGATAGCCGTCTTTTGCGATGGTTTTTGGTTGGCCGCCTCGGAACTGATCGTTAAATATTTCAAGCGAAATAGGACCAGAATATCCGGTTGCCATCACCGCGCGTGTGAAGCCGATCATATCAAGGTCACCTTCTCCTGGCATGTTGCGAAAGTGACGCGAGCGATAGAGCAAGTCCATGTCAATGGCTGGCGCATCGGCAAAGTGAACGAAGAAAATTTTATCGCCGGGAATGCGGCGGATTGTATCTGGATCAATCTTGCGTGCCAAAGTGTGATAGCTGTCCAGAATGAGCCCGATATTTTCATGGTCGGCGCGCCGTACGATTTCCCAAGCGTCCCGGTGATCATTGACATGACGACCCCAGGCCAGTGCCTCATAACCAACGCGCAGCCCCCTCTTTTTCGCGCGCTCCCCGAGCTCGTGGAAATCTGCCGCTGCGCGATCAATGCCGCCAATTGCCTCTGGATGGCAAGACGAGCAAATCAACATGAGATCCGTTCCCAATTCTTGGATCAGGTCAAACTTATGCTCGCGCGATCAAAAGCCTTTGCGCGCAGAGGATCAGGCAGGCCCTCAAAGTCACGAAAGGGTTGAAAAATGGTGATTTCAAGCCCCATCGCGCGGATCATCTCGCCGACTTCGCGCGGATTGGCGTCATGGGCGATGAAATCTTGCTCAAAAATTTCCAGCCCATGGAATCCGGCGGCCGCGATCGCTTCGAGCTTTTCTGCGAAGTTGCCCGAGATAGAAACGCTCGCAATAGAGGTTTTCATGTTTGATCTCCGCGGATGCCGATGTTCGGGCTGATTGCAATAGGCCATTCCTGTGACGCTGCTCTTAGCTTTGAAACTTAGATGAGAAATGGGTAAACTGTCAAAAAGGATAGGAAGGCATATTTATCGTTGGGGCCTCACGGCTTTGAACACGCTTGTCACAAGGAAAGTCAGCGCCGCGATACAGACGATGGATGGGCCCGCGGGCGTATCAAACACATAGGCTGCGCGCAGGCCAATTATGGCTGAAACAACTCCGATGAGACCGGCCATCAAAGCCATGCCTTCGGGGGTCCGCGACAAAGGGCGGGCGGCGGCGGCGGGAATGATCAACATGGCCGCGATAAGCAACACACCGACCACTTTGATGCGACTGCAACCGTAATAGCCAGTGCAAATGTCAACGCCAGTTGCTCACGTTTTGGGTTGATCCCACTCGCATAGGCGAGATCCTCGTTCAAAGTTGAGGTCAGCAAGGCCGACCAGCGCCAGCCAATCAGCGCCACCACCAGCACCGCACCGCCCCAAATGACCGCAAGATCATCCTGTGAGACCGCAAGGATATCACCAAAGAGATAGGCCATGAGATCAATCCGCACGCCGGACAGAAAGGAGACCGCGACAAGTCCAAAGGCAATGGCCGAATGTGCCAGAACCCCCAGCAATGTGTCCATTGCATAGCCGCGACCGGATAAGATGCTGACGACAAGGGCCATGAGTAGAGCCACCACCACCGTCCCCACGAATATGGACATCGAAAATGCCAAGGACAATGCCACGCCAAGGATCGCCGCATGGGCGGTAGCGTCCCCAAAATAGGCCATGCGCCGCCAGACAACAAAACACCCCAGCGGTGCCGCAGCGAAGGCCACACCAATGCCGGCCAGAGCCGCACGCATCATAAAATCATCCATCATTATTCTACGACCTTTGTGTGTTGGTGGTGATGATCGGCATGATCGTGTCCATGGTCGTGTTCATGTCGGTAAAGTGCGAGTGCGCCGCCCGTTCCTGACCCAAACAAGGCCCTATATTCTGGTGCAGATGCCACGACCGCGGGCGTCCCTTCGCAGCAGATATGGCTATTGAGGCAGATAACGCGGTCAGAGGCGCTCATGACGACATGCAATTCGTGGCTGATCATTAGAACGGCACAGCCGGTCGTGTTCCGCACTGTTTCGATCTGTTGGTAAAATGACGCGGAACCGCGTTGATCTAAACCCTGTGTGGCTTCGTCCAACAAAAGCAAATCGGGTTTNGCAATCAATGCCCGCGCGAGCAAAACTCTTTGAAACTGTCCACCTGACAGCTGTGACAGTTGCGCCTTTTCCAGTTCAGGAACGCCCGCCTGGGTGAGCGCATCACTGATGTCTGTAGAGGTGACGCCACCTTGCAGGTTTAAAAACCTTGAAACTGTAATGGGTAGAGTTTCGTCAATGTGGAGCTTTTGGGGGACATATCCGATTTTGAGGTCACGGGCGTGCGAGACCTGGCCCGTAAATGGCTTGATCGCACCGATAATGGCTCGAAGCAGGCTGGTTTTACCGGATCCATTGGGACCAACGATTGTTACGATTTCTCCAGGGTCGATCCGTAAAGAGACACGCGACAAGGCTGGTGTTGCGCCATAGGTCACGCAGAGCTCGTCAACCTGAACCAAGCTCATGCTTGGGCCTTTTCGGTGCAGCCCGGGCAGATACCTTCCGCCTCAATGACAGCCCGCTCTATGTGAAAGCCCGTGGCATGTGCCGCGTCATGCAGCACGCCCCGCGCTGTGGTCGATAGCGCCTCGGCCACCGCATCGCACAACCGGCAAATCATAAAGGCTGGCGTGTGGGAATGGTGGGTGTGCACGCAGGCGATGAAAGCATTCAACCGTTCGATCTTATGGGCCAACCCATTTGCAACCAGGAAATCCAAGGCGCGATATGCGACCGGCGGTTGCGATCCGAACCCCTCTTCGCGGAGCCGGTCTAGGATCGAATAGGCACCCAGCGCGCGGTGGTCCTGCAGCAAAATTTCGAGCACCTTGCGCCGCACAGGCGTAAAGCGCAAACCACCCGCCGCGCAACGCGCCTCCGCTGCGGCCAAGGCTTCGCTCATACATGCGCCGTGATTGTGCTGGGCAAACCCGAGGGGCTGGCTGGCTGTATTTATTGTCGTGGCTTTACTTGTCATTCGTTTACATTTCGCTTACACCCAATGTAATGTTATAAGATCACATCGAGGCACCATGTCCAGAACCCTTTTTAGCTTGTGCTTCACGGCCGTATTCATAGCAGGCCCCGCCTATGCGGACAGGCCGCAGGTTGCCGTTGATATCGCGCCGGTTCATTCTTTGGTGGCGCAGGTCATGGAGGGAGTTGGCGTGCCTGATTTGATCATCCAATCTGGCGCGACTCCGCATGAATATAGTCTGCGCCCCTCTGAGGCCACTGCCTTGCAAAACGCCGATCTTGTGTTTTGGGTCGGGCCCGATTTGACCCCATGGCTGGCAGAGGCGCTTGAAACCCTCGCGCCGGCTGCGGTTTTGACAAGTTTGCTGGAGGTCGATGGCACAATTCAATTAGAGTTTCGAGAAGATGCGCTGTTTGAAGCTCACGATCACAGCGACCACGATGACCACGATGATCATGACGATCACGGTGCGCATGATCCACATGCGTGGTTGTCACCCAAAAACGCGATGACCTGGTTAGACGTGATAGCCGGCCGGCTCTCCGCTGTTGATCCGATCAATTCAGATGCCTATTTGGCGAATGCCGCGTCAGGCCGTGCGGCGATTGAAGCCCTCATCGAGGAGGTTGAGGCGACGCTTGATCCAGTGCGGGGCCGCGAGTTCATTGTGTTCCATGATGCCTATCAGTATTTTGAGACGGATTTTGATTTTGCGGCATCCGGGGCGATTTCTGTCAGTGATGCCTCTGATCCCAGCCCAGCCCGTATCGCAGAAATCCGTGGCCAGGTCGCAGAACACGGGGTTGTTTGCGTTCTTGCCGAGCCGCAGTTCAATCCTGGACTCGTTGCAA
>JGI26246J51724_1001081_pt1 | contig 12607 bp, 13 predicted proteins | sample SaaInlLV_10m_DNA_FD_51724 | JGI IMG/M metagenome (IMG submission 51724) | reverse complement strand
TCGTCTTTTGAGGCATCTTTAAATTCTTTAATTCCGCTTCCCAATCCACGCATTAATTCTGGAATTTTCTTTCCTCCAAAAAGGAGTAATACAACAAGAACTACCAATACAATTTGCATGGGGCCAAAGGCTAAAAAGGGTATTAAACTGATCATAATCAATAATTTTGTGTCTTACAAAAGTACTAAAAAAGTTCTAAGATTGTATTTTTCCCTCGCAAATCGTGATACTAAATGTATCTTTGTTGTGTATGGCTAAGAAAGCAGGAAAAAAGGAGCGCTCCCAAAACAAATGGCGNTACAAATACAGGCTAGTGGTCTTAAACGAAGAAACCTTTGAAGAGAAGGTGTCTTTTAAGCTCTCTAGGTTTAATGTTTTTGTGGTAGGCACCCTTTCTGCAGTGGCTTTAATTGCGGCTACAATTGTGCTTGTGGCTTTTACGTCCCTGAGAGAGTATATTCCTGGTTACGCCTCAACAGACCTTAGAAGACAAGCGGTTTCACTTGCAGAAGTAACAGATTCTCTGAGTCAGATAATCTCTTACAATGAAAGGTATATTGAACGCATTCGTATGGTGCTCAAGGGAGATTACGCGCCCAGCCAGATTGAGAATGACTCTTTGGACCTTCCTTTTAATTTAGATACCACCACTATTGCACTGACTCCTATTCGCGAAGACTCTATTTTACGCGCCAGGGTAGCTTTAGAAGACCGATACAATTTATTTGAAAGCAATACCAATGCGTTGGAAACCGCCTTGTTTCCTCCAGTAAGTGGTTTAATCACCCAAGGATTTGACCCTGAAATAAAACATTACGCCATAGATATTACTGCGGTAGAAGACGCCCCAGTAAAAGCCATTACTTCTGGTATTGTGGTCTTTTCTGAATGGACTTCAGATACGGGTTATGTGATCATGATTCAACACAGAAACGGCATGTTGTCTGTGTACAAACACAATGGTGCCTTATTAAAAAGCCAAGGCGATCAAGTTATGGCAGGTGAGGTAGTGGCCGCNGTAGGAAACACTGGAGAGTACTCTACAGGGGCGCATTTACATTTTGAATTGTGGGAGAAAGACCGGCCGGTNAACCCACTAAATTATATAGATTTTAATTAAGCTATGGGCCTAAAACAATTTGCAGCAAAGATATTTGCTAAATACATCGTACAACAAACCGCACAATGGGCCAACAATCCTGTGGCCACCCAGGAGGCTGTATTTAAGTCTTTGATTAAAANCGCNGCACAGACTCAATTTGGAAAAGACCACGATTTTGCCGAGATCAAAAGCCATGGGGATTTTATTAGAAAAGTGCCCNTAAGGGACTATGAAGGTTTAAAGGATTATGTTCAAAAGGTGGTTGCTGGAGAAAAAGACGTGCTTTGGCCAGGGCAGCCTGCTTACTTTGCCAAGACCTCAGGAACTACTTCTGGCGCCAAATATATTCCCATTACCAAAGCCTCTATTCAAGAACAGGTGAAAGCATCTAGAGATGCTATTCTGCATTATGTACACCAGAGCGGCAACAGTGATTTTGTCACCAGAAAGATGATTTTTTTACAAGGGAGTCCTATTTTAGATACCTCTGGACACATTCCAACAGGAAGGCTTTCTGGAATTTCAGCCCATTACGTTCCGGCCTATTTGCAGCGCAATAGACTGCCTAGTTGGGAGACCAATTGTATAGAAGATTGGGAAACTAAAGTAGCCGCCGTTGTTCAGGAAACCATTGCCGCAGATATGGGTGTGATTGCTGGAATTCCTTCTTGGGTGCAAATGTATTTTGAACGTTTGAAAGCGGCTAGTGGAATACCCGTAGGAGAGCTGTTTAAAAATTTTAATTTATTTATTTACGGCGGGGNTAATTACGAGCCGTACAGGGCCAATTTTGAAAACCTGATTGGAAGAAAAGTAGACACCATTGAGCTTTTTCCGGCGAGTGAAGGATTTTTTGCTTACCAAGACCTCAGAGAAGAGAAAGGCATGTTATTGCTATTAAATAGCGGTATTTTTTACGAGTTTATCCCTTCAGACCAATTTTTCGAAAAGGATCCGCCAAGATTGACTATTGGCGAAGTATCTATNGGGGTAAACTATGTATTAATCCTCTCTACCAATGCAGGCTTATGGGGGTATAATATTGGAGATACCGTACAGTTTACTTCTTTAAAACCTTACAGGTTGATAGTTTCAGGGCGCATAAAACATTTTATTTCTGCTTTTGGAGAACACGTCATTGCCAAAGAGGTGGAGTACGCCATGCAGGAAGCTATAGAAAAGACAGACGCTAGGGTCTTGGAATTTACGGTAGCCCCTCAAATTGCGCCTAGTAGCGGATTGCCTTATCACGAGTGGCTGGTGGCTTTTGAAAAAGCCCCTTCAGATTTTGATATTTTTTCTAGTATCTTAGACCAGGCTTTGCAAGACCAAAACAGCTATTATAAAGACCTTATTGTAGGAAAGGTGCTACAAAAATTAAAAATAACGNCTCTCCCCACAGACGCCTTTACCCAGTTTATGAAAACCAAAGGAAAACTAGGTGGTCAAAACAAAGTGCAGCGCTTGGCCAACGACCGAGATATTGCAGACGCCTTATTAAAAATTAAAGACCATGTCTAATAAAAACACTAGGGCCAGAGAGTCCACAAACGCTATTGAGCGTATTTATATTACCATGAGACACCTATTTAATAGAGGCTTTTACAAGCCTATGGGGGTTTCTGGGGAAACACTAAAAAATGCTTTGCTACAGCTCAGACCTGAAATTTATGGGAGTATAGCAGAAGAAAAAGCAGAGCTCAACGGGCTCATTTATGTATTGGAACGTTTGCCAGAAGGGATTGAGGAGTGTCGTTTTATAAACCTTACCTCAGATGAAGGTTATGGGGCGGCTCATTTTAAAGCCATTGTGCCCCCAAAAAGGCGCAGGAATTGCTTTAGAATAGACCACGAACAAATGAATGTAGAAATTACTAGAGGGCGTTCGGATATTTACGATATTCTCACCCACCTGACGTTCTTGTTTATAGAATCACACAAGATTTTAAANCGTGTTTACTTAGAAGACAGTCAAAAAACGACCAGAGATTGGACCAAGTTTTCAGAGGCTATTGCCAAAGGAAAACTCACTATAGCAGAACGCGAAACCGCCTTAATTCATATGTCTAATTTTCTGGGACGTTCTTTTCTAGAAGTCTCAGACATGCATAAAAAGTTAGCGACTAAAGCACAGCCAGAGCGTTTTTTAAAAGTGATCTACTGGCTGGGTAATTTGGCTATAGAAGAAGAAANCACAGGAGAAAAACGCACCATTACTTTTAGCCCATTACTCAGAGAGCGTCTGGGGCACCATATTCATGGAGAAAGATGGGCCAATGCCATTAAAGAGTCACTCATTAAACAAGACCTTATTGGCAGGCCTTTACATATTATCAGTGCAAATATGCACTCGGTAATGAACGCTTTGTTTGCAAGGAAAGCCTTGGGCAAAGCCTTTGAAAAAAGCACTGATTTAGACATATACGAAGCCCTCAGTGCTCCTGAAAACGAGGCCCTTAGAGCAGAGGTAACCGAATTTGCAACAGCACACGGAATGACCGCTATTCCAGACCAATCTGGGACCAATATAGACATACAAATATTTGATCTAGCCAAAGCAGTAGGACAGAGTAATTTTGTGCCCAAATTTACAGACCCCGAAAAAGCACCTGTTATTTTTGTGATGGATTACGCCTTTGGAGAGCAGGCCTATGAGACCATGGACGAATTATTAAAGCCTTATAAAGCCAATAGAAAAACACCTTTGTTTTTAGATGTTCACTCTATTTCTATCATGGGGAAAGCAGGNATTTTAGAAGGCGGAAAAGGAGATTTAATGATTCCAAATGCCCATATTTTTGAGGGATCTGCAGACAATTATCCCTTTACCAACCAGCTTTGTGCGTCAGATTTTGAAGGCCATGACCTACTGGTGTTAGAAGGCGCTATGATTTCTGTTTTAGGGACCTCGCTTCAAAACAAAGACATCCTTACTTACTTCCATGAATCTACTTGGAATGTGATTGGTTTAGAGATGGAAGGGGTGCATTATCAAAAAGCCATTCAATCTGCTTCTAAAGTACGCAGAAGTATTCGCGAAGACGTAGAAGTGAACTACGCGTATTANGCCTCAGACAACCCACTGGAAACGGGTAGTACTTTAGCCTCTGGAGGGCTTGGTACTACAGGGGTAAAACCTACTTACCTCATTACAGAAAAAATACTCACCCAAATCTTAAACAATTAGTCATGTCATTACTCATTACAGGTGGCGCTGGTTTTATTGGATCCCATGTGGTGCGTTTGTTTGTTCAAAAATACCCCGACTACCACATTATTAATTTAGACGCACTGACCTATGCAGGGAATTTAGAAAACCTCAAAGACATAGAGCAAAGGCCAAATTATACCTTTGTAAAAGGCAGCATAACGGACCCCTTGCTTTTAGACCGCCTTTTTACACAACACGACATTAAAGGGGTTATTCACTTAGCGGCTGAAAGTCATGTAGACCGTTCCATTAAAGATCCTATGGCTTTTATAGACACCAATATCAAAGGCACAGCAGCGCTTTTAAATGCTTGCAAGGCCCATTGGAAATCTTTTGAGGGAAGGCGTTTTTATCAGATCTCTACCGATGAGGTGTTTGGTGCTTTAGGCCCTACGGGTTACTTTACAGAAGAAAGCCCTTATGCCCCTAATTCTCCCTATTCCGCTTCAAAAGCCAGTGCAGACCACTTGGTACGCGCCTATGGAGAAACCTATGGTTTACCCTATGTAATCTCTAATTGTTCTAACAATTACGGGCCCAATCATTTCCCGGAAAAACTCATACCGCTTTGTATTCACAATATTCTAGAAGGTAAAGACCTGCCTATTTATGGAAATGGCCTTTACACCAGAGATTGGCTGTTTGTAAAAGACCACGCCTTGGCTATTGATCAGGTGTATCANAATGGAGAAAATGCAGCAACTTACCTCATTGGCGGGCACAATGAATATACCAATATAGACCTTATTCGCCTGCTGTGCGACCAAATGGATGCAGCCATTGGAAATCCTCAAGGGACCTCTCAAAAGCGCATTACTTTTGTAAAAGACCGTCCCGGACACGACCTTCGGTATGCTATAGACGCTAGTAAAATTGAGCGAAGCTTGGGTTGGACCCCGGCCCATACTTTTGAAGCGGGGCTTGCGGCCACTATAAAATGGTACTTAGAAAATCCAGATTGGTTGGCTCAGGTTACTTCTGGTGCGTATCAATCCTATTATGAAAACCAATACANATCGGAATAGAAAGTGTTATTTTAGCCCTAGGGTTTGAGGCGCCAAATAGCGGCCTAAAACCCGTTTAAAACAATAAAATGAAAGGTATTATTTTAGCAGGCGGAAGCGGAAGCAGGTTACACCCCATAACATTGGCGGTGAGCAAACAACTCATGCCTGTGTACAATAAACCCATGATCTACTACCCTATTTCTACCCTCATGTATGCGGGTATTAGAGAAATTTTAATCATTACCACCCCTACAGACGCGCCACTTTTTAAACAGTTGCTAGGAGACGGAACAGCTTTGGGCTGTCAGTTTTCTTATGCGGTGCAAGAGGCGCCAAATGGATTGGCAGAGGCTTTTATTATAGGAGAATCCTTTATTGGAAATTCAGATGTGGCTTTAATTTTAGGCGATAATATTTTTTATGGAAGCGGTTTGTCTGCCTTGCTACAAAACGCAAAAAACCCAAAAGGAGGGACTATTTTTGCCTATCCAGTTCAAGACCCACAGTCTTATGGGGTGGTCACTTTTGACCACCAACAAAAAGCCCTTTCTATAGAAGAAAAACCCCTAAATCCCAGCTCTAATTTTGCCGTACCAGGGATATATTTTTATGACGCTTCTGTGGTAAACATCGCAAAATCCATTCAACCCAGTCAGCGGGGAGAATTAGAAATAACAGACGTTAATACGGCCTATTTAAAACAGGGAAAACTCAACGTACAAAAGTTAGACACTGGAATAGCCTGGTTAGACACGGGTACTTTTGAGTCTTTGAGGCATGCGGCACAATTTGTAGAAGTCATAGAAACCAGACAAGGCTTAAGCGTAGGAGCTATTGAACTGGCGGCTTACGAAATGGGTTATATTAGTAAAGATGCTTTTATTGCCTTAGCAAAACCGCTTGAAAAAAGCGGATACGGAAAAAATTTATTGAGAAACCTCCAATAGCATCATGTATAAAAACACCACTAAAGTGACGCGAATAGTAAAATCCTTCCTGGTATGTCCTATATAGAAACCCCTTTAAAGGGTTGTTTTGAGATAACGCCAAACCTTTTTAAAGACGCCCGCGGCTCCTTTTTTGAGGCTTTTAACAAAGCCCATTTCTATGCCGCTACTGGGCTGTCTTTTGAAGTGGCTCAAGAGAATCAATCTACCTCTGTAAAAGGAACGATTAGGGCGCTGCACTATCAAAAAGGGGCCTATGCTCAGGCCAAATTGGTTCGGGTATTAGCGGGTGAAATTATAGACGTGGTGGTAGATCTAAGGCCGGGTTCACCTACCTATGGAATGCATCACCGCACTAAATTAAGTGCATTGAACCTCAAACAACTCTATATTCCCAAAGGTTTTGCCCATGGTTTTTCTGTGTTGACCAATACAGCTACGGTGGTCTATGCCTGTGACGCCCCTTATCAAAAAGACCAAGAAGGCGGTATTTATTTTGCAGACCCTTCATTAAATATTGACTGGGGTCTTGGAGAGCGCAGGCCCCTATTATCAGAAAAAGACCAAGCGCTTCCCTTATTAAAAGATGTTTTTTAATGAGCACACAAAGCCCTATGTACTCGGTTTTAGTTAGCGGTGCTTCTGGACAAGTGGGACAGTCTCTTAGGCACGTCTTAGACACTGAAGAGACGCCTCTTTTTTCTAAAAATTCATGGGGTTTTTTAGACCGTAGCAGCTTAGATTTAAGCCAAACAGACAATCTTTCTTCCGTTATAGAAGGGCTCTTAGACAAACACGCTCCCAAGGCTTTTGTTCACGCGGCTGCTTTTACAGCAGTAGATGCTGCAGAGACCCAAAAAGAAGCGGCATTTACCATTAATGAAACAGCCACAAGGATTTTAGCAGCAGCTTGCGCCAAGAGAAACATCCTTTTTGTGTACCTCTCTACAGATTTTGTTTTTGCCGGAAAAAGCACTGATCAAAAGCCTTTTTTGCCTTCAGATTCCATACACCCAATAGGGGTTTATGCCCAGTCAAAGGCGGCAGGAGAAAAAGCGGTACAACTTCATGGAGGACCCCACTATATTGTGAGAACTTCATGGGTTTTTAGTCCCTTTGGGAATAATTTTGTCAAGACCATGTTGCGTCTGGCAAAGGAAAGACTGCAGTTTTCATCGGAACCAAATCAGCAAACTTCAGCCAGGGTAAAACCGACTATTTCAGTAGTTTCTGACCAATTTGGCTGCCCTACTTCTGCCCTTGATTTGGCCAGAGCACTTTTAGCACTTCTTACGGTCCAATCACTTCCTTACGGGATACTTCATTTCAGTAATGCTGGACCCGTTCATTGGGCTCAGTTGGCTGGCGCTGTATTTGAACAGAGTAATCTACCCATCACAGTAAAACCCATTAGCAGTGAAGATTTTGCAGCAGCAGCGCCTCGCCCTGCATACAGCGTACTAGAAAACACCTTAGACCCCAAGGCGAGACATTGGAAAGAAGCCTTGGCTGAGGTGCTCAGCATACTAAAGACCGCTTAATGACCTTATAAAGTTCGCCCCATATGACGCACACAACATTGACAAAAAAGAGAATTTTAATCACAGGAGCTGCTGGCTTTTTAGGGTCCCACCTTTGTGATTTTTTCATAGAAAAAGACTTTCATGTCATTGGCATGGACAATCTGATTACAGGAGATTTAAAAAACATTTCCCACCTGTTCTCTTTGCCTCATTTTGAATTTCACCACCATGACGTCACTACTTTTGTACACGTCCCTGGTGCTTTGGATTATATCTTACATTTCGCTTCTCCAGCAAGTCCTATAGATTACCTTAAAATTCCCATAGAAACCCTTAAGGTGGGGCTTTGGGCACCCATAATTTATTAGGTCTGGCCAAGGAGAAAGGCGCTAGGATTTTAGTGGCTTCTACCTCTGAAGTGTACGGAGATCCTTTGGTACACCCACAAACAGAAGACTACAACGGAAATGTGAGCCCTGTAGGGCCAAGGGGCGTCTATGACGAGGCCAAACGCTTTATGGAATCTATTACCATGGCTTACCACCGTTTTCACGGACTAGAGACCCGTATTGTTAGAATCTTTAACACCTACGGTCCTAGAATGCGGCTCAATGATGGGAGGGTAGTCCCTGCTTTTATGGGACAGGTACTCCGAGGAGAAGACCTCACCGTATTTGGAGATGGAAGCCAGACCAGGTCGTTTTGTTATATTTCAGATCAGGTAGCAGGTATTTACAGCTTGCTCATGTCTGATTATGCTGAGCCTGTCAATATTGGAAACCCCAATGAAACCACTATTCTAGAATTTGCTCAGGAAATTCAACGCCTCAGCGGTACGGATCAAAAAATAGTATTTAAGCCCCTGCCTCAGGACGACCCGCTTCAGCGAAAACCAGATATTTCACTGGCTAAAAAAGTGTTGGATTGGACCCCGAAAGTATCTAGAGAAGAAGGGATTGCCAAGGTTTTTGACTATTTTAAATCATTACCTGCGGAAGAATTAAATGCTAAGGCACACAGAGATTTTAAATAAATTGTAGGAGAAACAAAGGGTTTCTTTTACAAAGTGTATTTTTACAAAAATTTTTACCCCCATGAATATTCTCATTCTAGGCGCCGGAGGGCGTGAACATACCATCGCATGGAAGCTTAAACAAAGCAGTACGCCAACCCAGTTGTTTGTAGCTTGGAAATGCTGGAACAGCATCTATAGCGACCAATTTAACCATTGGCGTAACTGATTTTCCAGCTATTAAGGAAGCCGTTTTGGCCCATGACATTCAAATGGTGGTAGTGGGGCCAGAAGACCCATTGGTATTAGGAGTACACGACTTTTTTTTAGCAGATTCAGCCCTGGAAAATATTCCAGTGATAGGCCCTCAGAAAGCCGCAGCAGCATTAGAAGGCAGTAAAGATTTTGCCAAGCAATTTCTCATGCGTCACGGCATTCCAACAGCTGCTTACCAAGCTTTTACAGCTGAAAACTTGGCAGCGGGCTATGCTTTCTTAGACACACTCAAAGCGCCTTATGTATTAAAAGCAGACGGATTGGCGGCAGGAAAAGGCGTGCTTATACTAGAAGACTTGGCGACCGCTAAAAAAGAATTAAAAAGCATGCTATTAGACGCTAAGTTTGGCGCTGCGAGTACCACAGTAGTGATAGAAGCGTTTTTAGAGGGCATTGAATTGTCTTGCTTTGTTTTAACAGACGGTAAAAACTACAAAGTACTTCCTACAGCCAAGGATTACAAAAGAATTGGCGCAGGAGATACCGGTTTAAATACCGGTGGCATGGGGGCTATTTCTCCAGTACCTTTTGCAAACGCCGCCTTTATGGATAAGATCCATAAAAGGGTTGTAGAACCTACTGTTAAGGGTCTTGAAAAGGATGGCCTGCCTTATAAAGGTTTTATTTTTATTGGTCTAATCAAAGTGGGAGAAGACCCATTTGTTATAGAATATAATGTACGTTTGGGAGATCCAGAAACAGAGGTGGTCTTGCCTAGACTTAAAATTGATTTGGTTGCCGTATTTAATGCAGTAGCCAACCAAACATTGGATCAAATCCAATTAGAGATTGATCCAAGAACAGCCACAACAGTGATGAGTGTTGCTGGCGGATACCCAGAGGCCTATGAAAAAGGCCATGAAATCTCAGGCTTAGAAACGCCAAGTGATTCCTTGGTTTTTCATGCAGGAACGACAATTCAAAACGGCAGCGTTGTAACCAATGGAGGAAGGGTCTTAGCCGTAACTAGTTTTGGAGACAATCACAAAGAAGCCCTTTCTAAGTCTTACCAGCGATTAAAAGGCATTTCATTTAAAGACATATATTACAGAGAAGACTTAGGTTTTGACCTAGACTAAGTCTAATTTGGATTAAGCCCTAAACAATGAATCTGATTTTCAGGAAAGTTACATTTTCAGGAAAGCCATAAAAAAAGCCCGCTGTAAGCGGGCTTTTTTTATATAATTTTAGGACCAAGCCCTGAGGCTTATATATAAGAATGCGCAGAAACGTCTTTATTTTCTTCTCCTGAATCATTAAAGCTTTTTAGCTGAAGCATCCAATAGATCATAGCTGCAGCGCCAATGCTCATGAAGAACCAGTTTAAAGCGTTAGAAGCCCACCAGTTATCCATACTGCGTAAAGCGTCAAATGGCAAAAACAAATAATCTAAAAAAAGGCTTTCAATTGCTTTAAAAATAGAGACCATCATAATATTTTATTTTATTGTGGGCCTTAAAAACAAACCCATCATTTTTAATATTTAGCGTAACTTTATGCTTGAGAAGTGTATCACAGACCTTCTTGCGCCACAAAAGTATAAAATCTTCTCATGATAAGCCACATTTTTAGTAAAACAAAGCCTGTAAATTTTTTATTGCTTTCTTTTTTATTGGCTGTTTATATTCTTTCGTTCGAGGGGTTTATAGGTATTGGACTTCAAGACAACCAGGGAATAGGGGCGTATTTCATGAAAAACCTAGGTTTTTTCTTAAAAGCCTTAGGGATTTTGGTTCCCGTACTCTTTTTAATTGACTTTATTCTTAAGAGAAACAAATTAGTACTCACCCATAGCTATACCTTATTCTTTTTTGTGGTTTTTTGTGGTTTTTTNTCCNCTATTTTCATGAATACAGCGGTTTTATTGGCCCATTTTTTTGTGCTCTTAGGCCTTAGGAGGCTGTTGAGCTTAAAGACCAAGCAACGCTCTAGAAAAAAAGTATTTGAAGCTTGTTTGTGGTTTTTAGTGGCCAGTTATTTTTACGATTGGACCTTGCTTTATTTCCTATTGTTGCCGACCGTTATATTTATATACGACAAAAATAATCCGAGGTATTGGTCATTAATTTTATGGGCAATTTTGGTGTATGCTGCACTGCTTTGGGGCTTTGTCATTAGAAGCAATCCTGAATCCTTTTTCAAGACCCATTACCTTTTCAATTATCAGCCCCAGGGGTTTTCTGCTAAAATAAGCCCATTAATTATGGTGTTTTACGGCAGTGGCGCTTTGGTGTTGTTGTGGAATTACAGTAGGAAAGCCAGCGCAAAAGTGGCTTCTTTGGGCCGTAAAAATAGCCTGGCCATACTGACTTTGACCGGGTTTTTAGGGGGGTTACTTTACCTTTTTTCTCCTTTTGACGATTACAGCGCCTTGTTATTTGGTTTTTTCCCCATGGCCTTTTTGTGGAGTAATACCACGGAATTACTTCCTAAAATTTGGCAAAAAGAGTTGTTGCTATGGGGTTTTTTAAGTGCGCCACTTTGGGGATTGATCGCTTATTTGGTTCAAAATTAAATGGGTACCTTTGCCTAAAATCACAAGAATATGTTTGCTGCAACTGCCTGGAAAATATTTAACGAGAGCATAGAAAAATACCACCTTATAGATCGTGTAGATCAGGAATTCCACAACCCACACGACACCAAAGAAATTGCCCATTTGTTGTATAAAAAAAATTGGATAGACACTGTTCAATGGCATTTCGAAGACCTGATTAGAGATCCCGCTATAGACCCAGTAGGCGCCCTAGCGTTAAAGAGAAAGATTGACGCCAGCAACCAAGAACGCACCGATTTAGTAGAGTATATAGACAGTTATTTCTATGAGAAGTACAAGGATGTGGCTGCCACAGCCGCTGCTACCATTAACACAGAAAGCCCTGCATGGGCGGTAGACAGACTTTCTATTTTGGCNTTAAAAGTATATCATATGAGGGAAGAGGTACTTAGGGAAGACGCCAGTTCTGACCATATTGCGCAGTGCCAAGAGAAATTAGAAGTGCTGCTCACTCAAAAAGAAGACCTCTGCTTGGCCATAGACCAGTTACTCTTAGACTTTGAGCAGGGTGACAAGTATATGAAGGTATATAAGCAAATGAAAATGTACAACGACAATGAGCTTAACCCAGTTCTCAGAGCCAGCAAGTAGGCCATTAGCAGAACAGCATGTACTGGTCATACGCCTCTCTGCTATGGGCGACGTAGCCATTATGGCACCCGTCTTAAACGCGCTACTCAAACAACACCCCCAACTCTCGGTTACCTTACTCACTCTAGCGAAATGGGCACCCATATTTGCCTCCATTCCTCGATTAAAAACGGTCCCAGTAGAGACCAAAGGCATTCATAAAGGGATAATAGGCCTTTGGCGCCTCAGCCAATCTTTAAAAAAAGAAGGTTTTATAGCCATTGCAGATTTGCACGGCGTATTGCGTTCCCGTCTCTTGTGTTTTTTCTTGTCTTTAAGCGGACACAAATATGCCAGAATAGATAAAGGGAGGGCGGAGAAAAAAGCCTTAACCCGACTCGA
>JGI26246J51724_1001069_pt1 | contig 12683 bp, 9 predicted proteins | sample SaaInlLV_10m_DNA_FD_51724 | JGI IMG/M metagenome (IMG submission 51724) | reverse complement strand
TCTCTGGCCAAACGCTTGTCTTCTTGCTCTTTTTCAAGCTCTACCCTAATAGCTTCCTTTTCTTTTCTCTTTTCTTCACCCACTTCCTTAGAAGCAACTTTCTTGCTCTTATCCGTTTGGAACTGATCTAAAAGAACCTGATGCACTTCTTCTGATATTTTAGTGGTAGGCCTTGCCTCAATAGCATGCCCATTAGCCGCTAGGTAGTCTACCGCTCTATCCAGTGAAATGTTTAATTCTCTTAGGACTTTATTAAGCCTAATGGTTGCATTCTCTGCCATAAAAAAAATTTGTGCTTACTAGTATTTTTCTGCTAATATAAATAATGAAATAGGTTCAAGGATGAAATCCTTTAATTATTTGTGTATTATCTTACTGCTTAACCTTCTAATTCTTCTTTAAGAATTCTAACAACATCTAAAATTGTTTCCTCTTCTAGATCTGTTCTCTTTGCCAGATCTTCTACATCTNGCTCTAATACCGCTCTCGCTGTATCCAAACCGATCTTAGACAATTCAGCAATAATCCATGCCTCTATTTCATCTGAGAATTCTGTCAATTCAACATCTTCCTCTACCCCTTCTCTAAATACGTCTATTTCATAACCAGTCAATTGACCCGCCAATCTAATGTTGTGTCCCCCACGACCAATAGCCTTAGAAACTTCTTCTGGCTTAAGGTACACTTGGGCAGTCATTTTTTCGTCGTCTAATTTTACAGAAGAGACCCTGGCTGGACTCAAAGCCCTTGTCACTAATAAGGTAGGGTTATTTGTCCAGTTAATCACGTCTATGTTCTCGTTGCCCAATTCTTTGACTATTCCGTGAATTCTAGATCCTTTCATACCCACACAGGCACCTACTGGATCTATACGATCGTCGTAAGAATCTACGGCTACTTTGGCCTTTTCTCCAGGGATACGAACCGCCTTTTTAATGGTGATTAAACCATCAAAAACTTCTGGAATTTCTTGAAAGAACAATTGCTCTAANAACAGCGGAGAAGTCCTACTCATAATAATGGAAGGCTTGTTTCCTTTTAATTCTACACTTTCAATAATACCCCTAACATTGTCTCCTTTTCTAAAGAAATCTGCTGGAATTTGCTTGTCTTTCGGAAGGATAATTTCGTTTCCTTCGTCATCTAAAAGAATAATAGCCTGGTGTCTAATATGGTGCACCTCAGCGGTGTATATCTCTCCCTCTAAATCCTTAAATTGCTTGTAGATCGTGGTATTGTCATGCTCATGGATTTTGGCTATTAAATTTTGACGCAATGCCAAAATAGCCCTTCTACCCAAGTCAATTAACTTTACCTCTTCAGAAACATCTTCCCCTACTTCAAAATCCGGCTCAATCTTTCTAGCTTCAGTGATAGATATCTCCTCATTAGGGTCCATCACATCTATATCTTCTACTACTACTCTGTTTCTCCAAATCTCTAAATCCCCTTTGTCCGGGTTAATGATAATATCAAAATTATCATCTGATCCAAATTTCTTTTTTAAGGCACTCCTAAAAACCTCTTCTAAAATGGCCATTAGGGTTACTCTGTCAATAAACTTGTCATCTTTAAATTCTGAGAAAGATTCAATAAGTGCAATATTTTCCATCTTGCTATCTATTAAAATTTAAGGTTCACTTTTGCTTCTTTAATATCTGTAAAAGCAATTTCTTGTTCTTTAGTCACGGTTACTTTTCCTTTGCCTATTGGCTTGGGTTCTCTAGCTTTCCACTGCAATACTATGCCGTGGTCTAGAATTTGGATTAAATTCCCTTCTACCACTTCATTTTCGGTACGAACTGTTAAAGATCGCTGAAGGTTTTTTTTGTACTGTCTGGGCATTACCAAAGGAGTTGTAGCTCCTGCAGAGGCCACATCCAATCCAAAATCAATGGTCTCTTTATCTAAATTATGCTCAATAGCCCTACTCACATTCATGCAATCTTGAAGTGTCACACCAGTATCTCCATCTAAAACCACGGAGATTTTCTTGTCTGTTGTAACTTTAAAATCTATTAAAAATAGTGATGGATTTTCTTCCAACGCTGCATCTAATAAGGTCCTTACTTCTTTTTCGAACATAGATTTATGGGTAATAAAAGAGGGGACTTTTGGTCCCCTCTTATTCCTTTATCATTTAATCGCCACAAATATACAATATTTTAGGCATAATACAATAAAAAACCCAAAGCGAAAACTTTGGGTTTTTTTGTTGGTCTACAAGGACTCGAACCTTGAACGACTGTACCAAAAACAGCTGTGTTACCAATTACACCATAGACCACTACCGTATAAGAGGCTGCAAATTTAAAACAAAGTTTGTATTATCAAAACAAAACTTTTCTTTTTTTTCCAAAGACATTCGTCAGATGGCAATTTTCCGTTGCACACAGGCTTAAAAAGTGATTTTTTAGGGACCTAAAAGCTGTTAAAGCTTTCAAAATTTAAAGCCCGCATAAACATATTAATTAGTAATTTCGCTCTGTTACAAAAAACAAACACATGTTTTCAAAAGATTTTGACCTTTGGGACCGCCGTTTAGGATGGGTGGTTTTCTTTATAGCTTTGATCACTTATGCCCTCACTGTTGAACCTACGGGTAGCTTCTGGGATGCAGGGGAATACATAGCGACTTCAGCCAAACTTCAAATTGGGCATCCGCCAGGGGCGCCATTGCTTCAGATGATTGGGGCATTCTTTGCCATGTTTGCTTTGGAGCCTACAGAAATTGCCAGAATGGTCAATTATGTATCTGGTGTCTCTTCTGCATTCACCATTTTATTCATGTTTTGGACCACTACCAATTTACTTAGAAAATTGGTTGGAAAAACAACTGAATTGTCCAATTCACAAGCCATAGCTATTTTAGGAAGTGGGCTTGTTGGATCATTGGCATTTGCCTATTCTGACAGTTTTTGGTTTAATGCCGTTGAGACGGAAGTTTACGCCATGGCCAGTTTAATCATGGCATTATTGCTTTGGATGGGTTTAAAATGGACCGACAACTTGGATACAGACAGGGGAGATAAATGGCTTGTACTGATCTCTTTTATAGTGGGACTTACTTTTGGGATTCAATTCATGGGCTTTCTAGCCATTCCTTCTATAGGTTTACTTTATTACTTTAAAAAATACAAAACCACCACCGTAAAAAACTTTCTATTGGCCAATATCGCTGTAGTTGGCTTGTTAATGCTGGTCTATAAATTCTCTCTAACCTATGTACTAAAAGCGTTTGGTTGGTCTGAAGTGTTTTTTGTAAACAATTTTGGATTGCCTTTTAATTCTGGCTCCATCATAATGGCTGGAGTATTTGTGGGTGCTTTTTATTACGCTTTAAAGTTTACAAGATCAAAGCAAATGGTCGCTGCCAATACCATAGTGCTTTCTTTAATGTTTCTGATTTTAGGCTTTTCTTCTTGGCTTATGCTACCCATTAGGGCAAACGCTGGGGTGGTCATTAATGAGAATGATCCTTCAGACGCTCGTTCCCTATTGGCTTATTACAACAGAGAACAATACCCGGGTGTAGACAGTCCAGTCTATGGCGCTTACTACTCCAACGCATTTAGTACTGCAAGTATTGAAAAAGACGACAAACCTAAATATGAAAAAGATTACGCCACAGGGAAATATGTGATAGTGAATCATTTTCAAGGAGCGCTACAAGGATCAGACCCTGCACATGAGGGCTTATTACCCAGGATGTGGAGCGAACAAAACGCTGAAAATTATATGCGCTATTTTGGACCGCTGAAATTTAGTATTAAAAGAGATTATTTAGGCAATAAAGAATTGACCTCTACCGTGGGGCAATTTAAAAATGGCTTAGAAAAAGGAGAGATTGATGTAGAACAATACATTTCTTTTTTAAGAGAATTTAGAGACTATATAGACGTTATTCCACCGACCCTAATGGATAATATTAATTATATGTTTTCTTTCCAATTCAATTATATGTATTGGCGTTATTTTATGTGGAATTTCACAGGAAAACAAGACGACATACAGGGACGTTATGACAATCACGGGAACTGGCTTAGTGGCATTTCTTTTATAGACAGTCCTAGATTGGGAAGCCAAGAGAATTTACCTGCTGATCTTTTAAACAATAAGGGAAGAAATACCTATTTTTTCCTGCCTTTACTGCTGGGCATTATTGGCATACTGTTCCAGCTTAAAAAAGACAAAAAACAATTTTGGACCTTGTTTGTGTTCTTTATGTTTACAGGTCTGGCCATACAATTTTACACCAACCCTTCTATTTTTCAACCCAGAGAGCGCGACTACTCGCTGGTAGGCTCATTTTATATTTTTGCCCTTTGGATTGGTTTAGGGGTGTACGGGCTGTTTAACGAATTATCTTCGTTCACTAAAAAGGCCTGGCTTTCCCCAGCCGTGGTTGGATTGTGTTTTTTAGCGGTACCTGCGCTTATGGGATTCCAAAACTGGGACGACCACGATAGGTCTAACAGAAAAACGGCACAGAGTTCGGCCAAAGCTTATCTGAACTCTACCCAAAAAGATAGTGGTGCCATATTATTTACCATTGGAGACAACGACACTTTTCCACTCTGGTACGCCCAAGAAATTGAGGGATACAGAACAGATGTTAGGGTCATTAACACCAGCCTTTTTGCAACAGATTGGTATATAGATCAAATGAAGAGAAAGGCATATGAAAGTGATCCCATACCTTCTCAACTCACCCACGATCTGTACCACTATGGCAATAGAGATGCCATTTATTTCCAAGAAGTAACAGACAAACGATGGGACATTAAGGACTTTTTAAATTGGGTGGGCAGCGACAAGCCCCAAACAAAATTTAAATACCTCTTAGGAGCACAAGGTGCAGACTTGAGTCAGTACTCTGAAAGCAACCTAGATATTGTGTACTACCCAACAAATAAAATCAGGGTTCCTGTAAACAAAGAAAATGTATTGGCCAGTGGCCTGGTGAAAGCCAAAGACAGCGCCTTAATTGTAGATTATATAGACATTGACCTGCCTAAATCTGCCCTACCAAAAAACAGGTTACTCATGCTGGATCTTTTGGCCAATAATGATTGGAAAAGGCCCCTCTACTTTTCAGGAGGAAGTTTTGAAGCTGGAGAGTATTTGTGGATGAAAGACTACCTCCAATTAGATGGTTTGGCCTATAAATTGGTCCCTATTAAAACCAAATACGAAAGTGTTTTTGAAATGGGTAGAATAGACACTGAGACCATGACAGACATAGTGAAAAGTTGGGAATGGGGAAATTCAGGTGATCCAGAAGTTTATATTGACACCCAAACAAGGGTGCAAGGATTGTCTTTTAGAAGCAACCTTGCCAGACTAACAGAAACCCTGATTGGAGAAAATAAATTGAGTGAGGCTAAAGAGATTTTAGATATTGGCATGAAAAACATGCCTCTAAAAGGTTTTGATTACTACAACTTTGTGGTCCCATTTATTGAGGGTTATTACGCTGTAGGAGCCCCCGAAGAAGCGAGGGGTATTTTTCAAGATCTCAAAAATATTTACCAAGACCACTTGAATTATTATGCGGCAATGGATATTACTGATCAGTATAACAGCATTCAAAATATTATTGAAAACTTGGAGGGTTACCGAAGGATCTTAGACGTGTTGTCCATAGGAGACAGTCCTGAAATTACCCAAGAAGAAAGGCTTGAATTTGAGGTATTTATGGACAAGTTCTCTCATTTCTACGAGGGAGCTGAAGAAGAAAATAACCGCTTTGANGCAGCGCATTCCAACGAAACCATTCTATTAGATAGTTTGCTAGAATAGCACCGTATTAGTCCACTAAAATTGTGAGGGATTTAGGCGTATTCTTCTATAATACCCATAAGGGTTACAGCATCTTGTTCTCCGCTTTGGCGCCAAACCATCTCACCACCTTTGTACACCATTAGTGTAGGCAATGTAGTGACCCTTAAAGCGGCTGCTAAATCTTTGTTTTTGTCTGCATCTATTTTAATGACCTTTCCTTTGTCTCCAATAGCAGCAGCAACACTTCTAAGCACGTCGTGCATAGACTGTGAAGACGCATCCCAATCTGCATAAAAATCTATAAGGACTGGAACATTTAAGTCTATTAATTCGCCAAATTTTGACATAGCATTTATTTATAATACAATCAAATGTAATAAAAAAACCTAAAACACCACTTAAACCGACTTTTTTAGGGTAATCACCGTGATTTCTGGCCATATACCTACCCTTCCAGGGTAGCCCAAGAACCCAAAGCCCCTATTGACATTAATGTATTGGCCCAGCTCTTTGTATATTCCTGCCCATTGCTTGTACCGCCATTTTACAGGACTCCATTTAATCCATCCTGGAATTTCAATCCCAAATTGCATTCCATGGGTATGACCGCTCAAGGTTAAATGAAAATGCTGTGCATGAGGAATGACCTCTGCCTCCCAATGGGAAGGGTCGTGTGACAACAATATCTTAAAATCGTTTTCTTTAATCTCAGCAATAGCCTTATTGAGGTCTCCCGCTTTCTTAAAGCCTCCTTTTCCCCAATTCTCCACCCCTACAATGGCTATTTTCTCTCCATTTCTCTCAATGTATTTGTGCTCATTCAAAAGGAGCTTAAAGCCCATTTCTTGCTGAATTTCTTTGAGCCTATTTAGATTGGCCTCCTTAGCTTCTGGAGAAGTCCAGGAAACATAGTCTCCATAATCATGATTCCCCAATACAGAAAATACCCCGTCTTTGGCTTTCAACTTTGAAAAAGCAGACATCCATGGTTCCATCTCACTGGCCGTATTATTGACAAGATCTCCTGTAAAAAAAAGAACGTCTGATTGCTGTTGGTTAATCAGATCAATTCCGTAAGCTATTTTTTCTGCATTGTCAAAACTACCCGAGTGAATATCTGAAATTTGGCTGATCTTGTAGCCGTCAAAAGCCTCAGGTAAATCTTCAAAAGTAAGGACGTATTCCAGTACCTTGTAACGGTATTTTCCTCGGAACATTCCATAAAGTAAGGCCCCAAAAGGTAGGGCGGCAATACCCAAGGCTAAGGCACTAATAAAACGTCTTCTCGAAGGAATAACCACAGCTCGCTCCCAATGAAATAACTTCACTATTCCAGCCCACATAAATCTAAAAATATCTTCAAATAGTAAAAAAATAACTACTGCGATACTAAATAAAAACCAACTACCCACTAACCCCATTGCATAGGACTTATAAGGATTCGACACCCTAAATTCCACGGGGGAAAAAGCAAAATGGAAGAGAAAAAATGCGAGTACTAAAAGGGCAGAAATAACATAGAACCCTGAGAACAAAGGGCTTTTAAAGACGGTTTTAAAGGCATAATAGCAGTACCAGGCAAAACCCACATAAAAAAGCACAAAAAACAACCAACGCATATTTTTTTTTAAACAAAGATAAGACTTTAGTAAGGACTATTGATTAGGGACAATACCTCTTTAACCCGATTCTCTTGGGTGGTAAATCTATGGGTGTCTGACAGCAGCGAAGCACTATGCATAGACACTTTGGGCGAATGATCCAACACTTTTTCTGCAGCCACACCAGACATATGAATGGCTTTAAAGCCCGCTTTCTTAAAAATAAGGGCATTTTGAGCAGTCACACCACTTCCAGGCATAATTTCTACCCCAGTATTCATAGCTTTTAAATCTTTTAATTGAACCAGACCGTCTAAGGCTTTTGAAGCAGCTCCGGAAGTTAGTACCGATGAACTCCTATATCAGCTAATTTCAAGAGCGTTTCTTTTGGGTCTAAAACCCAGTCAAAAGCCCTGTGAAAAGTAAATTTCATTCCAGAGGCTGCTGCAACCAAAGCAGTGGTCCTGGACACATCTAAACTACCCTCTGCTGCTAAAATTCCTGAAACAACACCTTCAAAACCCAGTTCCTTGCATTTCGCTATGTCTTCCAGCATACTATTAAACTCTCCCGATGTGTAAGAAAAATCGCCTCCCCTTGGACGAATCAAAACCCTAGTGGGCAGTGAAATAATTTTAGTATACTCTTTTAGGAGGCCTATGGAAGGTGTAAGCCCACCAAGCGCCAAGCCAGTACAAAACTCAATTCTGTGAGCACCTGCACTTTGGGCAGCTAAAGCTGAGTCTAACGAGTTACAACAAACTTCTAAAATCATAATTGATACAAATATAAGCGAAACGTTTCCATTAAAATCTGTATTTTTAAATCCACAAATAAAACGAAATGAGATACCTATATATTGTATTGGGATGTGCCGCATTTATTGGCCTAATAAAATATTGGATTCCTATGGTAGACCGCATTATTCTATGGATAGAGCGTTTGTGGTCCAAATTGTTTCGTTCCTAAACCAACCGACCAAATGCAAAGAAGAAAATTCCTCCAAGCTGCAGGACTGAGTGCAACAGCACTAGTCGCCCAGCAGCTACTAGCCAAAGAAAGCAAGAAAAGCACCAAACGCAGTGATGCAATAAAACCGCTGACCATCTGTACTTGGAACTTTCACCGCGCAACTGCTAAGTCATGGGAAGTAATCTCTAATGGGGGTACTGCTTTAGATGCAGTAGAACAAGGGGTCATGGTAGAAGAGTCCGATTTATCTAATCAGACCGTTGGAAAAGGCGGAAGACCAGACAGGGATGGAGAAGTAACTCTAGACGCTTGTATTATGGATGCCGAGGGAAACTGCGGATCAGTGGTCTATTTACAAAATATTGCCCACCCTATCAATGTGGCTAGAAAGGTAATGGAAGAAACGCCCCACGTGATGTTAGCTGGGAAGGGAGCCGAACAGTTCGCCTATGAAATGGGTTTTAAAAAAGACAATTTACTCACGCCCCAATCAAAAGCTGAATGGGAAACTTGGAAAATAACCTCCCAATACAAACCCATTATAAATATTGAAAATCACGACACTATAGGCATGCTGGCCATAGACAAAAACGGAGACCTCTCTGGCGCTTGTACTACATCCGGTATGGCTTACAAAATGGCTGGTCGTGTTGGTGATTCCCCCATTATTGGCGCCGGACTATTTGTAGACAATGAAATAGGTGCTGCAACTGCTACTGGGGTGGGAGAAGAAGTGGTAAAATCAGTGGGTAGTTTTTTAATCGTAGAACTCATGAGACAAGGGTTTAGCCCTCAAAAAGCCTGTGAAGAAGCGGTGGGCCGCATTGTGAAAAAAAATCCTGAATACGCCAACTTTCAAGTGGGCTTTATCGCTTTAAACAAAGCGGGAGAAACGGGCGCATTCTGTATTCAACCAGGATTCTCTTATAGTTATTACGACCATTTTGGCCAAGAAAACAGACCGGCTACTTCTTATATTTAATGTATCATTGTGTGCGTAAAAACGCACCCTAAAATGGACTTTAANATAGAGTCCTCAATAATTTTTTTAGAATGTCCAAAAAAAGACTTTTCCTCTTAGACGCCTATGCTTTAATATTTAGAGGCTATTACGCACTNATTAAAAATCCAAGAATTAACTCTAAAGGGGAAGACACCTCTGCCATCATGGGGTTCATGAATTCTTTATTCGATGTAATTAAAAGAGAGCAACCAGACCATTTAGCGGTATGCTTTGACAAAGGCGGCAGTAGTGAACGCACCGAGTTATTTCCAGCATACAAAGCCAATAGATTAGAGACGCCAGATGCTATTAGACTCGCAGTGCCTTATATTCAAGAAATTCTAAGGGCCATGCACATCCCAGTTGTCGTTTTAGAAGGCTTAGAAGCAGACGACATTATTGGTACGCTAGCCAAACAGGCAGAAAAAGAAGACTACCAGGTCTTTATGGTCACCCCGGACAAAGACTTTGGTCAATTGGTGTCTGAAAATATTTTCATGTATCGTCCCGCAAGGATGGGGAATGGAATTGAAATTTGGGGGATTCCTGAGATTCAAAAAAGATTTGGTGTAGAAAGGCCTGAACAAGTCATAGACTATTTAGGCATGATGGGAGACGCCAGTGACAATATACCAGGACTTCCAGGCGTAGGAGAAAAAACAGCCAAAAAGTTTTTGGCAGATTTTGGAAGCATGGAAAACCTTTTGGCCAACACAGATCAGCTCAAAGGGAAAATGAAAGAAAAAGTTTCTGAAAACGCTGCACTCGGTTTACTGTCAAAAAAATTAGCCACCATTAATATTCATTGTGACGTTACTTTTAATGCAGCCGCTTATGAGCTCTCCACACCAGATAGCGAAAAGGTTCAGGCCATTTTTGAGAAACTGGAATTTAGAAGGCTTACGGAGCAATTTCTTAGGTTGTTTTTCNCACCNAAAGAAACCCCAAACAATCNAGAGGCCAACAGTCAGAAAAAGGCAGAAGCTACTAGCGCTGGAAGTGGGCAATTTGGGCTTTTTGACACCGCTGAGAACAGCACAGATGGCGTACAAATATTCAGCTCAAGAAAAACCATAAATGAAGTTTCCCACCACTATCAATTGGTAAGCCCAGGACTGGGCATGAAACTATTTACCCAAAAACTATTGCAACAACCTCAGGTGTGTTTTGACACAGAAACAACCAGCCTAGATCCTTTAGAAGCGAACCTTGTTGGTCTGGCATTTAGCTGGGAGGCCCATAAAGGATTCTACATATCCCTTCCTGAAGACCAGGAGGAAACAAGTGAAATCTTATCTGAACTCAAAGCATTTTTCCAGCACGAAGGCATTGAAAAGGTAGGGCAAAATCTAAAATATGACCTTAAGGTACTCCACCGTTATGGCATTGAAGTAAAAGGCCCTTGTTTTGACACTATGTTGGCCCATTACCTCATCAATCCAGACATGAGACACAACCTAAGCGTTCTGAGCGAAACTTACTTAAACTACACGCCCATAGCTATTGAGACGTTAATAGGAAAAGGAAAACAAAAAATAAGTATGAGAGAAGTGGCGCTTGATCAGCAAGTAGCCTATGCGGTAGAAGACGCAGACCTTTGCTTTCAGTTGGCACAACAATTCAAAACAGAATTGGCGGCTGCAGGAAATGAGTCTCTTTTCGTAGACATGGAGGCACCCTTGTTAAGGGTATTGGCGGGNATGGAATTAGAAGGCATTAACCTAGATGTGGCCTTTCTAAACGAACTATCTGTAACCTTAGACAAGGATATTCTCCAATTAGAAAAAGACATTTATGAGGCCGCAGGAGAAACCTTTAATATTGCTTCTCCAAAACAATTGGGCGACATTCTTTTTGGAAAAATGCAGTTGGTAGAAAAACCAAAAAAAACCAAGACAGGGCAATACTCTACCGCAGAAGATGTACTGTCTTATTTGGCCAAAGAACACAAAATAATTGCCGATGTTTTAGCATACAGAGGGCTTGCTAAGCTGAAAAGCACCTATGTAGACGCACTACCGCTCCAAGTGTCTGCTCAAACAGGAAGGGTACACACAGACTATATGCAAACGGTAGCNGCAACGGGAAGATTGAGCAGCAACAATCCAAATTTACAGAACATTCCTATCAGAACAGAAAGGGGAAAACAGATCAGAAAAGCCTTTATTCCAAGAGATCAAGAGCACCTATTATTGGCAGCAGATTACTCTCAAATAGAATTAAGGATCATAGCGGCACTCAGTGAAGAAGACAATATGATCGCTGCCTTTAAAGAAGGCGCAGACATACATGCTGCCACTGCAGCAAAAGTATTTAATGTGCCTCTAGAATCCGTAAGTAGGGAGCAGCGAAGCCATGCCAAAACCGTTAATTTTGGTATTATCTATGGTGTATCTGCCTTTGGACTCAGCAACCAAACAGATTTGAGCAGGGCAGAATCAAAAGCACTCATAGACACCTATTACGAAAGTTATCCAAAGCTCAAGGCCTATATGAATAGTCAAGTAAATTTTGCCAGAGAAAATGGTTATGTGGAAACAGTATTAGGACGTAGAAGGTATTTAAAAGACATTAACGCCAACAATGCCATAGTAAGAGGTGCAGCAGAGCGAAATGCAGTGAATGCGCCTATTCAGGGAAGTGCCGCAGATATTATAAAGTTGGCTATGATAGCAGTTCAAAAGGCACTAGACGACCAAAAGTTACGAACAAAAATGCTTCTACAAGTACATGATGAATTGGTCTTTGATGTGTACAAACCAGAGCTAGAACAAGTCAAAGCACTTGTTAAATCTGCCATGGAAAACGCGTTTACGCTCACCGTCCCTTTAGACGTAGAATTAGGGGTAGGTGAAAACTGGCTAGAAGCCCACTAAAAAAGTGACCAAACACCGGCTAACTAAGTCACCGTTTATGGTGAATAATTTATCTGACAAACCTGTAAGTAGCTTTAATTAAAAAAGTGTTTTCTAATTTTTGATTTAGGATCTGATCCCTAAGACTGAAACCTAATCCATCCATTGGATTGGCAAAACCTGTAGCCCCCTGTGACCAAACCAGCTCATCAATATGAGTGGCCACGTACCAGATAGGGTTCCATGAGTCGTCCCAATTGTTGCCATTTTCAGAGACAAACTCATCTCCTTTTACCCCTGCGGCAGTGACAGAAAAGGCAAAAGCAGTTCGCTTGTCTAAATAACTATCTAATATAAAAGCTACTCTGTCTCCCTGAAAGCCATCTCGCCTAGACAAACGCTTTTCTATTTTATCAGGTTCAGTGTCAAAACAACGCACCGCTACATAAAGGTATTTAGAATCATAGG
>JGI26246J51724_1001067_pt1 | contig 12692 bp, 8 predicted proteins | sample SaaInlLV_10m_DNA_FD_51724 | JGI IMG/M metagenome (IMG submission 51724) | reverse complement strand
GCCATAGAATTTCCTAAAATTTTTGGTAGATAGATTTTGATTGATCAGATGGGCTTAGCATGCAGAAGAAAATTTTAAATTGATTAAAAAACACAGGCCTGGCCTTTTGTAGAAAGGACCTTAATCTTTTGTTTGACAACGTTGAGAACCATTTGCGGCAAAGATTAACATAAAAAACTGGTCTAAAGTATTGTTTATAAATCATTATTATGAAATATTAGATCAATTCCCGATGGAGTATCACATGCTCTGAACGGCGGCCTCTCTATCTTTTATTAAGGCTTGATTTCGGTAAGGTTCTTCAAAGTTTTCTATCAAACCAGATCCCAAATCTCTTTCAGCTCAGCCCGCAAGTAATCTTTGATGATGGCAGGGGCAACTTCTTCATAATCCTAAAGCATCTTTAATTCGGGCCGCGCCGCTTTATACGTTTTCAAATCTGCTTTTGCCGCATCTTTGTTATTCAAATGCACGTTAATCGCAGCCCTAAACCCATCATAGCGGCTATGCTGCGACCTGTCATAAAGCGTGTATAACAATTTCAGCGCCTGCTCCGACTGGTTCATTGCCATATAGAGAAACCGAAAAAGCTTTCATAAGATTTGCGTTGAACAGGATCCAATTTGATGGCCCTTAGAGAAAGCTTTTCCGCCTCGGCAAAGCGCCCCTCGTTACAAATCGCCATGCCATATTGAGAGTTTGATCTTGGATGGCTGGGGTTGAGCTCCAAGGCTTCTTTGGCATATTTCATCCGCTGATCGTAACCTTCTTTTCATATTGAAGGAATTTCTATGATTTGAAGCCGCATCTGGGCTTTAGGATCAAGCCGACAAGCAAGCTCAGACAGTTCATGAAAGCTTGCCTCCATCACGTTTCGGCGTGATTTATACTTGGCTTCTAAGCGCACAGAAAAAGGCATTTACGCATTTAAACATAGGCATCAAACAATTCTGGATCTTTTTCAATTGCTTCATCGCACAGCTCAATCACCTGCATATTGCGCTCATCCCTAAACCTGTTGAACTGGTTGAAACTCGACCAGCACAGGATCGCCACCCGTATTGAATATCCGCCCTCCATGTTCTTGAAACAGATTGTCCATAATTTCACGGCAAGATCTAAACGTAGGCAGCGTTATAGCTTCGCTATGGGCCATCATTCTGGTGAAACCCACAATATCTTTCATGAAATAACTGCTATTTTTCAGACTATCTTCGCCTCGGACATATCAAACTCCTCTAACAGGCAAAGCGGCCGCAACCCCAGCCTATGAAATGTTTATACGAGATTTTATAAGCTTTTAACGCAAAAGAAAGACCACATTTGCGCGGCATGCGCAGAGGAAATCAAACACAAGCGCCTTGAACAGTCCGATCTAATAAGTTGCGCGACCGCCGCTTAGGTCAAAGACAGATCCCGTGGTGAATGAATTTTCCGAAGTGCTCAGCCAAGTGATCATTTGGGCGGCTTCTTCAACCTGTAAAAAGCGCCCACGGGGAATCTTAGACAACATATAGTCGATATGTTTCTGGCTCATTTGATCGAAAATTCGGGTTTTCGCCGCGCCGGGGTCACACAATTCACCGCAATATCCATATCAGCATGTTCTTTGCCCAAGGATTTGGTTAAGGCGATCACCCCAGCTTTAGAGGCAGAATAGGCCGCAGCATTCGGGTTTCCTTCTTTTCCCGCCACCGAGGCAACGGTTACAATGCGCCCATAGCCTTGCTCCATCATGGATGGCACCACCGCGCGGCAACAATGGAAGGTGCCGTTGAGATTAATGTCGATAATCGATTTCCATTCATCTGGGTCATAAGCCACAAGCTTTGCGTTTGATCCCGCAACACCAGCGCATGTGATCAAAATTGAAATAGACCCATAGTCAGCTTTGGTTTTTTCCGCTGCGTCTTTCACCGCATTCGCATCAGCCACATCCACAGGCATCGCGGCGGCACCCTGCCCCAATCGTGCGACTGCGGCCTGCCCCTGCGCATCATCTTGATCCCAAATCATCACTCCCGCGCCGCTGGCGATGAAGCGTTGCGCAACAGCAAATCCGATGCCCTGCGCGCCGCCAGTGATCACCGCCAAACGGCCATTTAAATCATAGTTATTCATCTCAAAAACCCTTTTAAAACGCCGNTTCCAGATACATCACATTAAAATGGCACGTCATCCGCCANTACCACAAAACGCGAGACCACTTTTTTAATCCCGGCCTTTTCAAAGGCGATTGTCAATTTATCGCCTTCAATCTCAGACACGCAACCATAGCCAAACTTTTGATGAAACACCCGCACACCGATTGTAAAACTTGAAACCGCAACCGCATCAATCGTCATATGCGCGCTTTCGCGCGGTTGGCTTATCGGGCGCTCAGCGCTTTGGGATTGCAAGCGCTTCCACCCCGGTGAGGCGTAGCCCCCGCCGATATTTTCCATATCAACAGCCAAATTTGACGCCTCACTCTGCATTCCATAGGCACCGCCATAAAGACCCGGGGGGGTCAGAACATCGACGTGATCAGCAGGCAGCTCATCAATGAACCGAGAAGGCATTGAAGATTGCCATTGTCCAAAAATGCGCCGGTTGCCCGCAAAACAAATCGTACACAGACGCTCTGCGCGCGTAATCCCCACATAGGCAAGACGGCGCTCTTCTTCCAAACCACGCTGACCAGTTTCATCCATNCTGCGCTGCGAGGGGAATAAACCATCTTCCCACCCTGGTAGGAAAACGGCTGGAAACTCGAGCCCTTTGGCGGCATGCAGCGTCATAATGCTGACTTTCTCACCAGCCTCATCGCGCTCATTNTCCATCACCAGCGACACATGCTCTAAAAACCCTTGTAAATTCTCAAATTGATCGAGCGCTTTNACCAATTCTTTCAAGTTTTCCAACCGCCCCGCCGCTTCGGGTGTTTTGTCATTCTGCCACATCTCGGTATAGCCCGATTCATCCAATATCACCTCAGCCAATTCTTGATGGGATATTGATTGATCTTGCATCGCTTTGCGCCACCGCCCCAGCCCATCGACCAAACGGCCCAGCTCAAGCGCCCCTTTGCCCGACAGGCCTTTGGCCTCCAAAAGCAGCCTCGCCCCTTCCGTTAAGGCAATGCCTTCTTGGCGCGCCATAGATTGAATTTTCTGCTGGGCTTTATCTCCCAGCCCGCGTTTGGGCGTATTCACGATCCGTTCAAAGGCTAAATCATCACTGGGGCTACAAACCAGTCGAAAATAAGCCATCGCATCGCGAATTTCCATCCGCTCGTAAAACCGTGGCCCCCCAATCACGCGATAGGGTAAACCAATGGTCAAAAACCGATCTTCAAAGGCGCGCATTTGATGNCTGGCCCGGACCAAAATCGCCATTTGATCTGGACTAAACTTATCAAGACCACGGCTGCCTTGTTGAAGCGCTTCGATCTCATCGCCAATCCAGCGGGCCTCTTCTTCGGCATCCCAATGCCCGATCAAACGCAGCTTTTCACCTTCGTCAAGATCGGTCCAAAGCTCTTTGCCCAACCGCCCTGTATTGCCTGAAATAACGGCGCTTGCGGCGGCAAGAATATGCGGCGTTGATCTGTAATTTTGCTCCAACCTTACGGTTTTCGCTCCCGCAAAATCCTTTTCAAATTTCAAAATATTGCCCACTTCGGCGCCCCGCCAGCCATAGATTGACTGATCATCATCACCAACACAGCAGATATTTTTGTGACCACCAGCCAATAATCTAAGCCACAAATACTGCGCAACATTGGTATCTTGATATTCGTCCACCAGGATGTATTTGAACCACTGCTGATATTGCTGAAGAACATCCGGCTGCGTTTGAAAAATCTTAACGACATGCAGTAACAGATCGCCAAAATCCACCGCATTTAATGCCTTGAGGCGCTCTTGATAGGCCGCATAGAATTCGGTGGCGCGGTGATTGAAAGCACCCGCTTCAGCCGCGGGTACATTTTCAGGCCCCCAAGCTCGGTTTTTCCACTGATCGATAATGCCAGCCAATTGCCGCGCCGGCCACCGCTTATCATCCACATCAGAGGCCACGAGCAATTGCTTTAATAGCCGTATCTGATCATCCGTATCCAAAATCGTGAAGCTGCTTTTCAGCCCAACCAATTCTGCATGGCGCCGCAGAAGCTTGACGCAAATCGAATGAAACGTNCCCATCCAAGGCATCCCTTCAACAGATTGCCCTAGCAATTCTGCAACGCGGNTTTTCATCTCGCGGGCGGCTTTATTGGTAAATGTTACCGACAATATCTCATGAGGACGCGCCCGCCCNGTCGTTAACAAATGCGCAATCCGGCAGGTTAAGGCTTTGGTTTTTCCCGTCCCTGCCCCCGCCAACATCAAAACCGGCCCGTCAAGCGCTTCAACAGCAGCGCGCTGCGCCGGATTCAGTTGATCAAGATAAGGGCTTGGCCGCGCCGCGATCGCTTGTGCAGAAAGAGAAAGCTCTGCGGGTTTATGGGTGTTATCATAGCTGCTCATGGCGGCAAAGTAGCGCCAATAAAGCTGATTGAAAAGAGAATGTTCAGCAAATGTTCTATTATTTTCTTTCGATCAGATGTCTATGCAAAAAGATCAAAAAGCCAAAAAGCACGAAGTTTATTCATCCAATTGCCGCCGCGGCTCTAGACAAGAACATCTTGGTTTCGCCATATACGGATATGGATTTAGACACACGATATCCCGGCATCTTCGACCTGAAACTGGCCGCAAAGCGCAAATTACCGCATTTTGTCTGGGAGTATCTTGATAGCGCCACCGGAACAGAAAGCACTCTTGTCAATAATCGCATCGCCTTTGATCAGTTGCGCATGATGCCATCGGTTTTACATGGGCCGCTCGCGGTTGATCTTAATTGCAATTTTTTAGGAAAAACCTTCGATCTGCCTTTTGGCGTTGCACCAGTGGGACTGTCGGGACTGATCTGGCCCAATGCCGAAACGCTGCTGGCGCGCAATGCTAAGGACAACAATCTACCCTATACCCTGTCAACGGTTGCGTGCCAAACCCCGGAAACCATTGGTCCTGTGGCAAACGGAAATGGCTGGTTTCAGCTTTACCCGCCGCGCGACCCTGAGATCCGCACAGATATGCTGAGCCGCGTTAAAAATGCGGGCTTTGATACTTTAGTCTTAACGGTTGATCTGCCCGTAGCCAGCCGGCGCGAACGCCAAACACGAAGCGGCATCACTCAGCCTCCAAGGCTTACGCCGCGCCTTCTGGCCCAAATCGCTCAAAAACCACATTGGGCGCTCGCAACGGCCGCCTTTGGGCGGCCCGCCATGCCGTTTTTGAACAAATATGCAAAGGTTAAACCTGGCATGCCCCCCACCGCCCATATCGGCTATTTGCTGCGGGCCTCGCCCGATGAGGCCTATCTACGCTGGCTTCGAGAAAATTGGCAGGGCTCGTTGATTGTCAAAGGTATTTTGAACCCCGATGATACCAAGCGGTTGGAACGCATTGGGGTCGACGCGTTATGGGTGTCAAACCATGCCGGCCGGCAATTTGACGGCGCGCCCGAAAGTATCAGCATGCTACCCAGCATTCGCCGTGCCACAACACTTCCGCTGATTTTTGACAGCGGTATTGAAAGCGGTTTGGATATCCTGCGCGCGCTTGCGCTGGGTGCAGATTTTGTGATGCTTGGGAAAGCATGGCATTATGCTTTGGGCGCGCTAGGGCCGCTGGGTCCGGCACATTTAACAGATATTTTACGCAAAGATCTTATCGCCAATATGGGCCAATTGGGGCTCGAAAATCTAAAAGACTGCGCCGGCAAAATAATCGCAAAACAGCCTGGTTAAGCTTTGGCGCGGCGCATGCTTTAAACGGCGGCGGAACACCGATACACACCACGCCTTACATAAATTTTGACAATGAAAGCCGACAGTAGTAATTCTGCAGCGCAGCATGACGTAGGATACCCCCATCGTTTCAGATTTTCACGCGTAGACTTCAACCAAGGACGATCAAATGACTGATTTCAAAAAAATTCTTATTGCAAACCGCGGCGAAATTGCCATCCGCATCATGCGCGCTGCGAATGAAATGGGAAAGAAAACAGTCGCCGTTTTTGCCGAGGAAGATAAACTGGGCCTGCACCGCTTTAAGGCCGATGAAGCTTACCGCATTGGGGAAGGCTTAGGTCCCGTTGCCGCCTATCTATCAATTGATGAAATTATCCGGGTTGCGCTGGCATCGGGCGCAGATGCCATCCATCCAGGATACGGGTTGCTGTCTGAAAACCCTGATTTCGTTGATGCTTGCGTGAAGAATGATATTGCTTTTATCGGCCCTCGCGCGGAAACCATGCGCGCGCTTGGCGATAAAGCATCGGCGCGCCGCGTGGCGGTTGAAGCTGGTGTCCCGGTTATTCCCGCAACCGAAGTGCTTGGGGATGATGTTGCCGATATCGCGCGGCAAGCTGAAGATGTTGGCTATCCATTGATGTTAAAAGCCTCTTGGGGCGGCGGCGGGCGTGGCATGCGCCCCATCACCCATCCAGGCGAGCTGGAAGAAAAAGTGCTAGAGGGGCGCCGCGAAGCAGAAGCCGCCTTTGGCAATGGTGAGGGCTATTTAGAGAAGATGATTCTACGCGCCCGGCATGTTGAGGTGCAAATTCTGGGCGATAAGCAGGGTGCGATCTATCACCTCTGGGAGCGTGATTGCTCTGTCCAGCGACGCAACCAAAAAGTCGTTGAGCGGGCACCGGCCCCCTATCTAAACGAGGCCCAGCGCGCAGAGCTCTGCGAATTGGGGCGGCGCATTTGCGCGCATGTGAATTATGAATGCGCAGGTACAGTTGAATTTTTGATGGATATGGACAGCGGTAAGTTTTACTTTATCGAGGTAAACCCCCGGGTACAGGTTGAGCATACTGTAACCGAAGAGGTCACCGGTATTGATATCGTTCAAGCACAAATTTTGATTGCCGAAGGCAAAACGCTGGCCGAGGCGACGGGAAAGCCATCGCAAACTGAGATTAGATTGAACGGTCACGCGCTTCAGACNCGGATCACCACTGAAGACCCNCAAAATAACTTTATTCCCGATTATGGGCGTTTAACCGCCTTTCGCAGCGCCACCGGCATGGGCATTCGCCTTGACGGCGGCACCGCCTATGCGGGCGGCGTCATCACGCGCTATTATGACTCGCTTTTGGTGAAAGTCACAGCCTGGGCACCCACGCCCCAAAAGGCGATTGCGCGTATGGATAGAGCGCTGCGCGAATTTAGAATTCGTGGTGTCAGCACAAATATTGCCTTTGTCGAAAACCTGCTCAAACACCCAATATTTTTGAGCAATGAATATACCACAAAATTTATCGATGACACGACAGACCTGTTCGATTTTAAAAGCCGTCGTGACAGAGGCACGCGCGTGCTCACTTACATCGCCGATATCAGCGTCAACGGGCATCCCGAAACAACCGACAGACCGCGCCCTGCAGCCGACATAAAGCCGCCAAAGCCTCCTAAAACTGAGGGTATTGCGCAGCCCGGTACCCGCAACCTGCTGGAAGAAAAAGGTCCAAAAGCCGTTGCGGATTGGATGTTGGATCAAAAAGCTTTGCTGCTAACTGACACAACGATGCGCGATGGGCATCAATCGCTTCTGGCGACCAGAATGCGTTCGATCGATATGATCAAAGCCGCCCCGGCCTATGCCAGCACGCTGCCTAATTTGTTGAGCGTCGAATGCTGGGGGGGCGCCACATTCGATGTCGCCTATCGGTTTTTACAAGAATGCCCTTGGCAAAGGTTGCGCGACCTCCGGGCCGCGATGCCAAACCTGATGACCCAAATGTTGCTGCGGGCCAGCAACGGTGTGGGCTATACGAATTATCCCGATAATGTGGTGCAAAGCTTCATCACGGAAGCTGCCAATGGCATTGATGTTTTTCGTATTTTTGACAGTCTGAACTGGGTTGAAAATATGCGCGTTGCGATGGATGGCGTGATAGACTCTGGAAAAATATGNGAAGCAAGCATTTGTTACACGGGTGATATTTTGAATCCGGACAGAGCAAAATATGACATAAAGTATTACGTTTCCATGGGCAAAGAGCTGCGCGATGCGGGCGCTCATATACTGGGCCTGAAAGATATGGCCGGATTGCTCAAACCGGCAGCTGCACGCCAGCTGATCACCGCTTTAAAAACCGAAGTTGGCTTGCCCATTCATTTCCACACGCATGATACATCAGGTTTGGCNGGNGCCACTTTATTAGCTGCGGCAGAGGCCGGTGTTGACGCGGTTGACGCGGCGATGGATGCGTTTTCTGGGGGCACATCNCAACCCTGCCTTGGATCAATTGTCGAAGCACTGCGCCATACCGAACGGGACACTCATTTAGATATCGATGCGATCCGCTCGTTAAGTGATTATTGGGACCATGTGCGTGCCCAATATACAGCGTTTGAAAGNGGGCTGGCAGCGCCTGCATCCGAGGTATATCTGCATGAAATGCCCGGAGGGCAATTTACCAATTTGAAAGCGCAGGCACGCTCGCTCGGGCTTGAAGAAAAATGGCCCGCCGTGGCCAACACATATGCCGATGTGAACCAAATGTTCGGAGATATTGTTAAAGTCACCCCGTCATCTAAAGTCGTGGGCGATATGGCCTTGATGATGGTAAGCCAAGGCTTAACCCGTAGTAATGTGGAAGATCCCAATCTTGATCTGGCCTTTCCAGACAGCGTTGTCGACATGCTACGCGGCAATTTAGGCCAGCCTCCGGGTGGTTTTCCCGAAGCGCTTGTTAACAAAGTGTTAAAAGGCGAGGCCCCGATGACCACGCGCCCCGGGGCCGTTTTGCCCCCCGTGGATCTGGTCGCAGAACGCCTTGCACTGAGCGCGGCGCTGGACGGGCGCGAGGTTGATAACGAAGATTTAAATGGGTATTTGATGTACCCAAAAGTGTTCCTTGATTATATGGCGCGCCATAAAACCTACGGCCCCGTGCGCGCTTTGCCCACCAATACATTCTTCTATGGCATGCAACCTGGCGAAGAAATAACAGCGGAAATTGATCCCGGAAAAATTCTAGAAATTCGATTACANGCCATCGGAGAAACCGATGAAAAAGGCGAAGTAAAGGTTTTCTTTGAANTGAATGGCCAGCCGCGTGTGATCCGCGTTCCCAATCGCTTGATCACATCACAAGCGATGTCTCGTCCAAAAGCAGAGCAAGGCAACGCAAACCATATTGGAGCCCCAATGCCGGGCGTCGTAGCTTCGCTCGCGGTCAGCACAGGGCAACACGTCAAAACCGGTGATCTGCTTTTGACTTTGGAAGCGATGAAAATGGAAACAGGCATACATGCCGAACGTGACGCCGTGATTAGCGCAGTACATGTGCAGGCTGGCGGGCAAATCGATGCCAAAGATTTACTGATAGAATTTCAACCGGATGAGGCGTCTTAGACCCGTGGCCCTGGCCGCACGCCAAAACATCCAGTTTACAAGTGGGCGGTCGGACATCTCGGCTTGCCCCGTATCTGGAAGAAAAAATCACGACAGAGTGCATTTTACCCCTTGCGGGCGGATCAAGTTGTTTATATCACGCGCCTACCCACAGGATGCGGGCGTAGCTCAGGGGTAGAGCGTTACCTTGCCAAGGTAAATGTCGTGAGTTCGAATCTCATCGCCCGCTCCAATCTTCTTTAAATCAATAAAATAAATGACTTAGAGTGTATTGGCGCACTGTTCTGTAACTCGGTTATTATGCATTCTTAACCAAAAAGGGCCCCCTAATTTCACAGAGGGCCGATCTCATTGTCCGCTCCAATTTAAATTTTACCCTTGCAAACAAACGCTTAAAAGAAGGTGGCCTTAAGGTTACCACCTCGATTTTATAGCTTGATTATTTTGCGCACCCTAAAATGAACGCGGCGCCATGATTTCGCGTAAGGTCGACGGATTTAGCAGTGCCCATCTGGTTGCTAATCCGAGCATCGCCCCGAGCGAGGCCCGTGATAATATTCGAATGATGATATACATGGCTGGATAAGCTAAAACATAAAAACCGCTTATGTTGGATCTGAAAAGCTCAACCCCGATCACCCTCTGATATCAACTGGCTCTCTGTTCCTACTGCGCAAAATATGCCGTCGGCATGCAACACAATCCACCGGCGGCTAGATATTTGCGGTNAAACGCTTTAACGGGATTTGGCGATTGAAGACGATCTCTTCACAGTCAGCGGCAATACTCAAATCGCCATTTGGTTGGTAAGCGCGATAACAGACGCCAGCTTTAACATCAGCCTCCGAGCGGCTCTACCAGCATCAGACAATCGCCAACGCCGCGCAGTACCTTGATGCCTTAAGATAATTCCAACTGCCAACGCACTACCCAATTCGCCGACATGCGAGGTGCTCGGCAATCTATCGCTTGGCGGTGGACCTTTGGGATCTTATTCACAACATATGAAAATGAGAATGGTCTATAGGTGACCCTCAACCGGCTCGGACGCGCCCGCTACGAAAAAATTACGCCTCAAAGCGCGGAGCGATGCGATGCGATGCGTTATCTGCCTATCCTGTATATCTAAGAGCAAACAAATTGACGGATACAAAACAAATTCGTCACCCCTTTAATAAATAACTTTTGGTATTTTATATAAGTCTTGACCTCTTATGTTATTCTAGCCTTTTCTGGCCCAAATTAATTTGCATCTGTTCGAGAAAGAGCGTCGCATGACACGCTTATCTCACCCCATCTGTGCGCTTGGAGCCGATATGAGTAATGTCTTTCCGCGAAATATCGCCAGTCCGCCTCCCATTGCTGTTGCTGGGCAGGGCTGTTATTTATATGATGCACACGGAAAAAAATATTTTGATGGATCTGGCGGCGCGGCGGTATCCTGCCTTGGGCATGGCGATCCTGAAATTATTGNCGCGCTNAAAACACAAGCAGAAACATTGGCCTTCGCGCATACGGGGTTTTTCACCAGTGCAACCGCAGAACAACTTGCCAGCCTGCTCAGCANGCATGCTCCCGCCGGCCTTGAGAAAGTCTATTTCGTCTCGGGCGGCTCTGAGGCAGTGGAAGCCGCGATCAAACTGGCGCGGCAATTTCATGTTGAACATGGGCAGCCGCAGCGGCGCCACTTAATAGCCAGACGACAAAGTTATCACGGCAATACGTTGGGTGCATTGGCTGCTGGGGGCAATCAATGGCGGCGCGCGCAATTCGAACCAATCTTAGCGCCGGCCTCGCATATTGCACCCTGTTATGAATATGCTGAAAAGCGGCCGTCTGAAACGCCTATACAATATGCCCAGCGCACCGCACAAGAATTGGAAGATGAGATCTTGCGCCTAGGCCCTGACACAGTGATGGCCTTCATAGCCGAACCGGTTGTGGGGGCAACCATGGGCGCTGTGCCAGCCGTTGAAGGGTATTTCAAACTTATACGCGAAATCTGCGATCGCTATGGTGTTTTGCTGATTTTTGACGAGGTAATGTGTGGAATGGGGCGCACGGGCCACCTGTTTGCTTGCGAAGCAGATGGGGTTACCCCAGATATATTATGCATAGCGAAGGGCCTTGGGGCCGGTTATCAGCCAATCGGAGCAATGTTGTGCCACAAGAACATCTATGCGGTTCTGGAACAGGGTTCAAAATTGTTTCAACATGGCCATACGTATAACGCGCATCCTATGGCCTGCGCGGCTGGCTTGGCCGTGCTGAACGCGATTTTAGACCGCCACCTGCTGGTCAATGTGCAACGAAGCTCTGAGCTTTTATTTTCAGACTTACGCGCGCGTTTCGCGCAGCACCCTTTTATTGGCGATATCAGAGGCCGCGGCTTGTTTATTGGTCTTGAAATCGTGGAAGATAAAGGCCTGAAAAAGCCCTTTCATCCGAAACGCAATATTGCGGCGCAGCTGAAGGCAGATGCGTTTCAAAATGGACTAATTTGTTATCCAATGCGCGGCACCAGAGACGGAGAATTTGGCGATCACCTCCTGCTTGCCCCCCCCTTTATTATGGAAGATAGCAATATCACCGAACTGGCAGATCTGGTCGAAAGCGCGGTTTTGAAGATTGCAGCCTCTGCCTAGAAAAATTTATTTGCGATCAGAGTGCCAGCGGTGCCGTGCGCTGGTTTTTTACTTAAGCTGTTCAGAGTAAATCTGAAGAACCGCATCATCTGGATTGTCCGGCCAACTTGGCAACTCCAAGGTGTAGTAAGATAACAAAGACCACAAACTACCAAATCACTATCAATTGCCCCATTTAGGTTACACGTTGGGCAGGACCAAGCTGCGTGGTTTTATGTCCACAGCCCCTCATGCTTGGCTCTGGGTCCATGGGCCTGCGCAAAATGGCCCAGTCACCTGGGGCTAGGCTTGATTTAACAAAATGGAGAGTATTTTTGCATCAGACAGCGTTAAAAATTGCCCTGCCCACAAAGGCGGCTTATCCGACTGGCGAGAGCTTGAGGGCAATACGATTGAAACGTTCATCTCGCTTGCCGAGGTGGACCTAGCCAATAAAAAGCCGCAGGAACAAGCTTATTTGGAAAAGTTTGGCATCAAACCGGCGAGCGCGCTGTTCGATATGCATTTTGAGCCTCTGCGCTTTCTCTATGATGGCCTGATACCAGCCGTAGGCCTTACGCTTTTGGCAGCGCTGCCCAAGGTTGGTAAATCA
>JGI26246J51724_1001047_pt1 | contig 12829 bp, 10 predicted proteins | sample SaaInlLV_10m_DNA_FD_51724 | JGI IMG/M metagenome (IMG submission 51724) | reverse complement strand
ATCAATGGCAAATTGGCTCGCAAGCCATTTCATCCGCTGCACCAGCCAGCCCTTGCGGTGATCAAAGTTCTGACCGGTAAGGGGATCGTCACCGCATAAATAGGCACGCCGGACACACCGCGAGATGCAGTGATAGTATGGCGTATCCTCGAGTGATACCTGTTGGTTGCGGGCGCGTGTCACGTACTATGTTCCGAATTGCTAGACAAAAATAAAACGGGAAATCGATTTTAGAGAGATTAGTGTAGACTTCAAGATCTAACCTAACTTTGTAAACGCACAGAGAATCATTTATGCGTATCGGCATCGACCTCGGCGGCACCAAAATCGAAGGTATCGTCCTCCGAAATGACGGCGAAATAATCCATAAACTCCGCGTACCCACTCGAGGCGACTACTACGAAATTATCCTCGATGACCTCACTGCGCTTATTCAGTCGTTTCAAGCGCGGTTCAAAGATCGTCTCAGTGTGGGTATCGGCACGCCGGGCTGCCTCTCCAACAATGGCGAAATGAAAAACTGCAATGCGATAGAGCTTAACGGCAAGCGCTTGCTTAATGACGTCGAGGCCAGACTCGGCTATGAGGTTCGCATAGAGAATGACGCCAACTGTTTCGCGCTCTCAGAGGCCTGCTATGGCGCGGCGCAGAAGGCACGTTCGGTTTTCGGCGTTATCGTCGGCACGGGCTGCGGTGGCGGCATCGTAATCGATAAGAAGCTGGTCACAGGGCCCAACAGTATTTCGGGCGAATGGGGTCATAACTGTATGCCGGCCAACGCACGTGCAATGATTTCGGCAGACAGGGAATGCTACTGCGGACGCACCAATTGCATTGAAACATTACTTTCGGGGCGCGGTTTAAGTCAGAGTTATTTTGATGCCACCGGTGAGAAGTGTCCGCCGCCGAAATCGCCGAGCGGGCAAAAGGCAAATTTGCACCTGCGAAAGTGTGTTTGGAGATCTACGCAGACCAACTCGCGCATTGTCTCGCCACGGTGATCAACATGCTCGACCCGGAGGTCATCGTGTTAGGCGGTGGGCTGTCGAATATTGCGTCGCTCTACAAGCGTGTTCCCGCCCTCTTGCGGCCGCATGTATTTAATGACCAGATGCATACGCGCATTGTGGCGCCCACCTTCGGCGATGCAAGCGGCGCTATTGGCGCCGCTTGCCTATGGGAGCACTAGCTCTTTACGCGTCGAACGGATGCCGGAGGATGATTGTTTCTTTCCGATCGGGGCCGGTCGAAATGATATCGACAGGCACCTCGATTGCCGCCTCGATATACCGAATATAGGCGCGGGCGTTTTCAGGCAATTCGTCGAGGCTCTTCGCGCCGACAGTAGACTCGGTCCAACCCGGGAGATCTTCGTAAATCGGCTCGAGCGCTTTGTAGCTGTCTATATCCATCAAGCTACCCGATGCGCTGTCGCCCTGACCTTTATAGCCAACGCACACGCGAATGGTCTTTAAACCATCCAACACATCGAGCTTCGTCAAACAGATACCCGAAACACTGTTAATACGCACAGCGAAGCGCACGGCGGCGGCATCGAACCAGCCGCAGCGTCGATCACGTCCAGTGGTTGCGCCCTTCTCATGTCCGACGCTCGCAAGGTGCGCACCAACCTCATCAAATAATTCGGTTGGGAAAGGCCCAGAGCCGACGCGAGTGGTGTAAGCCTTTGTAATGCCCAAAACATAGTCTAAATACAATGGTCCGTAGCCACTGCCCGTCGCAGTACCACCCGCAGTCGTGTTAGATGAGGTCACGAAAGGATAAGTGCCGTGGTCGATATCGAGCAGCGACCCTTGGGCGCCTTCGAACAAAATATCGGCGCCGGCTTTGCGGCGGCTGTGCAGCAATTCGATTGTGTCGTCGATCAGCGGACGGAGATTTCGTGCGAGCGCTAACTGACTAACAAGCGTCGTCTCGAAGTCGACAGGCTCAACTCCGTAGTAATTCTCGAGCATGAAATTATGGTATTCGGTGAGCTCTTTGAGCTTTTCGGCAAAGCGCTCTTCGTTCAACGTTTCGGCAAGACGAATGCCGCGGCGACCCACTTTGTCTTCGTAAGCAGGGCCAATGCCACGCCCGGTGGTACCTATTTTACCTTCGCCTTTTTTGAGTTCACGCGCCTGGTCGAGGGCAATATGTGAGGGAAGAATGAGCGGACAAGCCCCGCTGATGCGGAGGCGATCGCGGACAAAAATCTGTTTGTCTTCGAGAGCGGTTATTTCTTTGACCAAGGCATCGAGGCTTAATACGACGCCATTACCAATGACACACATCACGCTTTCGCGAAGTATGCCGCTAGGCAATAGATGCAGCACGGTCTTCTCGCCATTGATAACCAGCGTGTGACCGGCGTTATGACCACCTTGAAAACGCACGGCAACCGATGCCTGATCGGTAAGCAGATCGACGATTTTCCCTTTGCCCTCGTCGCCCCACTGCGTTCCTAACACTACAACTGATTTAGCCATGTCGCTCTCTCGTTACCTTGTTCGTTGCATTCGTTGCCCCGCAAAACGCAGAGCGCTACTTACACCAGCCCTCTTCAGGCTGGCTTTTCTATCTATGCTAAATCGGCTTAACTTCCCAACCAGATTCACTTTTCACAATCACACGATCACAGTCTTGTTCGACAAGCTGCGCTGCGCTCGCAAGCCCTTCGCTTAAACTCGACACAACGTGTTCGCCCGAAGCGCGTAGCGCGGCAACCAGCGCAATGAGTTCTGAATCGGTTGAAAGTGGTGCTGCAATACCCGCAGGCTTTGGAAAATCGGCCAATGAGAGTTTCACGAGTGTTTTAAGATCGCTGTCAAAGCCCGACGCTGGTCGCGCGCGACCGAACACTTCACCGATATCGTCATAGCGACCGCCTTTTGCAACGGCCCGCCCGTGAATAGGCGTGTAGGCAGCGAAAACGACACCTGTGTGATACTGATAACCGCGCAATTCGCAGAGATCGAAACAAAGGCGAACGCCGGGGACACGCGCCTGCACGCCCGCAGCGATAGCGGCCAACTCGTCAAGCGGCGCGCGCACCGAAGCCGGCGCAGAGGCAAAGGCCGCTAGCGCTTCGTCGAGAACGTTCTCATCGCCGCTCAATTGCGTCAGTTTAGTGAGCAACTTTCGCAGTGCATCGCTTGCAACTGATGCATTGAGAACCTCTGAAATTTCGTCATAAGCCTTGCGCTGTACCGCGTCGAACAATCTGGCCTCGGTGTCCGCATCGATCTCTGCGGCGTCAACAAGCGCGCGAAAAATTCCAACATGGCCAAGCACATGATGAATATCCGGCACCGAAGCTGCCTCGAGCGTGGCATGCATCAGGCAGATCAATTCGATATCGCATTCGACGCCCGCATGTCCATAGAGCTCGGCGCCTACGCGAATTGGGACGCGTGAAGTCAGCAGCCCACGCGGCTTAGTATGCAGAACACTGTCGGCGTAGCAGAGCCGCACGGGGCCTTCGCGGTTGAGGCAGTGCGCATCAATGCGGGCGGCCTGCGGCGTTATATCCGCGCGGATGCCCATCATGCGCCCACTCAGTTGGTCTGTAATCTTGAACGTGTGAAGGTCAAGATCATGTGACGAACCGACCAACAACGAGTCGAGGAATTCGATTAGCGGCGTAATCACCAACTCATAGCCCCAGGATCCGTAGAGATCGAGCAGTTTTCGCCTCAGCGACTCGAGCTTGTGAGCTTCGCGCGGGAGGATTTCCTCCACGCCATCGGGTAGCAGCCAGCGCTTAGCGGTGGTCATATAGTGATAATTCCTTAACTTAAAGAGCGCGAGTATTTTACGCCAGCCGCGCCTATCAATAAACGGAAGAATCACCGAATCTGCGTATCGTCTCGCTGAACGATAGCTCAGAAACCAAAAAGGCCCAGAAACTCTTGAGCTTCTGGGCCTTTTTTACCTCTTGCCTGCCAACTAGTCAGGCTTAAGTAACTATTTCGCTATATCGCCATCTTTCAGGTATTTGAAATAATCACTTTCCGGATCTAGCAGCATTACGTCGCCCTTGTTGCTAAACGTCTGCCGGTAAGAGTTGATGCTACGAGTAAAAGCAAACCACTCTGGGTCCTTCTGATAGGCCTCGGCGTAAATATTGGCGGCCATCGCGTCTCCCTGACCGCGGATTTCCTCGGCATCACGGTAGGCTTCGGCTCGGAAAATCGTCGCTTGACGATCGGCGTCGGCCCGAATGCCTATCGCAAGCTCTTCGCCGCGCGAACGCAGCTCTTGGGCTTCACGATTACGCTCTGTGATCATCCGGTCATAGACCGACGATCGGACGTCGTCAGGTAGATCGATTCGCTTCACCCGCACGTCGATGACTTCTATGCCAATATCGGCTGCCGTGTTCTCATTGAGATCGGCAGTCAGGTCGAGCATAAGTTGATCGCGTTCGCCAGCAACCACTTCTTGGAGGTTGCGTGCGCCGATCTGGTCGCGCAGGCCATCGTTGATGCGCTGCGCAAGCAGACGACCAGCTGTCGCTATTTCGCCGCGAGTCGAGATGTAGAATTGACCTACATCGACAATCCGCCACTTCGCATACGAGTCGACTTCAAGCGCTTTTTGCTCAAGCGTCAAATAACGCTGCCTTGGCGAGTCCTCTGTGAGAATCCGCGCATCGAACTTACGTACGGTGTTTACCAAAGGCATTTTAACGTGCAGACCCGGCTCGATGTCCGCGTTAACGATTTCACCGAATTGCAGCATCACTGCGCGTTCGGTCTGCTTCACTACAAACAGGGAATTGGAGGCAACCGTCACCGCCAACACCAAGATTCCTAACAGTAGAAAATTTCTCATTAGCGTACTCCTCGCGTATTCGTCGGCACGCGGCTGCGATCGATAGAGTTGCTGTTGTTATTCGCCGAAGGCATATACGGCGAGAGCTGCTCGGCTAGCGCACGAAGGTCTTGCGTACTAGACGCGCCACCGAGGCCGCGGCCGTTTTGCTCCATAATCTTGTCGAGAGGTAAGTAGAGCATGTTGTTGCCGCCCTCTACATCGATCATGATTTTAGTGCTTGCCGTCATGACATCTTCGACTGCTTCGATATACAGGCGCTGGCGAGTAACCTCTGGCGCCTTTTGGTATTCAACAAGGAGTTGGTCAAAGCGCGATGCATTACCTGTCGCCTCAGCAATAACCTCTTCACGGTAGGCGTTAGCCTGCTCGATCTGGCGTTGCGATTCACCGCGCGCCTCAGGGATTATCTGATTCGAGTATTGCTGCGCTTGGTTCTGCGCTCGCTGCTCATCTTCTCGGGCACGAATCACATCGTCGAATGCTGGCCTTACTGCCTGTGGCGGCTGCGCCTGCACAACGTTCACTTGGCTGACAAGAATGCCGGTGTTGTAGTTGTTCATGTAGTCTTGCAAACGCTGCTGAACATCATCAGCCACGCGGTCGCGCCCTGTTGTCAGAATCTGATCCATGAAGTTGCCGCCAACCACGTGACGAATAGCCGACTCGGCTGCGTTGTCCAGACTCCGCTCAGGATCTTGCACCGCGAGCACATACTTAACGGGGTCTTCGATTCGGTATTGNACCGTGACTTCGATATCGATGATGTTTTCATCGGTAGTCAGCATCGCGTTGCTGTCGTATGTCTTGGCATTGAGCTCCGAGATGTTGACCAGTGACACTTCATCAACCATCGGTGGATTCCAATGCAATCCAGGCTGAACCGTCGTGTCGAGCACCTTACCAAAGCGCAGGACGACAGCACGCTCAGCCTGATCGACGATATAGAACCCGCCGAACGCCCAAATCACTGCCGCTACAACCACGAGACCTGCGAGCAAGCCACCGGAGAAGCCGCCGCTGGGGCCAGAGGAGCCGCCGCCTGAGCGCGCGCCGCCGCCACCAAACACGCCGTTAAGCTTTTTGGTTAATGAGCGAATGACCTCATCGATATCGGGAGGGCCTTGTTCTGGCCCTTTACGGCCGCCACCGCCCCAAGGGTCCTTGTCGTTTCCATTGTTGCCGGGTTCGTTCCAAGCCATTGGTTTCTCCATAGCTTTTTATTACGGGATGGACGCGCCACAGGCCCGTCCGGTATTTCTTTCAGTTGATGGTAGCGAATTCGAGACCAATAACCCAGCTTAACCGGACTATTCTGCCCCGCGCCTCACGCCCTCAATAACGACACCACCTAGCAGCTTGATGCGATCGAATTCCTGAAGTGGCATTCGCACGCGCAGAAGGTAGTGGCCATCGTCAGTGATCTCTTCGTTCTCGACATAGTTGGCAGCATACAGTTTACTCCGCAACTTTGCCTCGCTAGGTGCCACACGCAAAAGCTGATCGGACATCTCGCCTGCAAGCAGTTCACTCACCGCCTCTAATAACGTCTCAATGCCCGCTCCGGTTTTAGCCGATACCCACACTCTATAAGGTTTACCGGCACTGTTTCGCTGCAGCTCTGGTTCTCGCCCAGGCAGAAGGTCTATTTTATTAAAGACCTGCAATTGTGGCACTTCTTGCGCGCCGATTTCGCTAAGCACCGATTCGACCTCGCGAATGAATTCCGGATGATAATCATGTGCTGCATCGATTACATGCAGCAGCAAGTCGGCCTGCACCGTCTCTTCGAGCGTCGCACGAAAAGCTTCGACCAATTGATGCGGCAGATGGCTAATAAAACCGACCGTATCGGCCATAATCGCCTGCCCNAAATTCGGCAACTCAACCTTGCGCAACGTCGAATCTAGGGTGGCGAATAGCTGATCTGCCGCATAGGTCTCGGCTTGCGTAAGNCGGTTAAATAAGGACGACTTACCTGCATTGGTATAGCCCACGAGNGAGACGGTGGGCACTTCGGCCCTGCGCCTTGAGCGGCGACCTTGGTCGCGCTGCGTCCGCACCTTAACCAGCGCCTTGTTAATNGATTTGATGCGCTGCGCAATAATGCGTTGGTCCATTTCGAGCTGCGTCTCACCAGCACCGCGCATCCCTATGCCGCCCTTCTGGCGATCGAGGTGAGTCCAGCCGCGCTTTAGTCGACTGCTCATGTGCTGCAGTTGCGCGAGCTCGACCTGCAACTTACCTTCGTAACTGCGAGCGCGCTGCGCGAAGATATCGAGAATCAAACCCGTGCGATCGATAACGCGGCATTTGAGTTCGCGTTCGAGGTTGCGCTCTTGGCTTGGCGAGAGAGAGTGATTAAACAGCACGACTTCGGCTTTATGAGAGGCCACCGCCGCTTGGAGTTCTTCGAGCTTGCCAGAGCCCACAAAATAACTAGGCGAAGGCTGGCGGCGGCTACCGGTAATAATTGCGACCGGCTGCGCGCCTGCAGAAAGTGCGAGTTCTTCGAACTCTACGATGTCATCTGCTTCACGATCATTATCGATCTGCAGGTTAACAAGAAGGGATATCTCTCCCGAGTCGGGGCGATCGAAAAACAATCAAAGTCCTTAGGCCTAAGCCTCGTTGCCGATTTCGTCGCCGTCGATCTCAGCGTCGTCTTCGCCAGAGTTAAGCGCAGGAATCTTGACCATGCGCGCAGGCACGACTGTCGAAATCGCGTGCTTGTAAACCATCTGACTGACGGCGTTCTTTAGCAGAATGACGAATTGATCGAATGACTCAATTTGGCCTTGGAGCTTAATGCCGCTCACAAGGTAGATCGAGACTGGAATCCTTTCCTTGCGCAATACATTCAGGAAGGGGTCTTGCAGTGTTTGTCCTTTAGACATTATTGTTCTCCGTTCGTTCGACAATGCGCTTGCTTCAGCAGCCTTGCATTATTGGATGCTAATTATATGGTGGCAGATACAACAATTTTCAACAGCTTGTGCAAAGAATCGTGAGTGGAGCTAGGCAGCCTATGGAGATCGTCCCAACTGCGTAGCCAAGTAACTTGCCGCTTGGCTAACTGACGCGTGGCGATGATACCCCTATCAACCATCTCCTCATAGCTCAATTCGCCTGCGAGGTGTTGCCACACTTGCTTATAGCCAACGGAACGCATCGAGGGGAGCGAGAGCGAAAGGTCACCCCGCTCGTAAAGCGCACGCACTTCGTCAACTAGCCCATCCTCCAACATCTGAAAAAATCGCGTTTTGATTCTTTCATGCAATACGCCTCGCTCGACCCCTTGGATCGCGCAAAACGTTAAGTCCAGCCCACTTTTATTGCCTTTTAGGCGCTCTGCCGCTTCTTCAGCGTGCAGCGCACTGAGTGTTTTTCCTGAGACACGATATACCTCTAGCGCGCGTTGCAAGCGCTGCGGGTCGTTAGGATGAATCCGCGCGGCAGCCTCAGGGTCGACCTTTTCGAGCTCGGNGTGCACTGCAGCCCATCCCTCGACATGCGCCTGCGCCTCGATTGCAGCGCGCACCTCTGGATCTGNNTCTGGCATCGATGCCATCCCATCGCGCAGGAGGCGGAAATACATCATCGTTCCACCCACCAGTAACGGGGTATTGCCGCGCGCTTTTATTTCACCGATTAAGCGAAGCGCGTCGCGGCGAAAGTCGGCGGCAGAATAGGTCTCCGCAGGATCGAGGAAGCTGAGCAGATGGTGAGGCGCGCGAGCGAGGGTGTTAGCATCTGGTTTTCCTGTGCCTATATCCATGCCGCGATAAATCTGCGCCGAGTCGACGCTGATTATTTCGACCGGATGGTGTGCGAACAGCTCGATGGCGAGCGCGGTTTTGCCCGATGCCGTCGGGCCCATCAGGCACACGGCGTCTGGCAGCGTGACAGCTCTAGTACTGCCCATCACTGACCACGCAAAAAAAGCTTATCGAGTTGACTTAAGCTTTGATACACCCAGGTTGGCCGCCCATGATTGCACTGGCCGCTGCGCTCGGTAATTTCCATGTCGCGCAGCAGCGCATTCATTTCTGGCACCGAAAGCTGGCGATTCGCGCGCACAGAACCGTGGCATGCCATCGTCGATAAAAGCTCGTCCTGATGCGCCTGCACCCGTTCACTGCTGCCGTATTCGAGCACATCCGATAACACATCACGCACGAGCTGCTCGACATCGGCGTTACGCAAAATAGACGGGATTTGCCGCACAACAAGCGACTCGTCGGCGACGCGTTCGAGGATAAGACCAAGACCCTGAAGCACATGCTGCTGCGACTCGGCGCAATCGGCCTCGGACCTGCTCACTGCAATAGAGATCGGCACAAGCAGCGGCTGCGTTTTGAGCTCTTCGTTTTGACACGCCGTCTTCATGCGTTCATAGGTTATACGCTCGTGCGCTGCGTGCATGTCGACAACAATCAGCCCTTCTTTATTCTGCGCGAGAATGTAAATGCCATGGAGCTGGGCAATGGCAAACCCCAACGGCGGCACCTCTTTGTCGCCATCGATGTCGTTGAGGTCGGCATAGTGCGCAAGCTGATCTCGAACGGCGTTCGGATTGACATAACTACCGCTCGAGCCAAAATTTCCGGCATAGCGAGGCTGGCCTGTCGATTCCGAACCCTCTCCAGCTGAGCCAGAAGCATAGGAGCGCTCGGCCCAGCTCGTCGCCTGCATCGATCCCTGCCCATTTTCCGCTAGCCCAAGGCTGCTTTGCTGCGGCGCGTCAAAACCTTGTTGAAGCCCTGCCCCGGCGTGTGTTTCTGCGCCGGGCAATCGATCCTGAGGCTGAATTGCAGCGAGCGCCTTGTGAAGTGAGCTGAATAAGAAATCGTGAACGAGTCGGCTGTCGCGAAAACGCACTTCGTGTTTTGTCGGATGCACATTCACGTCGACGCCTGCAGGGTCCATCTCGAAGTACAAAACATACGCAGGATGACGACCGTGAAAAAGCACATCGCGGTAAGCCTGCTTAACCGCATGCGTGACCAGCTTGTCGCGAATAATACGACCGTTAACGTAAAAATATTGCAGGTCGGCTTGGCTGCGCGAAAAAGTCGGCAGGCTTACCCAACCCCACAGTCGCATGCCCGCCGCCTCGCGCTCAATAAAAACCGAATTCTCAACAAACGCCGGGCCACAAACTAACGCAACGCGTCGCGCTCTTTCGGCNTCGGTGGTCGCGGGTAAGAGTTTATGAATGCCTCGCTGGTTATGGTTAAGCGCAAACATCACATCAAAGCGACTNAGTGCCATTCGCTTCAGGACTTCGTCGATACGTGAAAATTCAGTTTTCTCTGTTTTAAGAAATTTGCGCCGTGCCGGGGTGTTAAAGAACAAGTCGCGAACCTCGACAGTTGTCCCTGCAGGATGCGCAGCTGGCGTTAGCCGCGCTTCCATTTCTTGTCCCTCGGCCTCGACACACCAGGCGGTGTCTTCAATACTGCCTTCGCGCGAGCGCGACGTCATGCTAAGGCGGGAGACCGAGCTGATNCTTGCTAACGCTTCACCCCTGAACCCGAGGCTTGCAATCGACTCTAGGTCATCGAGCTCGACTATTTTACTCGTGGCATGACGGCTCAGCGCGAGCGCAAGATCTTCTTTGTGGATGCCCGCACCGTCATCACGAATGCGCAGCAGTTTAACGCCGCCTTGCTCGACATCTACCTCGAGCCGAGTCGCCCCTGCGTCGAGGCTGTTCTCGAGCAGTTCCTTCACCACCGAAGCGGGACGCTCTACCACCTCACCGGCGGCAATTTGGTTAGCGAGTCGTTGGCTTAGCAGGTTAATGCGATTCATAGAGTCGAGGCCGGCAGTGAGCGTAATTTGGCGGAATAGTAGCGTGTGGTGAGTATACCATTGCCTGCGTTGATTCTGCGCGCACGGACTCGGCGGGCGAATCTAGTCCGGCGAAAAAGACTAGCTAGCTGGGATGCGGAGGACTTGCCCAACCAGAATACGGTCGGCGCGCAGTTCATTTAACCGGCGCAGGTCAGCGAGGCTAACCCGATAGCGAGCGGCAATACCCGACAGTGTCTCCCCGCTCTGGATTTTGTGTTCCCGTGCAGCGGGCTCAACGCCGCCGGGCAGCTTGATCACTTGGCCGATCTGAACGCCATCGCTTTTAAGTGAGTTATGCTTTTTTATCGCAGCCATCGTGGTGCCAAAGCGCTGCGCAATCATCGACAACGAATCTCCGCGCCTCACCGTATAACTGGTGGGTATTACCCCATTTGATTTCTGCCAAGCAACAAGGCTGCCTTCGGGCGGGGCATCATAGAAGTAAGCCATCACTCCTCTGCCGATGCCCTCGGCTAGCTGCTTCTGAAAAGACGAGGTATTGAGACGCTTAGCCTCTTCGGGATTCGTGAGATAGCCTGTTTCAATCAGAATAGACGGGATGTCCGGCGATTTGAGCACCTCGAGCGACGCTTGTTGAACCTTGGTTTTACGCAGCCTTGTAATACCGCCTACTGCGTCGAGGACGCGCGAGCCTGCAATGACGCTCTGCTCCATGCTCCACGCCATTTGCAAAGAAACTAGCGTGAGCGCGACGTCGTCATCCCATGAGCCTAGGCTTAGATCGCTGCCCACTCCGCCAAGCAGATCTGCCGTATTCTCTTTCTGCGCTACTCGCCGCGCATTTTCTCGGTCGGCGCGATCACCCGACAACGCGTAGATCGTTAACCCGCGCGCACGCGACGTCTTATACCAATCGGTGTGCACCGCAACGAACAGATCCGCTCGGCGCTCTCTTGCTATCTCGGGCCGCCGCGACAGCTTTACATAGTAGTCGCCATCGCGAACCATCACCGGCGCATAGCCTGGCATGCGGTCTAAATAGTCGTATAGCGCCCGCGCGATGCGCAAGGTGATGTGCTTCTCTTGCAACTTGCCGTCGTAACCAATGCCCCCAGGGTCTTCGCCGCCGTGGCCAGCAGAAATAGCGACAACGATATCTCTTCTCTCGCCAGACGGGGTGGCCGCGTTTGAGGCCACTCTATTGGTTGCCCTCTCCGGCTTGTCTCGCTCAGACCCGTCTTGCACGGACAAAGCTGTTGCGACTCGTTCATCGCTCGAGTCGTACAGATCGACAACGAGACGATGGCCCTGCTCTGCATTGGGCTCGAGGGTGAAGCTCTTGGGCTGGGTTTTGGTGTTTAGGTCGATAACCACACGCAGCAGACCGCCGTCGCGCGTCGCACTGCGCAGGCCTGTGATGGGGCTGTCTTCAAATTCGATGTCGCCAAGGCGTGTCGCTAAAGAGGAGTCGGCGATGTCGATCACAACCCGTTCTGGAGCGTCGAGGGTAAAGAGCTTGTACTCGACCCCTGCGCTGAGGTCGAACACAAGCCTTGTGTGGTCCGGAGCACGCCAGAGCCTGAGATCGCGAACCTCCGCGGCATAACTCACTGGCGTGGCAGCGGCGGCGCACAGCAAAAGAAGCAACGCGCGACACCTTACTCGCAGCCGCGAGAAACGCGGTCGCACTAGAGCCATAGCATCAATCGGATGCGAAGTGAGCGGTGTCGGTCGAAATGCCATTTACCCTTCCAGACGAGATGAATACACGCGGCCGCCGCAATCGGGCTTTTTACGCGCACAGCAAGGTGCCGTCCTCGATTGTCGGCACTCTCGCCCTATAGAGCGGCAGCTAGCGGCGAATCTTCAGGGTTTCAGATTAGCCGAATAAGGCAGAGAGCATCTCAGAACCACGCTGAGACAGGGCGCTGCAGCGCGCTGTTCTGCCCGCGTCGGTCTCGCTGAGCTCGATTCGTAAATCCGCAGAAGGCGCCCAGCCCGCGCCATGTTCTGCCCACTCTACCAGACAAAGGTTTGGCGATTCGAAGTATTGGTCTGTGCCCAAGTACTCAAATTCCTCTGGGTCGGAAAGCCGATATAGATCAAAGTGGTAAATGTTGCAGTGTGCCAATTCATAAGGTTCGACAAGGGTGTACGTGGGGCTTTTAACCGC
>JGI26246J51724_1001015_pt1 | contig 13053 bp, 16 predicted proteins | sample SaaInlLV_10m_DNA_FD_51724 | JGI IMG/M metagenome (IMG submission 51724) | reverse complement strand
AAAGCCATCCATATAACCATCGTAATTAGAATAACTACAGAGGCTAATCGCGTTTGGCTTCGACTTTTTGTGTCAACGAGCTTCAAATATGGTCTCCAATTATAATCGGGCCTTTCAGCCCAATCTTATTTTTTTATCAATATTATGTTACTATTTTTTAGTAGTTGATTTTTTTGGCTTTTTAGCTGCTGGCTTCTTAGTTGCTGCTTTAGCCGCTGGCTTCTTAGTTGCTGCTTTAGCCGCTGGCTTCTTAGCTGCTGCTGTTTTAGCCGCTGGCTTCTTAGCTGCTGCTGTTTTAGCCGCTGGCTTCTTGGCTGATGCTGCTTTAGCCGCTGGCTTCTTAGCTGCTGCTGCTTTAGCCGCTGGCTTCTTAGCTGCTGCTGTTTTAGCCGCTGGCTTCTTAGCTGCTGCTGCTTTAGCTACAACTTTAGTTTCATTTACAACTGGTGCATTTGCACCGAATATTTTTTGTAATGCCCATCCCAATACTAAGAAAATACTAAGTGAAATCAAAACAGCAGGAGCCGTTTCCATTCCGGAAACTAGTTTTGAACCAATAAAAACACTTGCTATAGCGGATACCAACCACCAAATTGGTGAACTCGGGTTTGTTTGGTTATTATTGTCTTTTTTTGTCATTTCAATACTTTCCTATTTTTGAGCCTACGATTGTGTAGAACTTGATTTAGTTGACTTTTTTTTAGCCAATAGTATAGGCACTTCATTACCTTGAATCCGTTTAATAGTATCTCCATATTCAAGAGCGCGTGAAACTGATGAGTTTGTTTCATATTTACCTGAATTAAAGTCACTCAAAGTTGTTAAACCTGAGAGTGGTTCAGAAGCATAACGTCCATTTTGCGGGCCTGGAGTAGGCACCTCACCTTTTAATAATTGATTTAAGATATTTCTAAAACTTGCTTCAGTTAAATCTTCATAAAAATCTTTACCAATTTGTGCCATAGGAGCGTTCGCACAAGCTCCTAAACATTCTACTTCTTCCCAGCTTAATTTTCCATCTTCTGACAACTCGTGGGGTTTTTCAGAAATTATTTCTTTACAGATTCCAATTAAATCCTCCGCACCACAAATCATGCAAGATAAAGTACCACACACTTGTATGTGAGCGACCGAACCAACTGGGGCTAATTGAAACATAAAATAAAATGAGGCAACTTCCAAAACTCTAATAAATGGCATTTCAAGCAACTCACCAACAGCTTCAATTGCAGGCTTTGACAACCAACCTTCTTGTTCCTGAGCACGCCATAAAATTGGTATGACCGCAGATGCTTGGCGACCAGAAGGGTATTTTTTCATTTGATTTTGAGCCCACTTCAGGTTTTCGTCTGAAAAAGTAAAGCTATCTGGCTGAGTTGTATGAAGTCGGCGTATAGACATTATCGGTCAATCTCTCCAAATACGACATCTAATGTGCCGATTATTGCGGCAACATCAGCAAGCTGGTGGCCCTTACATAAATGGTCCATTGCTGCCAGATGCAGATATCCTGGAGCACGGATTTTAGTTTTATATGGTTTATTTGATCCATCAGATACTAGAAATACACCAAATTCACCTTTTGGGGCCTCTACAGCAACATAAACTTCTCCCTCAGGAACTTTGAAACCCTCCGTGTAAAGTTTAAAATGATGGATTAACGATTCCATGGACGTTTTCATGTCTGATCTATTTGGAGGGGTCAATTTACCTCGTGCAAGTACATCACCTGTGGTGCTTTCGAGTTTATGAATAGCTTGTTGAATTATTTTTAGACTTTCACGCATTTCTTGCATACGACACAAATAACGATCATAACAATCACCATTTTTTCCAACAGGAATATCAAATTCAAATTCGTCATAACATTCGTATGGCTGTGCTCTTCGTAAATCCCATGCCATGCCAGATCCACGAACCATCACACCCGAAAATCCCCAATCCAATGCTTCCTGTTCAGAAACAATAGCAATATCTACATTTCGTTGTTTGAAAATTCTATTTTCTGTAAGCAAACCATCGATATCTGCTAAAACTTGGGGAAACTCCATGGTCCATGCCATTATATCATCTAAAAGATCCTGGGGTAAATCTTGGTGGACCCCACCTGGCCGAAAGTATGCAGCATGCAATCTTGCACCAGATGCTCTTTCATAGAAAACCATTAGTTTTTCTCGTTCTTCAAAACCCCACAAAGGTGGAGTTAAAGCACCAACATCCATAGCTTGAGTAGTGACATTTAGTATATGGCTGAGGATACGACCAATCTCACAATACAATATGCGTATTAATGAAGCGCGTCTTGGAACTTCAATACCAGATAATTTTTCAATAGCTAAGCACCATGCATGCTCTTGATTCATTGGGGCAACATAGTCTAATCGATCAAAATATGGTAAATTCTGTAGATATGTTCTACTTTCCATTAGCTTTTCAGTACCACGATGTAGAAGACCTATATGTGGATCACATCTTTCAACTATTTCGCCGTCAAGCTCCAAAACTAATCGTAAAACACCATGCGCTGCTGGATGTTGTGGGCCAAAATTTATATTAAAATTTCGAATTCTTTGTTCACCAGTTTGAACATCATTAAAACTACCATCAGCCATTATTTTGCCTCCACCTTGTCATCTCCGGGTAGAATGTATTGTGCACCTTCCCAAGGTGACATAAAATCAAACTGTCGGTATTCTTGTGTCAATGTAACTGGTTCATAAACAACCCTTTTGCCAACTTCATCATACCGCAATTCTGTATAACCAGTTGTCGGGAAATCTTTTCGCAATGGATGACCACGAAAACCATAATCAGTTAAAATTCTTCGCAAATCAGGATGCCCCGAAAAAAGAACTCCATACATATCAAAAACTTCGCGTTCAAACCAATTAGCCCCCGGGTGAATTTCACATATTGAAGGAACCATTCCATCTTCAGAAACCTGCAATTTCAGACGAATACGCATATTCGTATACATTGACAAAAAATGATAAACCATTTCAAATCGATTTTTCCTAGAAGGATAATCTATTGCTGTGATGTCAATAAGAGTTGAGAACCTCATAGCTGAATTTGTTTTCAAAAACTCAACAACAGTGACAATCTTTTCTAATTTTACATTTAAAACCAGCTCACCAAAATCATTTACACCAGATGCGGTTACGGCATTTGGTAGTTTTGAAGCAATTACTTCGCCTAAGTCTGTTAAAGTGTTTGACATTGGGTTATCTCACTATTGTGCCTGTGCGGCGCATTTTTCTTTGCAGCTGCAAAATTCCATATAACAGTGCTTCGGCTGTTGGAGGACAACCTGGAACATAAATATCCACAGGAACAATTCTGTCACATCCGCGCACAACTGAATATGAGTAATGATAGTAACCGCCACCATTCGCGCATGAACCCATAGAAATCACATAACGTGGCTCAGGCATTTGGTCATAGACTTTGCGCAAAGCTGGAGCCATTTTATTGGTCAAAGTTCCTGCAACAATCATAAGATCTGACTGACGAGGTGATGCTCTAGGAGCAGTGCCAAATCTTTCTAAATCATATCTTGGCATTGCACTGTGCATCATCTCAACAGCACAACAAGCAAGCCCAAAGGTCATCCAGTGCAATGAACCTGTTCTTGCCCAATTTATGATATCTTCAGCACTAGTTAGCAGAAATCCTTTGTCTTGCAGTTCACGGTTAAGTGCACTTGTTGCCAATTCTTTATTAGCACCCGCTGTATTGAGAGAAGTACTTACTCCCATTCCAGAGCTCCCTTTTTCCATTCATAGGCAAAACCTATTGTCAAAACTACTAAGAAAATCATCATGGACCAAAAACCTAACATACCTTGATATTGAAAAGAGGTAGCCCAAGGAAATAAAAATGCAACTTCAAGATCGAATATTATAAAAAGAATCGACACAAGATAAAATCTTACATCAAATTTCATTCGAGCATCATCAAAGGCATTAAACCCACATTCATATGCGGAAGTTTTTTCAGCATCTGGATTTCTAACAGCTACTATAATTGCAGCTAAAATAAGGACTAGACCTAAGCCTGCAGCAACTCCTAGAAAAACGAGTATAGGTAAATAATTCATAAGCAAATCTTGCACGGCATTCCCCTGGAAGGTTAACAGCTATTTCTAAATTTGCCATTGCATACCCTTAGTGTCCGGTGGCGTCAATAAATTCAGGGTAAAAAAGAATATTTAAAATGGTTATTATACGAAAATTTTAGCAACAGATCTTTAAACAAATTCAATCTTAATAAATTATCACAAAATATTAACTATCAAGTACTTGATTGGAACTAATCTTTTTAACTTCTTCTTTGATTATTTTACAAATTGTATCACAATCTTCCAAACTGAACGTCAATGGAATTCGCATGTCTAATAAGACCGATAAAATTTTGTCAGTTTCTGGCAAATTCTGTTTATCAACATATCTCCAACTGTCATGTTTTGATGTAAACCCAACTGGAATGGAAGCTCCAAACCACTTTAATTGTACACCTCTTAAATCGCATCCTAACACAAAATCCTTTATTTGATTTTGTGTGAATTTTGGTAAACAAAACTGAAAGGACGATGCCACAAAATATTCTTTAGAAGGGCGTGATGTAAGGCTAATATCTTCAACTTGATTTAAACCAATTTCTAAAGCGCGATACCTTTTATTCCATCGCTCAGCTTGTATTGATAAATCTGCAAGTTGTGGCCGTAAAATTGCAGCTCTTAAATTGTCCATTCTACCAGAGCAATTTGGAGTATCCAAACGAACATTCTCAAAAGCTTCAACAGGAGCACCGGCCAAATGACTTTCATAGAGCATATATGATCCTGACAGCATTGTAGCCTTAGCCATTATTTCAGCATCATCAGTTACAAGAAAACCACCTTCTCCAGAGTTTATATGTTTAAATGTTTGTGTTGAAAAACAGCCAACAACTCCTGAGCGACCACTTGGAACACCGTTCCAATTAGCCCCCATTGTGTGTGCACAATCTTCAATAACTTTTATGCCTGCTTCATTAGTAATGGATATGAGAGCTTCCATATCTACCAAGTGGCCTCGCATATGGCTTAACATCAAAAATTTTGCATTAGTTGATTTTATTTTCTTTTTTAAATCATCTAAATCCAAGACAAGGTTTTTTGTTATCTCAACGAAAACTGGTCGACCTCCTGCGCCCTGAATTGCACCTGGAACTGGTGCCAAAGTAAATGCATTTGTTAAAACAATATCATTTTTTGGATGCCAGATGCACGCAAAGCAGTAGTAAGAGCATATCCACCTGAAGCAACTGCCAAACAATATTTAGCACCACAAGAATCAGCAAACTCTTTCTCTAACAAAACCGTTTCAGCAGTTTCACCTGCTATGACATTGTAGCGATGCAATCTACCATGTCGCATCACTGCAATTGCTGCTTGAATTGCTTTTTCTGGGATAGCCTCTTGTTGGGTAAAACTACCTGTAAATTTTAAAACCATGGTTGCCTCTTTAAAATTTTATTCTCTTATTAAATATTAATTCACATCTTTTTAAAGGATAGTATCAATTAAATCAGGTAAATCGAAATATGCATCCAGCATTGCCGAAGGTTTCATATCTTCAACACCACTTCCTTCGGGCCCAAAAGAAACTAAGATGCATGGCAAATTAGCATTTTTTGCAGTATTATAATCAGTGGCAGTATCTCCTATTAAAATAGCCTTTGTTCTACTTCCACCCATCCAATCAATTGTTGTCCAAAGGTGCAGCGGATTTGGCTTACGAATAGACAAGGTGTCTGCACCTAGCATAGCTAAAAAATAGTCTCTTATGCCAAGGCTTTTTAATAATTTTTCTGCTAAAAATTCTGGCTTATTAGTACAAACTCCCAATAAGTAACCCCTTTTTTTTAGCTCCAATAATGCTTCGATAACACCTTCGTATAATACTGTATGCACATCAATATTTTTTCATAATGTTTTAATAAAAATGAATATTGCTCATCTATTATACTTTCATCAAAACGATTTGCCCTTTCAAGTCCAAGCTTGAGCATGGCTCGCCCACCTTTGAATGCAACTGAAGCATCTTTGATAGGATCTAACATTTCTTTCAGTCCAAGCGCTTCAAAACAAGCATTAGCAGCAGAAATTAAATCTTTACTAGTATCAGCAAGGGTGCCATCAAGATCAAAAACCACACTTTTCATTAAAAAATCCTCATAGACTAGGTTTCAAATAATTTAGTAACAAATTGAAATACATTTTGAATACTTATCCCCTTTTGCAACATTAAAGAAACCTATAGTAAAGAGAAAAAATAGGTACAATCATTATGCAATCTGTTGTCATCATATTATCCGCCGGCATGGGCACACGAATGCAGTCAGACTTACCAAAAGTATTACATAACGTTGCGTGTGAACCACTTCTTATACATTCAATGCGAACAGCATCTCAAATTGATGCGCATAAAACAATAGTTGTTACTGGACATGGGGCGAAAGACGTTGCGAAAGTGGCAACGACTTTTGATCCGAGTGCTGAAATAGTCAATCAATCTGAGCAATTTGGAACTGCACATGCTGTAGATCAAACACGCAATGCATTATTAAATTTTGATGGCGAAGTATTTGTTCTTTATGGAGATACACCCTTTATTGAACCAAGCACTCTTCTTAGAATGTCAAAAGAACGTAACGATGGAGCAAAAGTCGTTGTCCTGGGATTTAACACAAAAAGAAAGAATAGTTATGGCCGACTAATCATTTCATCTGACGGATCACTTGAAGAAATAGTTGAATATAAAGATGCTAATACTGATCAAAGAAAAATAAGCTTTTGCAACTCAGGTGTGATTTGCACTGACAGCAAACTTTTATTTAATCTAATTGGTGAAGTAGAAAATAATAATGCTAATAATGAATACTATTTAACGGACATAGTAAAATTAGCAAAAAATAAAAATTTAAAATGCGCTGCAGTTGAGTGTGCTGAAAATGAAGCAATGGGCATAAATTCTAAAGTGGAACTAGCAAATGCTGAAACTTACTTTCAAACAAGAAAAAGAATAGAAATGATGCTTAATGGAGTAACGTTAATTGCTCCAGAAACTGTTTGGTTTGCTGCCGATACAGTTGTGGGACGAGATACTATAATTGAACAAAATGTTATCTTTGGCCCAGAAGCCACCGTTGAAAGCCATGCACTTATAAAATCGTTTAGTCATATTGAAGGCGCACATATATCAAAAGGAGCAATAGTTGGTCCTTTTGCTCGGTTACGCCCTGGAGCTGAACTTGCAAATAATTCCAAGGTAGGTAACTTTTGCGAAGTGAAAAAATCGCAAGTTGGTGAAGGCGCTAAAATAAACCACTTATCGTACATAGGCGATACTAAAATTGGGGATAATGCAAATATTGGCGCAGGCACTATTACCTGTAACTATGATGGTGTTTCAAAACATTTTACAGAGATTGGTGAAAGTGCATTTATAGGTTCTAATAATTCTTTAGTTGCACCTGTCCGCGTTGGGGACAAAGCAATGACTGCTTCTGGATCAGTCATAACAAAAGACGTCCCAAATGGAGATTTAGGCATTGCTCGTGCCCCACAGGACAATAAAAAAGGCTTTGCTGTTAAATTTTTCAAACGGCTAAAAGCAATTAAACTTGCTAATAAAAAGGATCTATAAATGTGTGGCATTGTTGGCATATTAGGTAATCATGAAGCATCACCAATACTTGTTGATGCACTGAAAAGACTAGAATACCGTGGTTATGACAGCTCTGGCATTGCAACAATCAACGATGGAGTGCTGGAGCGGCGGCGTGAAATAGGCAAACTAGTAAATCTGGCAGATAAGCTTGTACACCAACCCCTAAAAGGCAAAATTGGTATTGGCCACACAAGATGGGCAACTCATGGTAGTCCAACTTTGGCAAACGCTCATCCTCAAAAAACTGGCAAAGTTGCAGTTGTACACAATGGTATTATCGAAAACTTCAAAAAGCTACGCGATGAATTAATTTCAAATGGCGCCAATTTTCAATCAGAAACAGATACAGAAACAATTGCTCAACTATGCATGAGCTTTATTGATGGAGGTGATGATCCTAAAATTGCCGCAAAAAAAACATTAGCCCGATTAGAGGGTGCATATGCATTATGTTTCNTATTTCATGGTTACGATAATTTATTAATTGCTGCTAGAAAAGGCTCACCTTTAGCAATTGGCCATGGAAACGGAGAAATGTTTGTTGGATCAGATGCCATTGCTTTAGCTCCAATGACTAATCAAGTTACTTACTTAGAAGAAGGCGATTGGGCAGTAATCACCAGGGAATCCCTGGAAATTCGTGATACCAATGGAACAAAAATCAAAAGATCAAAACAGACTTTAGATTTAAACACGCAAAATGTTGCCAAGGGAAATCACAAACATTTCATGGCAAAAGAAATTGCCGAACAACCCTCCGTATTAGCAGACGCAATTCAACACAATTTAAATACCAGTCGTGACAAATTAGAAATTTCGGATTTGGAATTGGATTTTAAAAATATTAATCGAATTACTTTAGTAGCATGTGGAACAGCTTTTTTAGCATGTAATGTTGCAAAGTATTGGTTTGAAAAAATTGCACGTATTTCTATTGACTTGGATGTTGCATCTGAATTCCGTTACAGGGAACCGCCTGTGGAAAAAAACAATTTAGCAATTTTTGTAAGTCAATCTGGTGAGACTGCAGATACTCTTGCAGCACTTCGTTATTGTAACAAAAATAAAATGAAAACACTTGGAATTGTAAATGTTGATGAAAGTACGATTGCACGTGAAGCCTCCATGTCGATGCAAATTCACGCAGGGCCAGAAATTGGCGTTGCTTCGACCAAAGCATTTTCTTGTCAATTAAGCATACTTTATTTTCTAGTGATTAAAGCTGCTAAAGAAAAGGTATCATAGACAACAATCAAGAAGCAGAATTAGTAAAATCAATTTTACAATTGCCTTCAATAATTGTTGACGCATTGTCCTTAGAATCTGAAATTAAACTTGCCGCGCAAGAGCTATCAAAAGCATCTAACGCAATATTTTTAGGTAGGGGTGCAATGTACCCATTAGCCTTAGAAGGCGCTTTAAAGTTAAAAGAAATTAGCTATATTCACGCTGAAGGCTACGCTAGTGGAGAGTTAAAGCACGGGCCTATTGCTCTTGTGGACGAAAACATGCCTGTAATTGTATTAGCACCAAAAGATGAATTATTTGATAAAACTGTTTCTAATATGCATGAGGTTATGGCTCGTGGTGGCAAAGTTTTACTTATCACTGATACTGAAGGTGCATCTGAAGCTCAAGAAGGTACATGGAAAACTATTATTATGCCAAAGATATCAAATGATTTAGCACCAATATTATATTCTATTCCTGCACAATTATTGGCTTATCATACCGCTGTATCTAAAGGTACTGACGTCGATCAACCAAGGAACCTTGCGAAATCTGTAACAGTTGAGTAAGCACAACAATGAAAACCAGAGCAATTTTTAGTTGAAGTTAAAAGTTTAACTTTAGAATATTCTCTTTCTGAATTATTTTGACATACAAAGCAAAGAAGATGAAATGATTTCATTCACTGACGCAATAAAGCAGCTGCATGCGAAAGCTAATCCAAAAAAAGCTGCTGAAATGAAAAATTCAATTAAAATTGATCGAGTTTACCTTGGAATATCAAACCCAGAGCTTAATAATATTTATAAAGGTTGGCGCGCCAGTACTAGTACTGATGATAGAATAAGATTAGCTGCTGATCTTTGGGATTCAAACATATATGAAGCAAGAATAGTTGCAGCTAAATTGCTCACACAAGCTCGAATTAAAAACGACGAACAGGTGTGGGAAGAAATTGTCAGATGGATACCTAAACTAGACCATCAATCCATAGCGGATCACGTATGTGGTGCTGGATCAAGGCGTTTAAAAGAAAATCCAACAAGATTAAATCAGGTTTCAAATTGGGTAAAAGATGAAAACATATGGATGAGGCAATCAGTTTTAGCACTCACAATGCAATGGACAAAATTAAATAATCCAAAAATAGCTGAACTAGGACAAAGAAATCAAATTTTATCGTGGGCTGGAGAACTATCAAATGATAAAGAATGGCTAATCCAAAAGGCTTTAGCAAATTGGTTATCAAGCTTATCAAAACATGATACTCCTGCAGTATTATTATTTCTTGAGACACATGGGGCCAAAATGAAACCATTTGCTATTAATGAGGCCTGTAAATTTTTATAATCCCTATTGAAACAAACAATATCTGAGAATAGCATATTAATATGAACAATATACCTAAACTAATTGACCCATTCAACCGTGCCATAACATATCTTCGAGTGTCGGTAACTGATCGGTGTGATTTTAGGTGTGTTTATTGTATGTCTGAAAATATGAATTTTCTACCAAAAGCAGATTTATTGACACTAGAAGAACTTGATAAGATGTGCACTGCATTTATTTCTCAAGGAGTCGAAAAATTACGTATAACCGGGGGTGAACCCTTGGTTCGAAGAAATATAATGGAGTTTTTCAGTTCAATTTCGCGACACCTTAAGACTGGCGCGTTAAAAGAGCTTACTTTAACGACTAACGGGTCACAACTCCATCGCTTCGCCGAACAATTAGCAGAAATAGGCATCAGAAGAATAAACGTTTCTCTTGATACACTTAATGAAGAAAAGTTTTCTCAAATCACTCGATGGGGTCGATTAGTACAAGTATTAAACGGCATTGACGCAGCATTGGCGGCTGGTATCAAAATAAAAATTAATACAGTGGCTCTTAAAGATTTTAATGAAGATGAGTTGGAGGAAATAGTAAAGTGGTGTGCTAATCGCAAAATGGACCTAACTTTTATTGAGGTTATGCCCATGGGAGATATAGGAAACGAGAATCGTCTTAATCAATACTGGCCTCTTTCTGATTTGCGAAAAAGGCTAACAAAAACTTGGACACTTAAAGATACTGATGAACAAACTGGCGGGCCAGCCAGGTATGTAAGAGTTAATGAAACAGGGCAAAAAATTGGCTTTATAACACCCATGACACATAATTTTTGTGAAAGCTGTAATAGAGTCAGATTAACATGTACTGGTGAGTTGTATCAATGTTTAGGTCAAGAAGACCAGGTAGATTTGCGAAAAGTTTTACGTAAAAATTCCGAAATCGAACCATTGATAAAAGCAATCCATAACGCAATATCTAAAAAGCCAAAAGGTCATGACTTTGATTATTCTAGACAATCAATTTCAGGGCAAATGTCTCGTCATATGAGCCATACGGGTGGGTAATTTTTAAATTGCATCAAAAAAAATTAAAGCTACCTGTAAAGAGTAAATAGTTATCACTAAGCTTTGAGGATAGTATTCTATGGTTAAAATTATTAAAACTGATGCCGAGTGGCGACTAAAGTTATCTGAACTTGCATATAAAGTAACGCGCAAACATGGAACTGAGCGCCCATTTAGCAATGATAACTTTCCAAAAGTTAATGGGATATTTTCATGCGTATGCTGTAAAAATGCTCTTTTTGATAGTAATTCAAAGTTTGATAGTGGCACAGGTTGGCCATCATTTTTTGAGCCTATTAATCCAAACAACATTGAAGAAAAATCAGACCGAAGTTTATTTATGAGACGAACTGAGGTGCTGTGCTCTAAATGTGACGCTCATTTAGGTCATGTTTTCCCAGATGGTCCACTTCCAACTGGGTTAAGATATTGTATGAATGGCATAGCAATGGTATTTGAAGAAACTGAATAAAGGCTTTTATTGGCCTAATAGTGTTCCAGCATCAGCATTACCTAAGTTGCCAAATATTTGTGATAGAATTCTGGGCCCTTTCACTGGCGCAGATGTTACCCTGCGACTCAATACAACAACTCTTCCATCTTCCAATGTAAATTTCTCAATATTTTCAACAAGATTTTTTTCATCAAAGGATACAACTATCATATCTCTTGATACGACTTTAGGTTCATAGAACAAGAAATTCTTAATTTTTGTTGAAATGTAAAAAATAGCTCCATCTTCTAACACGCCAGAGCCTAATGGTGATCCAAGCAATTCTGTGACTGAATTACGTGTGTCTTTACCAACCACAACACTTTTTAAATCAGTATCTAATGGCAAATATCCATGGTCTTTGTATATTGTGCTGCAACTTGCCAATAAAAAAGTAGAAAAAATTATAGTTTGGTATTTAAAAGCAAATTTTGACATTCGAGTTATTCATCCTTAATTGATCATTAGATCCAATACATCGTGTATCATACACATTTAATTGATTTGTAAAGTAACAACTAAAATAAGCAAAGGAATTCGCACAATGAGCGATATTTCAGAAAAATTGTCAATAAAATCTCATTTAATAGTAATGTCTCAACTATCACAGAATAGAATTCATAAATTTTCAATAAAGTTTGACAATAAAGACATGTTAGATTGTCAAAATTTATTAGACTTACGTAAAATATCTAAAGTTACTATTTCCGGCGAGATATCCGCAGAAGGTTCTCAAAACTGGTTATTAAATGCAAAAGTGGGAGCCAGTATTACTCAAGCGTGTGTGGTAACCACAGATGATGTGAATACAAGAATAGACCAAGATATTGTCAGACACTATTTTGCTGACCTAGAAACACACGAGAAAACTTCTCAGGCGAAGAGGATTTAGACGCTGATGCAGAACACATACCTGATGAAATTAACCTCTTAGATATTACATTGGAGACGATAACTCTCAATATCAATGATTTTCCACGAAAGGATGGTATTGTAATTGAACCTGTGTTATCAGCTCCAGAAGGTGTAAAACCACTGACTGATGATGCAGTAAAACCTTTTGCTGGACTAGCTGGTTTAAGGGATAAATTAAAAGAGTAATATTTTTTCATAATAGGGCTTGCGAATTTGCATAATCTTTGTATTTTGCGGCTCTTTATATAAGCAGAGTCGTAGCCATTCAAATTGGCTAAAACTCTAGGTTCCACAAGGC
>JGI26246J51724_1001012_pt1 | contig 13065 bp, 8 predicted proteins | sample SaaInlLV_10m_DNA_FD_51724 | JGI IMG/M metagenome (IMG submission 51724) | reverse complement strand
GTGGTGATGGACGAGCCGATCAGACCGACACCCGCCAAAGCCGCATCGCCAAAATGCTCCAGATAATCCATCACAACCCAGCCACCCATCGACCACCCAACCAATAGGGGCGCATCAAGGGCAAGGCTGGTGATGATCGCCTGCATATCCTCCGCCCATGGCCGGCTGTTGTCGTAACAGGCTGGATCGAGAGGTTTATCCGATTGCCCATGGCCGCGCAGGTCAGGCAGGATCAGCCGAAACCCTTCGGCCAGCGCCGCTTGCCGCGCAAACGACAGGTGGCATTGCGACCAGCCATGCACCAAGATAATCGCCGGCGCCGTTTCAGGCCCGAGATCATGCACGCAGAGCTGCACGCCGCCGTGGCCCGTTATGGAATGCTTGCGGTTCATTCTCCAACTTTCCACTGCATCGCTTTGGGGCCTTTTGCAACCGGCGAGGTGATCGGCTCAAAGCCTGGGCTGCTTTCGGATTGTGGCGCGGCCTTCTCGATTTTCACCCGCAGATCGAACCAGGCCGCTTGGCCGGTCACCGGATCGGAGTTCGACCACCGCAGCCCGTCGCCCTTGGGCGGTTGCAGCTCATGGATCAGATGGTTGAGCAGGAAGCCTTTGGTCGCCTCAGGCGCGTTTTCATCCAAGGCCCAAGCCCCCTTGCGCTTGCCAATCGCGTTCCAAGTCCAGACCGTGTTTTCATTCAGCGCAGCCATATGCGCGACCGGCACCACAATCGAGCCGTGGGCAGAGGTGACCCGCGCCCAGTCGCCCTCGGCAAAACCATTGGCCTGCCAAATCTTGGTCGGCACGAAGAGTGGGTTTTGCCCATGGATTTGCCGCAGCCAAGCGTTTTGCGTCCCCCAGGAGTGATACATCGCCATCGGGCGCTGGGTCAGCGCATGGATGGGGAATTCCTCCACATCGACCGCGCCATCCTCAAACGGTGCATACCACATCGGCAACGGATCGAGCGTCTGCTTGATCCGCGCGCGCAGATGCTCTGGCGGTTGACGCTCTCCATGACCTTCTGCTGCCAATTGAAAGCGGCGCATGGGTTCGGAATATATGTCAAAAAGATAGGGTTGCGGCGCATCATAAATGCCGATTTTCACGGCCCATTCCTGATAGGCCGCGTTCCATGGTTTGTAGTACTCTGCCCCTTCGGGCACATGGATCTCATAGAAGCCGCCATTGTCGATATAGGCCTGCATTTGATCGGGGTTCGGCGCGCCGCGGCCTTCCTCTTGGCCGCTCTCGCCGCGGAACCCAATCAGCGGCCCCACACCAGGGCGGCGTTCGTGATTGACGATGTAATCGGCGTAGTCTTTGTATTTGGCCGATCCGTCGTCATTGACAAAGCCCTTGAGCCCCAGACGTGCGCCCAAATCGACCAGAACCGACTGAAAGCCGCGCACATCGCGGTCCGGCTCCACCACAGGCCAGCGGATGCTGTCCGCCGCGCCGCCCGCTTCACAGATCGGACGATCCAGCAGGGAAATGCAGTCATGACGCTCCAGATAGGTCGTGTCCGGCAATATAAGATCCGCATAGGCCACCATTTCGGAAGAATAGGCATCCGAATAGATGATCTTCGGGATCACATAGTCTCCGTTTTCGTCCTTATCGGTGAGCATCTCCATAACACCCCCGCTGTTCATCGAGCTGTTCCAGCTCATATTGGCCATATACATGAACAGGACATCAATCTTATAGGGATCGCCGGCATGGGCATTTGAAATCACCATATGCATCAGACCATGTGCCGACATGGGGTTTTCCCAAGTGTAGGCCTTGTCAATGCGGGCGGCGCTGCCGTCCTCTTTGAGGCAAAGATCATCCGGCCCCTGCACATAGCCCAAATGCGGCCCGTCCAACGCCGCGCCGGGGGTGACTTTGCAATGCGGCTTGGGATGGGCCGAGACCGGTTTTGGATAAGGAGGCTTAAAGCGAAACCCGCCGGGCACCTCAACCGAGCCCAAGATGATTTGCAGCAGGTGCAGGCTGCGGCAGGTTTGAAACCCATTTGAATGGGCCGATACCCCGCGCATGGCGTGAAAGGACACCGGGCGGCCAATCATCTTATCATGCCGATTGCCGCGGAAATCTGTCCAGGGCTGGTCAAGCTCAAAGGCCTCATCAAAGGCAACGCGCGCCAAATCTGCGGCGATGGCCCGGATTCGGTCGGCGGAAATTCCGCAGCGCTCCGCCACGTTTTCTGGCGCATAGTCATCAGACAGATAACGCTCAGCCAGATGTTGGAACACCGTGCGATGCCCTTCATAGGTGGCGGCCAAATCTGGCGTGATGCCTTTGGTGTCAAAGGCCACAGGTTTTCCGGTTTTGCGGTCAATAACCAGAAGCTTTCCATCTGCGCCGCGCAGCAACATGCCTTTGTTCGGCCCCTCGGTGCTGTCCACCAGTGCAGGCGCATTGGTCAGCTGAGCAAGGTAATTCAAATCCACTTTGCCAGCCTTGAGCAGCAAATGCACCATAGATAGGATAAACAGCCCATCAGTGCCGGGGGTGATGCCGACCCATTCGTCGGAAATCGCATTATACCCCGTGCGGATCGGGTTGACGCCAATCACCTTCGCACCGCGTTCCTTCAACCGGCCCAGACCCATTTTGATCGGGTTGCTGTCGTGATCTTCGGCCACGCCAAAGAGCATGAATAGTTTTGTCCGCTCCCAATCGGGTTGTCCGAATTCCCAAAATGCGCCGCCCATCGTGTATATGCCCCCAGCGGCCATATTCACCGAGCAAAAGCCGCCGTGGGCTGCATAGTTTGGCGTGCCGAAGCCCTGCGCCCAAAAGGAGGTGAAACTTTGAGATTGATCGCGCCCAGTGAAAAACGCCAGTTTTTCGGGGTTTTCTTTATGGACCGGCTCCAACCAATCCTGCGCCAGCTGCAACGCCTCATCCCATGAGATCTCTTCAAAAGCCCCAGAGCCACGCGGCCCAACCCGCTTGAGCGGAGCACGCAGTCGCGAGGGGGCGTTGACCTGCATAATACCCGCCGAGCCCTTGGCGCAAAGAACCCCTTTATTCACAGGATGATCGCGGTTGCCCTCGATATAGGCGACCTTGCCCTCCTTCATGTGGACATTGATCCCACAACGGCAAGCGCACATGTAGCAAGTGGTCTTGCGGATCTCGTCACTCACCTTGGGTGACAAGTTCAGTTTTGGTTCTTCAAATCCCATGGGTAGGACCCCCTATTGCCTGCAATTCAGGTATTTTTTTGGACGGCAGCTTGAGCGGCCGTTACACAAATCATGTCAATGATATCATCCGCAGTGCAGCCGCGCGACAGATCATTTGCGGGTCGTGCTAGGCCTTGGAGAATTGGGCCAATGGCCTTGGCACCGCCAAAACGCTGCGCAATCTTATAGCCGATATTGCCCGCATCCAAATTCGGAAAGACAAAGACATTCGCCTGCCCGGCGACAGGTGACCCCGGCGCTTTCGCGGCGCCGACTGATGGCACCATCGCCGCATCAAATTGCAACTCCCCATCGACCACAAGATCCGGTCGCGCCGCCTGCACCAAAGCGGTCGCCCGGCTCACTTTGGTGACACTCGCATGTTTGGCACTGCCGCGCGTGGAGAAAGACAGCATGGCAATTTTTGGCTCCAGCCCGGTGAGACAGCGCATCGACTCCGCAGAGGAAATCGCAATATCGGCCAATTCTTCGACGCTGGGGTCGATCACCAGACCGCAGTCGGTGAAGACGTTGACCGCGCTGGGCAGATCCGGGCGATCTTCAAAGAGCATGAAGAAAAATGACGACAGGAGCTTTGTGCCCTCCGCCGTGCCAATCACCTTGAGTGCTGCGCGGATGATATCGGGTGTGGAATAGACCGCCCCACCAATCGTGCCATCAGCATCCCCGGCCGCGACCATCGCCGCCGCGAAAAAATTGGCTTGGGACAATTCAAGCTGGGCTTTTTCAGGCGTCATGCCCTTGGCCGCACGCTTTTGCACATAATCCGCAACATAGCCGGGCAAGCGCGGGCTGGTGGCGGGGTCTTCGATCACGATGTCGCCTGCACCGCCAGCGGCGGCCAGCGCGGCCTGCACCAAGGCCGGATCACCGATGCAAATAATCTTGGCCAAATTGGCAACAGAAGCCGCAACCGCGGCTTCTGCAACGCGAGGGTCTGCGCCCTCGCTTAATACAATGGTTGGTGTGGCGCCCGAGGTGGCGGCAAGAATATCGCGAAATGCCGCCACACCGAAGCTCCTTATTCAGCAGCCATATCTGCGGAAGACACGCCTGCAACTTGGACAGGTTTTTTCATTGCGTCCCGACGGAAAGGCTCACCCAATTCTTGGTTCAACAAGACCTCAATCAAAGTGGTTTTATTGTTTTCCATTTGATCTTTGATGGCTTGGTTTAACACATCGGTCAACTCTTCCATGGTTTTCACTTGCACACCAATCAAACCACAGGCCTGCGCGATGCCGGCATAGGAGACTTTGGTGTCCAACTCAGTGCCAACGAAGTTATCGTCGAACCAGAGGGTTGAGTTGCGCTTTTCTGCACCCCATTGGTAGTTGCGGAACACGATCTGTGTCACAGCAGGCCATTCGTCCCGACCAATGGCCGTCAGCTCATTAACCGCAATCCCGAAGGCGCCGTCACCTGCAAAACCGACCACAGGAACGTGAGGTTGGCCAATTTTCGCGCCAACGATTGACGGCAGACCGTAGCCACAGGGACCAAAGAGACCCGGAGCCAGATACTTTCGGCCTTCATCAAAGGAGGGGTAGGCGTTGCCGATGGCGCAGTTGTTGCCAATGTCTGAGGAGATAATTGCCTCTTTTGGCAGAGCCGATTGGATAGCACGCCAAGCCATACGCGGAGACATCCAATCTGGCTTGTCCGCACGTGCACGCTGGTTCCAAGTGGTGCCTGGATCATCATCTTCGTGATCCATTGAAGTCAACTCTTGCGCCCAAGCTGATTTGGTTGTCGCGATCAAATTCTTGCGCTCTTCACGACCCGCATCGCCGGCCGTATCAGACAGGCGCGCCAGCAAGCCTTGCGCCACTTTTTTCGCATCCCCAACGATGCCCACGCTTACAGGTTTGGTCAAACCGATCCGATCTGGGTTGATATCCACCTGAATGATTTTCGCATTCACCGGCCAGTAATCAATCCCGTAGCCCGGCAGTGTTGAGAACGGGTTAAGCCGTGTGCCGAGCGCGACCACGACGTCAGCCCGTGAGATCAGCTCCATGCCCGCTTTTGAGCCATTATAACCCAAAGGACCGGCAAACAAAGGATGCGAGCCAGGGAATGCATCATTGTGCTGGTAGCCCACACAGACCGGTGCATCCAAACGCTCTGCCAAAGCGGCAACATCGTCAAACGCATCGGCCAGAACAACGCCGGCGCCATTCAAGATGACCGGGAATTTCGCATTCGAGATCAACTCAGCCGCTTCCGCAACCGCACTCTCCCCACCTTGTGGGCGCTCGAATGCAACGATTTTTGGCAACTCAATATCAACAACCTGGGTCCACATATCGCGCGGAATGTTGATCTGTGCCGGGGCGGAGGCCCGATGCGCCTGCATAATGACACGGTTCAGAACTTCTGCCACCCGGCTCGGGTCGCGAACTTCTTCTTGGTAGGCAACCATATCTTCGAACAATTTCATTTGTTCAACTTCTTGGAAGCCACCCTGACCGATGGTTTTATTGGCCGCTTGTGGTGTGACCAACAGCAAGGGGGTATGGTTCCAATAGGCGGTTTTCACCGCGGTGACGAAATTGGTAATGCCAGGACCGTTTTGTGCGATCATCATGGACATTTCGCCGGTGGCGCGGGTGTAGCCATCCGCCATCATTCCAGCGGACCCTTCATGGGCGCAGTCCCAAAACATGATTCCAGCTTTTGGAAAGATATCAGAAATAGGCATCATGGCAGAACCAATGATCCCGAAAGCGTGGCGGATACCGTGCATCTGGAGCGTTTTTACAAAGGCTTCTTCAGTGGTCATTTTCATGGGGCAGCTCCTTAAAGGGATTGAATATGCCACGGTTTTCTCTCGCAGCATCTCTGTGGGTTTATTTCTGCCCTTCTATTAGGACATAGGCAATGACATATTTAGGGCCAGTTCCGACCCTCGAATATATCCACATCGATATTTTCACTCAGATGTCGTTTTTTGAGACCGCCGGCGCAATATTTCTTCGAGCCAATAGTCAGCTGTCCCTGGTTTTCCAAGAAAATACCCCTGCGCATGGGTGATTCCCGCAGCGCGCACGAGGTCCAATTGATTCTGAGTCTCGATTCCCTCTGCGATAATTTCAAAGCCCATAGTTTTGGACATCTCAACCAGTCCGCGCATAATCCCCTCACGGCTCCCTCGTGTCAGACTTTGCACAAAGCTTCGGTCAATTTTCACAATATCAATCGGATATTCCAGCAATCGCTCCAGGTTGGACATCCCAATGCCGAAATCATCTAAGGCAATCCGCACACCCTTGGATCTCAGCCTATTNATGAGCGTTTTGGTGGCCTCGGGATTTTCAATCACGGTGCTCTCAACAATCTCAAAAACTGTCATTTCTGGCGGCAGGCCGTTGAGCAAGGCTTTGAGCCATTCCGCGTCTGCGCCCGGCAGTACAGTATTGTTCAGAAACTTGCTCGAAATATTCCATCCGCAGTAGATCGGCGGGTCCAATTTGGAAAATCCAATTGCAGCCGCATTGGCCTCCTCAAGTGGTGGCCGGACGCCGCGTTTATAACTGTCCGCCATCAGATCCAAAAATTGGCCTGGCAATAAGATCTCACCATCCGGCTTGACCCATCGGATCAAAGCCTCAACCCCTTCAATTCGATCCTGTTCCAAATCAAAAATTGGCTGAACAAAATAGGTGATTTCCCCATTTTCCAAAGCCGCTCCGACCTCCTCAGCAGAAGGGCGTGACTGTTTTTGCCGCATGCGGAGCACAACATCTTGATCCGCCGCTAGAATTTGATTTTTACCCTTCGATTTCGCCTCATAGAGCGCCGCGTCGGCAACATTCAATGCATCTTCCATGCTCTGATCTGGCCGCAATTCGCACACGCCAATGCTCGCGGTGCGGATCACCCGGCGCCCCGCGACCTCCACATCGGCCTCCACCACCGCTTGCAAAAAGCGGCGCGCCACCTGCCCAGCGCGTTCCAAGTCACAGCCTTTAAGAAAGACGCAAAACTCATCCCCACCAAGTCGCGCAACAAAATCTCCAGGACGACAAGCCGCCACCATGGCATCAGTCACCTTATCAACAACGCATCCCCGACATCATGGCCATAGGTGTCATTCACGGTCTTGAACTCATCCAAATCCACATAAAGCAGCGCGTGGGTTTCGCGGCGCTTGTGGCGGTCGATCCGATCCACCAAGTACCGGCGCGATTGCGCCGCAGTCAGATCATCAAGATCAACATAGCGAGAGAGCTTGGAGTTAGACAGGCGCAACCGGTCAATAAGGCGGCGCATCCGGCGCTCAACGCGACTGCAGTGGAGCATATAAAGCAAGAAAGCCAGCGCCACCAAGAACAAAACGAAAAATAATACATGAAATATCAATATCATAATGGAAGTATTAAAACCCATCTCCCGCCCGTAGCGCAAGACAAAATCGTGCAAGGCGCAGTCTGCCCCCTGTGCAGGCCCAATCTCACCCTACGTCACATCTCCCAATATTCTCGTAATTTCAATTATATATGATGGTAACGCATGAAATTCCATGGCGCAGACGCTTGAGCTATGATCCATTGCGCGATAGCAACGACGCTGAAAATCTTGCCCAGGAGCACACTCATGGCTGACTATAAGTTCGACACCCTATCGCTTCACGCCGGCCAAAGCCCCGATGCGCGCTTTGGCAGCCGGGCCGTGCCTATTCACCAAACCACCAGCTATGTTTTTGACAGCACAGAACATGCCGCTGCCCTGTTCAATATGGAAGTTGGCGGGCATATCTACTCCCGCTTGACCAATCCCACCGTCGCCGTGCTCGAGCAACGCCTGGCCGCTTTGGATGGCGGGGTTGCAGCCATTGCAACAGCCTCCGGCATGTCAGCGCTGTTTGTGACCGTTCTGGCACTTTGCTCCGCCGGCGATCACATCGTCAGCTCCTCGCAAATGTATGGTGCGAATATCAACCTGTTTGAGCATACGCTGAAACGCTACGGGATCGAGACCAGCTTCGTGCCACCGAATGACCCCACAGCCATTGCTGAGGCCATTCGCCCCAATACGAAAATGGTCTTTGGCGAAGTGATCGGCAATCCCGGGATGGATATCATGGACGTGCCGGCTGTGGCCAAAATCACCCAAGCCGCGGGGATTCCCTTAGTCATCGACGCCACGTTCAACACCCCTTGGATGGTCAAACCGATAGAACTGGGCGCAAATGTGGTGATCCATTCACTCACCAAATGGATGGGTGGCCATGGCATTGCTTTGGGTGGTGCCGTGATTGACGGGGGCAATTTCGATTGGGGCCAAAATGATAAATTCCCCATGCTCACCACCCCGCATTTCGGCTATCAGGGCGCGATTCTTTGGGAAGAGTTTGGCCCGGCGGCCCTGTCAGTACGCATCCGCACGGAAGGCATGATGAATGTCGGCCCCTGCATGTCACCGCAAAATGCGTTCTACATCTTACAAGGCCTCGAAACGCTTGGTCTGCGGATGGAAAAACATATGTCCAACACCGCAGCCATGTTAGAGTTTTTGGTAGGTCATGAGCAAATCGCCTGGGTCAAACACCCCAGCTTGCCTGATCATCCAGATCATGACACCGCCATGCGTCTCATGCCCAAAGGCCAAGGCTCAATCATTGCCTGCGGCATCAAAGGCGGCCGTGACGCGGGTCGTGCCTTCATAGAATCTGTTCAGCTGGCCAGCCATTTGGCCAATGTGGGCGACGCCAAAACGCTGGTGATCCACCCCGGCTCCACCACGCATTCACATCTGACCTCTGAGGCCATGGCCTCAGCTGGGCTGACCGATGATTTGATCCGAATTTCAGTGGGCTTGGAAGATCAAAAAGACATTATCGATGACTTCAAACAAGCGCTGCGCACGGCTGGAAAATTAACCGCTGCCAAGGCAAAAGGAACAGGCGCATGAAACTGACGCTGAATAATGTCGAAATTTTTGCCTCAACCGGCGGGCGCGATTTTGATCCATCATCAGGACCGGTTGTGCTCTTCGTGCACGGCTCCGGCCAATCGCATCTTGGCTTCATGTTGCAACATCGCTTTTTTGCCAATCGTGGCTTTCAGTGTATCACGCCCGACATGCCCGGACATGGGCTGTCGAAGGGTGAGGCGCTCACAACAGTGGAGGCCATGGCCGATTGGTATGCACAATTCATGCAGGCGCTCGGCATCCCCAAAGCCATTTTGGTCGGTCACTCCATGGGCGGTTTGATCGAATTGGAATTGGCAAGCCGCTACCCTGATCTCGTCGCCAAGGCGGCCTTTATCAGCACGGCGCTGGCGATCCCGGTCAATGACGCTCTGATCAATCTGGCCGCAACAAACGAAAGCGCGGCCATTGCCGCGATGATGGACTGGGGCCATGGCACAGCAGGGCATATTCATGACCACACAATGCCCGGCACCTCACATATGCTTTACGGCAGCCGCCTTATGGCTGGCAATGCGCCCGGAACACTTCACAAAGATTTGGTGGCTTGTAACGCCTATGACAATGGCCCCACCGCCGCGCACTCTGTCACCTGCCCCACCTTAACCGTGGTCTGCGGCCAGGACCGAATGACGCCCCGTAAAACTGGATTGGCCCTGCAGGCTGCGCTAGGGGGTGAGCTGGTCGAAATTGCCCAATCGGGCCATATGTCGATCACCGAACACCCTTTTGACGTCAACAAAGCCCTCCGGGCATTTTTCTAACAGGCACATCGAGCATGACATTCAAACGCATCGCAGTGATCGGCGCTGGCACCATGGGCTCTGGCATCGCCGGCCAAATCGCCAATGCAGGCCACAAGGTTCTCCTCTTGGACCTCACAACCAAAGCCACCGATTACGCTTTGGAACGGCTGCAAAAGTCTGAGCCCGCACCTTTGCACCAGCGTGGCAATGTTGATCTGATTGAAACTGGCACCATCGAGGCCGATTTTGACAAGCTCGCCGAATGCGATTGGATCGTTGAAGCGGTGGTCGAACGGCTCGACATCAAACGCGATCTGTACAAACGTTTGGATGCGGTGATCAGCGACGACTGTATCGTCACCTCCAACACCTCCACCATTCCAATCAAACTATTGGTGGCGGAAATGCCTTTGGCCTTCCGGCAAAGGTTTGCCATCACCCATTACTTTAATCCGGTGCGCTACATGCGCCTTTTGGAGCTTGTCCGCGGCGCAGACACCCGCGCCGATGTGATGGAGCGCCTGTCGCGCTACAATGACGAAATTCTCGGCAAGGGCGTGGTTCCTTGCAATGACACGCCAGGATTTTTGGGCAACCGCGTTGGGGTCTTTGCGCTGCAAGTGGGTATGGACGAGGCCTTTAAACAGGGGCTCTGCATCGAACATGCCGATGCTCTGATGGGCCGTCCCATGGGCATTCCAAAAACGGGGGTGTTTGGTCTTTACGATATGATCGGCGTGGACCTCATGTCCGATGTGGTGGACACTTTGGGCGATATTCTGCCAGAAAATGACGTATTTCACGCGGTTGGACGCTCCAACAACCCGGCAAACGCCCTGATCGATAGGATGATCTCAGAAGGTTTCACCGGCCTGAAATCAGGCAAGGGCGGGTTTTATCGCGAGGATCAAGCCCTTGATTTGACCAGCGGCACGCTGCGCCCACGCATCACCGAACTGCCGGCCTTGGCACAAAAAGCCGCCAATGCGCAGCAAGATGGGCTCGAAACCCTGCCCATGATGATCGAAGGCGCAGAGCCGCATCACCAATATTGTCGCAATTTCCTCGGCCGCGTGCTGGCCTATGCGGCCGCTTTGATCCCAGATGTCACCGGCACGCCGCAAGACATTGATGACGCGATGAAGATGGGATTCAACTGGATCCGCGGCCCTTTTGAAATGATCGATGCTTTGGGCGCTGATGTGGTCATAAAATTGGCCCAAGACGCCGGCTGCACCATTCCCCAAGCCCTGCAAACATCCGCAGAACATGGCCCGTTCTATCAGGTGCAAGAGGGCATTTTGATGGTCCGCAATTTTGATCAAACTGCATCACAGCTCAAACCCGTGCAACTGCCCGAAGGCACAGAGCGCTTTAGCCTCACGCGCCGCACTCTAACCCCAATTGCCAGCAACCGTGCAGCCAGCCTTTGGAGCCTGCCCGGCGATCTGCGCTTGGTGGAATTTCATTCCAAAGCCAATGCACTCACAGGTGAGAGCATGGCCATCGTGCGCCAAGCTGCCGAGGATCACGGCACAGGCATTTTGATCCATAACGACGCGCAGCACTTCAGCGCAGGGGTCGATTTGAACCGCTTTGCCGATTTCATTGCCCGCGAAGCCTGGGGGGAAATGGACGCCTTTCTCAATGACTTCCAGCAGGCCGTTGCGGCGCTGAAATATTGCCCCGTGCCAGTTGTGGGCGCGCCCTCGGGTCTCTCGCTTGGCGGAGGCTTCGAAGTGCTTTTACATTGCGACCGACTGCTCACCCATGCCAATTCCGTGCTGGGATTGGTGGAAAGTGGCGTTGGGGTTGTGCCCGGCGGCGGCGGGGTTAAAACCACCTACCAACGCTGGTTTGAGGCAACGGGCGATGCAGATACCGCCGCTTGGGAAACCTGGATGCAAATCGGTTATGGAAAAACCGGCGAAAGCCCAGAACAGGCCACAAAACTTCGGTATTTCCGGCCCGGCCATGACGAAACAGTGATGAACCGCGACAAGCTCATCACCCGCGCCAGCGCGATGATCCGCAACATGGCCCCGGGCTACACACCGCCAGAGCCACCAAAAATGACCCTGCCAGGGCAAGCCATCTTTGCAAAAATGGACGCCTTCATGGCCGATGGCCTGGCAAAGGGCTGGTTCAAACCGCACAATAAAACCACGGCAATGGAAATCGCGACCATCGTGGTCAACACCAGCTCCGATGCGCCGCTGGAGGTCACAGAACAAGATATGTTCGACCGCGAGCGCGCCGCCTTTCTTCGGCTCGCCAAAACCCCCGAGACCAAAGGCTGGATCAACGCCATGCTCAGCGGGGCCGCAATCGAATAAAACTATCGCTGCGGTGGCAGTTGGATGTCGAAGGCCGCGCGAATACGGGCATCGGCTTGGGCCGACAAATAGGTCGGATGCCGCTGCAACAAAGTGCGCGCCGTGGCTTTGGCCCGGGTCTGCGCATCCATGCTGCCCCGTTCGCGCCATGTAATCGGCGCCTCTCGATCGGCGGTCTCAGGATAGAAATAATCCCGCTCCATCGCCGCCATCGTTTGGGGATGACCTAGGAAATGCCCCTCCCCTTGGACCACGTCCACAATCACATCAAAGCCGAGGTTCTCAACCCCGCGCAGCATGCGATAAATATTGCCGAGCATATCGTTGTCGAGAACAAACCCTTCGAAAGAAACCCCGAGCAATGCAGCGGTCATGCCGGCGCTTTCGTAGATCATATTGGCACCCGATAGGGCTGCGGCGAGGGCCGTCACCCCCTTCTCCGCGCCATATTGGGCGTCAATCGCCTTGGAATCGGTCATAGAACTGGCCACTCCGCTGACCAGACCCAACCAATTTGACAGCTGCGCTGATGCGGCATTCATGAGCGCCGTCTCACCACCTCCGCCCGAGAACGCTCCGCTGCGCAGATCAATCACGAATGGCCAGTTGGAAAAAATCATTGGATGGCCAGGCTTCATCACATGCACCATGGCCAGAGCCGCCAATGTTTCCGCCAAAGATTGCGCCAAAAATCCCGCGGGAGGCGCTGGCGCTGTTGCCCCTGATTGGGCCGCGGTGATGCAGCTGACCGTGATATTATGCGCCACGCATTCAAAACACACCTCGACCGCATCCGCGCCAAATCGCAGCGGTGAAATCATCGGGC
>JGI26246J51724_1001010_pt1 | contig 13076 bp, 13 predicted proteins | sample SaaInlLV_10m_DNA_FD_51724 | JGI IMG/M metagenome (IMG submission 51724) | reverse complement strand
GTGGATCATGCGGTAATGCTAGAAATATTTACCGACGAAGGCGTCGGAACATTAATCACCAATCAAGAAGATAACGGAGCACTGTGATGGCGGGCAAAAGAGGTTCTCGAGCACAGGAAATACTACAGGCACTGGCGCGCATGCTGGAATCGTCGCGGGGAGGGCGCATTACCACTGCAGCCTTGGCCGCAGAAATCGGCGTATCTGAGGCTGCCCTGTACCGCCATTTCCCCAGCAAGACACGCATGTATGAGGGGCTGATTGATTTTATAGAAGAGACCATTTTTGCGCGGGTGCGCACCATTGTGGCGGATGAGCCAGATGCTGTTAATCAGTGCTATCGGATACTCAGCCTAGTGCTGGCCTTCAGTGAAAAGAACCCCGGCATCACCAGAATTCTTAATGGTGACGCCCTGACCGGTGAAACCGACCGACTCCATGATCGCATGGCGCAGTTTTTTGATCGCTTGGAGTCACAGCTCAAGCAGACATTGCGGGAAGCAGAAATAAGAGATGGCCTAAAGCTAACTGTGCCTGTGACTGTTGCCGCCAATCTAATGCTGGTTACCGCAGAGGGTAAGATCAGTCAGTTTGTGCGCAGCGGATTTAAGCAGTTACCAACCGAGCACTGGCTAGACCATTGGTCATTGCTGACCGCGCAGATGTTTGATTAATTTGAGCTGCTTGCTGACTGCTTGGCCAGCAGCTGAGTCAAGCGCCGTTCATAGCTGATATACAGATCTTCAATAGCGGCCAGATCAAGCTGTCGCTCTGCCAGTATTCTGTCCAGTTTTGTTCGCTCCNGCTGAGCCCGCTGAATNTTTTTGCGCAGGTCTGCAGAGACCGANTCACCAGCCATTTCGCTGCTGGCCGCCTCAGCCAATAATTGCTCTTGCCTGTCGACCAGGCTCTTTAAACTGTTTTGTAAATTGGCAATATCTCTGTCCAGCAGCTGCAGCTTTCGCTGTTTGCGCTGACTGACCTCATCGACTCGCCTAAAGCTGGCCAACAGATACTGGTCCAGAGCGCTGGACTTGGCATCCGTAGCTATTGGAGCCTGTGCCTTAACAACCTTGAGCACCTGGCCCTGGGTATTGACGATTTCATAGCCATCGGCGGCAGCCAGCGGCGGGATAGTATCTGCAGTCACCAGAATGCCTGCGCTGTCATGGTAGCGGTAGAGCTCTGTTGCCATGGCCTCGCCGGCCAATAGCACTGTCAGAACCAGTCCCGCTCTAATCATACGCCGTACTCTTTCCTGTACTCTTTAATCTGCTCAACCAGTTCCTGCATATCGGCCTTGGCCTCCAAGTAGGTCAAAATATCATCGATATCAATAATGCTGACCACGGGAATCTCAAACTGCTGCTCAACTTCCTGTATCGCCGAAGACTGTCCATTGCCCCGCTCTTTGCGATCTACGCCAATCACAACACCAGCTGCTTTGGCACCAGCCTGCTCTACCATGGCCATCACTTCTCTGATAGCCGTACCAGCTGTGATCACGTCATCAATAATTAAAACCCGGCCTTCCAGCGGAGCGCCGACAATAGTGCCGCCCTCGCCATGGGACTTGGCCTCTTTCCTGTTAAAACAGTATGGCACATCCAGCCCATGTTGCTCGGCAAGTGCTATAGATGTGGCCGCCGCCAAAGTAATACCTTTATATGCCGGACCAAACAACACATCAAATTCGATGCCCGATTCAACAATAGCAGCCGCATAACATTGGCCCAGAGCGGCCAGGGCCTTGCCCTGGTAAAACTCTCCCGCATTGAAAAAATGTGGAGATAGGCGGCCAGACTTAAGTCTGAACTGACCAAATTTTAAAGCGCCACTGTCGAGGGCGTTATCAATAAACTGTGTTTTGTAGTTGTTCATGGTGCTTTTCCTCTATTGGGCCAGGGCCATCTGCTGAACACGCACCAAATCGGCAATGCCCTGTTTGGCTAGGCTTAGCATCTGATTTAACTCCTCTGCACTAAATGGCGCAGCCTCTGCAGTTCCCTGAACCTCGATAAAACCACCGTCGCTATTCATCACTACATTCATATCTGTCTCGGCATTGGAGTCCTCGGCATAATCCAGATCCAGCACTGCGGCTCCCTTGTAAACCCCCACAGAAACTGAGGCAATCATAGCCACCAGAGGATCTCCCGCAATAGCTTTTTTGCGCTGCAAATAGCGTATAGCGTCCACCAGTGCCACACAGGCGCCAGTGATCGAAGCAGTTCTGGTACCTCCATCTGCCTGAATAACATCGCAGTCAATATTGATGGTATGTTCACCCAGCTGTTTTAAATCGACCGCGGCGCGCAGAGAGCGGCCGATTAGGCGCTGTATTTCCTGAGTGCGTCCACTCTGCTTGCCGCGAGCCGCTTCGCGACCCATGCGACTGTTAGTCGAGCGAGGTAACATGCCGTATTCCGCAGTGACCCATCCCTGACCACTACCGCGCAGAAATCTGGGCACTCCAGTTTCAACACTGGCGGTGCAAATCACCTTGGTGTTACCAAACTCAACCAGCACAGAGCCCTCAGCATGGCAGGTGTAGTCGCGGGTGATCTTTACTTGTCGAAGCTGTTCTGGGCGTCGGCCACTGGGTCTGTTCATATTGGATTCCTGAGAATGGGGACTAAAAAATTTTGCGGGATTGTAGCAAATCTACCAACCCATTGGCCGCCTTTGTTACCATGGCGACCTAAAAATTTTTGACGGGAGAAAACTATGCCTCGCAGCATGACGGCATTTGCCAGAAATACCATAGAATTTAGCTGGGGCTCAGTGACCTGTGAACTGCGCTCGGTCAATCATCGTTTTCTGGAAACTGGCTTCCGCCTGCCCGAAACCATGCGCGAAATTGAAATGCCACTGCGAGAAATTGCGCGCAAAGCATTGACCCGCGGCAAAGTTGATTGCTCCCTGCAGGTAAGTTTCAATAACAGCGATGCCTCGGTCAATGCGGATATGGCGCTGGCCCGACGCTATATTGATATAGCTGAAGAAATCGCAGCTGAACTGCAAAATCCAGCGCCAGTGTCACCACTGGATATTATGCGCTGGCCCGGCATTCTCAAGGATAAAGAGATCGACGCCNAAAGTTTGCACAGTGCCGCCAAGCAGACATTTGTGGCCACCGTCGAGCAGCTGCTCGAGGGGCGTCAGCGGGAAGGTGATAAGTTAGCGGATATGATCGAGCTGCGTCTCAGTGGTATCGAAACTCAGATCGCCCTAGTGCGCACCGAACTGCCAGGCATTCTCGAGTACCAGCGCCAGCGGCTTCAGGAAAAACTTCAGGACTTGCAAACCCAGCTGGACGAGGATCGTCTGGAGCAAGAGATGGTGATTGTGGCTAACCGCGCCGATGTAGATGAGGAGTTGGATCGTCTGGAGGCGCATATCAGCGAGATTCGCCTGGCACTGCAAAACTCTGATTCCATTGGCCGGAGACTAGATTTTCTGATGCAGGAATTAAACCGCGAGGCCAATACCCTGGGTTCAAAATCTATTTCAACAGTTACCACACAGGCCTCAGTAGAGCTAAAGGTTCTGATTGAGCAGATGCGCGAGCAGATTCAGAATATCGAATAGACTCATGGTGCCCAATTGGATTTAGCATGATTTTAAAACTGCGTTCGGTTTATCAATGGTTGGCTGTCTGCCTGGTGCTGGGCAGCAGCCAGGTCCAAGCCTTTGGGGCCGATGGTCATCGTATTGTGGTTGCCATCGCCAAGACTCATATTAGCCCAGTGACAGCAGCGGCGATTAAAGGTATAGCTGGCGANACTGATTTGGGNCAGCTGTCCCTGTGGCCAGACAGTATTCGTCATCTGCCTGTCTGGGAGCAATCCAAATACTGGCACTATGTCAGCATAGACGACCATGAACAGTTTCATAATCTGCAGCGCAACGCTGATGGCGATGTGCTATCAGCCCTGGACCATTTCTACACCCAATTGCAGAACCCTGATCTCAGCCCGCGACAGCAGCTGGAGGCCCTGGCCTTCCTGATGCATTTGATGGCTGATATACATCAGCCTCTGCATGTTGGTCGCCGCGATGACCGTGGCGGTAATAGCATAGGGGTAAAATGGCTCGACCAGAAAAAAACCACCAACCTACACCGGGTCTGGGACGGTTTACTGTTGGACCTAGACTCCAAATCGCCAGAAGANTACGGCCGCCAGCTAAATACAACCAGTATGCAACAGGTTGCCCAATGGCAGAGCTCAACTGTTCTGGACTGGGCCAAAGAATCTAAGGCCCTGAGAACTCAGATCTATAATTTCAGACCCGTGACTCAGAGTCGGCGCACTTTAATTACTCAAACCTACATAGAGCGCAACAGGCCAATTGTGGAATTGCGCCTGCTGATGGCGGGGGTTCGCTTGGCCGCATCTCTGAACCGGCTTTTTGATCCTAAACATCAACAGCAGAAACAATAACTAAAATTTTTATTACACTGGCGCAAGAATCTGGAATAATCCCAGTTCCAAAGCATTTTCAGGCAAGGACTCTTTTCACGTTATGGCCCAAGGCACTCTATTTATTATTTCTGCACCCTCTGGGGCGGGCAAGACCAGCTTGGTAGCAGAGATTCTTGCGCGGATGGACAATATTCAAGCCTCGGTGTCCCATACCACCAGAGCCTGCAGGCCAGGTGAAGTCGATGGGGTTAACTATCATTTTGTCAGTCAGTCTGTCTTTGCCCATATGGTGGCCGACAATGCCTTTTTTGAGCATGCAGAGGTATTTGGCAATTTTTATGGCACCTCAGAGCAGTGGGTTCGGGATACATTGAACAGGGGTACCGATGTTATTCTGGAAATTGACTGGCAGGGCGCCGCCCAGGTCCGTCAAAAATTCCCCAATAATAAAAGCATCTTTATTCTGCCCCCCAGCAAAAAGGCTCTGCGCGAGCGGCTTAATGGTCGAGGCCAGGACAAAGCCGAGGTAATCGAACAGCGTATTGCTGCAGCTACCGAGGAGATGAGCCATTATGTGGAGGCAGACTATCTGGTGGTAAATGATGATTTCACCACTGCCCGCAGAGAACTAGAGTCTATAATTACTGCCCAGCGTTGCAAAACCCCGGTTGCGCGACATGAAAAATTACTGCTAGATTTATTGTCGTAACCCCCAGCAACAGGTAAACTTGCCGACCCGCGCGGTCTGAGGCCGCGCAACTGGATAATTTTAATCATTTAATAGATTTGGCGGAGAAAATGGCTCGTATTACTGTAGAAGATTGTCTCAAACATGTAGATAACCGTTTTGAATTGGTCATGGTCGGTTCTAAACGCGCACGTCAAATTGCAACTGGTGGCCGGCCCGCTTTGGTCGAGGAAGAGAACGATAAGCCTACAGTTATTGCACTGCGCGAAATCGAGGAAGGCCTGGTAACCGCGGATATCCTGACCGAAGTAGTCCAGGATTATGAGATCGTAGATTCTGAGGAAGTTGCAGAAGCTGCAGAGACTCCTGAAGCCCCAGCAGAGCCAGCCGCCTAAGAAACTCTCGGCAGAGAGATCAGCCTTCAGAGGAGACCAGCGCGCAAGTGCTTACCGTACTCACCGACAAGCTCTCCTCTTATCTAGACCCTAAAGAAGTTAAGCAGGTCGAGCGCGCCTACAGCTTTTCTGAACAGTGCCACTCGGGCCAGATGCGCCAGAGTGGTGATCCCTACATCACCCACCCCCTAGCCGTGGCCAATATCCTTGCCGATATGCATATGGACCATGAGAGTCTAATTGCAGCCCTGTTACACGATGTGATTGAAGACACTGGGGTTACCAAAGCTCAGATCAGCCGACGTTTCGGGCGCACTGTTGCCGACCTGGTGGACGGGGTCAGTAAACTGACTGAAATCGAATTTGAGTCCAAAGCCGAGCAGCAAGCAGAGAGTTTCCAAAAAATGACCCTGGCTATGTCTCGAGATATTCGAGTGGTGCTGGTCAAGCTCGCAGATCGACTACACAATATGCGCACACTGGGTGTGCTGGCGCCGGAGAAGCGCCGACGAATCGCTCGGGAAACTCTGGATATCTATGCTCCCATTGCCCAGCGCCTGGGTATCAACGATATCCGTCTCGAATTTGAAGATCTGGGCTTTGCAGCAATGTATCCGCTGCGTCACCGCCGCCTGCGCGAAGCTATGACCGCTGCGCGCAAACACCGCAAAGAAATTGTCGCCGAAATTCATCAGTTTATTGAACTGCGCTTGGAGAGTGAATCATTCTCGGCAACTGTGAAAGGTCGCGAGAAACATCTGTGGAGTATCTACCGCAAGATGCGCGAAAAGAAAAAGTCGTTCCGGGATATTATGGACGTGTTTGCCTTCCGCCTGGTAGTCGACGATGTAGATCAGTGCTATCGAACCCTGGGCATTATGCATAATATTTTCAAACCAGTGCCCGGTGAGTTCAAAGACTATATTGCCATTCCCAAAGCCAATGGCTACCAGTCGCTGCACACCGTATTGGTGGGTATGCACGGAGTAGTGATCGAGGTGCAAATTCGCACCAAAGAAATGGACAAAATGGCTAACTATGGCATCGCCGCCCACTGGGAGTACAAATCCGGCAAGCAAAGTATTGATGGCCAACAGCGAAGGGCAACTCGCTGGGTTCAGGGGCTGCTGGAGATGCAGAAAGAGGCCGGGGATTCGCTGGAATTTCTCGAGCATGTTAAAGCCGATCTATTCCCCGATGAAATCTATGTATTTACCCCCAANGGCACCATTGTCGAACTGCCCTCTGGGGCCACGCCCATAGACTTCGCCTACTCTGTGCACACAGGCTTGGGAGATCGCTGCATTGCCTGCCGTGTGGACGGTCAGCTGACCCCTTTGTCTGAGCATTTGAAGAGCGGCCAGAAAATCGAAATTATCAGTACAGCTGGGGCGCAGCCCAACCCCAACTGGCTTAACTTTGTGGCCACCGCGCGGGCGCGCAGCGCCATTCGNCACTTCCTTAAAAATCAGCAGCACGATGAATCAGTCAATCTAGGCAAGCGCCTNCTTGATCAGGCTCTGGCCAATCTGGGTACCAAGTATAAAGAATTGAAAAAGTCTCAGATTAAAACTCTGCTTAAAGAGACCGGGGCACCTACCTTTGAACATGTGCTGCAGCAAATTGGTCTGGGTAACAGCGTACCTTTCGCGGTAGCCAATCTGCTGGTACCACCGGCCCAGCGCAAAATTACCGACGGCAGAAAAAATTCCACATTGCCCGTGGTAATAGATGCTTCTGAGGGTCTGCTGGTGCAGTATGCCCGCTGCTGCCACCCTATTCCCGGCGATCCGATCCTGGGCCATATCACGCCAGGTAAAGGATTGGTGATTCACCTGGAGTCCTGTCGCAATCTCAAAGAGATTCGCAACAATCCGGAAAAGTGCATGCCCCTCAGCTGGTCCGCGGTAGTCAAAGGTGAATTCCCCGTAGAGATAAAGGTAGAGTTTACACCTGAGCGCGGTTTTATCGCTGCAATGGCCTCGAGAATGACCGAGGAAGATGCCACCATCGAACAGATCAGCGTTACCGAGAAAGATGCCTTTACTAGCGTGGCCGATGTGGTGCTGATTGTCAGAGACCGCATCCATCTGGCAGATATTTTGCGTCGTGCCCGCAGCCTCACACCTGTGCGCCGAGTCTATCGAGTAAAGAACAAGTAACTGCGCACCCCAACTGAACCTAGCCAAGGAGTATCAGATGACCAATAAAGCCATTATTCATACAGATAACGCCCCTGCTGCTATAGGCACCTATGTGCAGGCAGTTAAGGTCAACAATACAGTTTACCTGTCGGGACAGATTCCGCTGGANCCTCAATCCATGACTCTGGTAGATGGGGATATCAGCGCACAGATNAACCAGGTATTTAAGAATNTCAATGCAGTGTGCGAGGCCTCTGGCGGCGATCTTANCAATATTGTTAAGCTCAATATCTTTTTAACCGACCTCAGCCATTTTCCGGTGGTNAATGAAGTCATGGGCCAGTATTTTCAGGAACCCTATCCGGCCCGCGCCGCCATTGGTGTAAGAGAACTACCCAAGGGCGCCCAGGTAGAGATGGATGGGATTCTGGTTATCTAATCCGCCATTAGAGCCAGATATCCCTCCCTGTAGCTGGGATAGATAAATTGGTAGCCAGACTCTAATAGACGCCGGTTGCTGCAGCGCCGAACGGCTTTCTGCTCAACCAGCTCATCAGTTAACGAAATGCCCATCTGCTCTGCCATCCAGCTGCGCAGATCGTGCTGGGTTACCGGAGCAGAATCTGTGGCCAGATACAGACTGTCAACCGCCTCACCAGCTGCAAANCTGCTGATAATATGATTGATTACCCCGCCACAGTCATCGCTATGAATNCGATTGCTCCACTGTTCAGGCTGAGCTGGACGACCNTTGCCCGCTTTTATCTGACCCAGCATTCTAGTGCGGCCGGGCCCATAGATACCAGAAAAACGCACAATGCAGTGTTTACAGGGTAANCCGGCAATCAGTTGCTCTGCCTGAAGCAGTAATTTCCCAGAAAATGACTGGGGGGCGGTAGCTGAATCCTCATTGACCCAGGCACCCTGATTATTGCCATAGACACTGGTGCTGGAGACCCAGATAACCAGTTGGGGCCTATGCTCTGTGGCAGCAATAGCCTGTGACAGAGCCTCAGCTGCCATAAGGTAGGATTCCCTGTAGGCCTGCTCAGTAAATGCGCCAGGTGTCAATGTGACCACAACCACATCAAATCCCAGATCCAAAACAGACACCAACTTAACGCTATCAGTGATATCTGCGGCAATGGGCACAATTTCCGCTGGCAGACTATTGGGATTTCGCCGTAAACCAAAGCTCTGGTGCCTGCTGCGGCTAGCTGCGCGCTGAGCTATATCGCCGCAGCCGGCAAATAATATTTTTAATTGATCTGTCATATGTGATTAATATTAGCTATTATTAAACAATTGAGTNGTCCCACAAGGTTTTGCCCAATGACACTTACCGAACTCCGCTATATTACTACTCTTGCNCAGCTGCAGCATTTTGGNCAGGCGGCGGAGCGCTGCAATGTCAGTCAGCCAACGCTGAGTATAGCGGTTAAAAAACTGGAGCGTGAACTGGGCGTGGATCTTTTTGAGCGCTCCAAAAGCAGTGTGCGCCCCACCCCTATTGGCGAACAGGTTATCACTCAATCTCAGCGAGTGCTTGAAGAGGCGGCCGCCATCAGGGACATCGCCACCTCAGGCAAAGATCAACTCAACAGCCCACTGCATGTGGGGGCTATTTTTACCATTGGTCCCTATCTGTTTCCCCATTTTATTCCGCCTCTGCAAAAACAGGCTCCGCAGATGCCTCTGGTTATAGAAGAGGGTTACACCAGCAGTCTGCGCAAACGCCTGCGCAGTGGCGAGGTAGATGTGATTATTGTTGCCCTGCCATTTAATGAGCCTGACGTGGTGGTACAGCCCCTCTATGAAGAGCCCTTTGTGGTGCTGATTCCCGATAATCACCGCCTGGCCGCAAAACAGCTTATTGAACACAGCGATCTGGATGGCGAAAATGTTCTAATGATGGGCGAGGGCCATTGCTTTCGAGATCAGGTCATTGAAGCTCTGCCCAATATTAATCAGAATTCCTCCAAAGCTGCACCTATTCGCACCATGACTGAGGGCAGCTCTCTTGAGACCCTTTGCTATATGGTGGCATCTGGCCTGGGCATCACTATTCTGCCTCAGTCTGCAGCTCTGGGAGCGGCCTACCGTGGCAACAGCTTAGTCAGCCGTCCCTTTGCCGGTGACGCGCCCTCGCGAACTACCGCTCTGGCCTGGCGAGCCAGTTTTCCCCGGCACAAAGCAATTGACGCCCTGCGCAATGCAATTAACGAGCGCAGCCTCCCTGGAGCAGATATTGTTAAGAGCTCAGGTTTGAGAAACCTCTAATGTCAGAGGTTGGACTGGATAGGCTGAGCGTAGAAACCCTGAATGGTGTTGGACCTGCTCTGGCCAGCAAACTGCACAAACTTGGGCTCTTCAGTCTGCAAGATCTACTATTTCATCTGCCCCTGCGCTATATAGACCGCACTCAAATCACCCCCATAGGCGGCATTCAGCCCATGACTGAAGTAGTGATTGAAGGGGAAGTTCGCGCCAGCGATGTGGTGTTTGGCCGCCGCCGCAGCCTAGTGTGCCGTGTTCAGGACCACAGCGGTGTGGTTACCCTGAGATTTTTCCACTTTAACCGCGCCCAGCAAGAACGTCTTAAACCGGGCGTCAAACTGCGCTGCTTTGGCGAGGTGCGTCGCGGCAAATCTGGTTTAGAACTCTATCATCCAGAGTACCAATATCTAGATACCGCTAACCCCGCTGGGCTGGAAGACACCTTAACGCCCATTTATCCAGCCACCGAGGGTATTACCCAGAGCCGTATTCGCGACCTCTGCGGCCAGGCACTGAGGCACCTTGATACTCATCAGATTGTCGAGTTAATCCCCGCAGATATTAATAGCGGCCTGGAGCAACAGTTATCTTATTCACTGGTAGCTGCCCTGCGCCTGTTGCACAATCCGCCCCCGGGAACCGCACTCCATCTGCTGGCCGAAGGCGAGCATCCGGCTCAGCAGCGACTGGCTGCTGAAGAGTTGATTGCCCACAACCTCGGCCTCTTGCGCCTGCGACAGAAAGTCCAGCTGCAGCAGGCGCCACTACTCAGCGAAGATAAATCTGCGCGCAATAAATTCCTTGAACAGCTGCCCTTTGAGCTGACCGCAGCGCAGCAGAGAGTCGCTGCCGAAATTAATAGAGATATCAGCACTGCGATACCTATGCTGCGGCTGGTGCAGGGTGATGTAGGTTCTGGCAAAACCGTGGTGGCCGCTCTAGCTGCGGTTCAGGCCATAGCCAATGGCAAGCAAGCTGCTCTGATGGCACCCACGGAAATCTTGGCTGACCAGCACCGCATCAACTTTGAACAATGGCTGCGCCCACTGGGTATTCGCGTCGCCTTTCTGACTGGCAAGGTTAAAGGCAAAGCTCGCGAGGTGCAGTTACAGGCGATCGCGGAGGGGCAGGCCCAGATGGTAATTGGTACCCATGCCCTGTTTCAGGAGACAGTGGCATTTAACGATCTGGGTCTGAGTATTATTGATGAGCAGCACCGCTTTGGTGTCCATCAGCGCCTGGCTCTGCGCAACAAAGGCTTTAGCCCAGAGGGTCCGGTTATCAATGGCCCCGCGCCTCATCAGCTGATTATGACTGCCACACCGATTCCCAGAACACTGGCCATGAGTGCCTATGCCGATCTCGATTGCTCTGTGATTGATGAACTGCCTCCAGGTCGCACCCCGGTTGAAACTGTGGTGCTAGCCAACCTGAGGCGCAACGATATTATTGAGCGTGTGCGGGCCGCCTGTACTCAGGGGCGGCAAGCCTACTGGGTGTGCACATTGATCGAAGAGTCTGACGTTCTCGAGGCCCAGGCAGCAGAGGTGACCGCCAGTGAACTGCAACTCATGTTGCCGGGACTGCATATTGGCCTGATTCACGGTCGACTCAAGCCCAGAGAAAAGCTGGAAATAATGGATGCCTTTAAATCCGGTGACATTAATCTGTTAGTTGCCACCACTGTGATCGAAGTAGGCGTAGATGTGCCCAATGCCAGCCTGATGATTATCGAAAATGCCGAGCGACTGGGCCTGTCTCAGCTGCATCAGCTGCGCGGCCGTGTCGGTCGGGGCTCTCAGAGTAGTCACTGTGTTTTGCTCTACAGCCCGCCTATTTCAGGTAATGGCAGCGCGCGCCTAAAAATTATGCGTGAAACTAACGATGGCTTTAAGATTGCNGAGAAAGATCTTGAACTTCGCGGCCCCGGCGAGGTGTTGGGCACCCGCCAAACCGGTGATATGCAGCTGCATATTGCCGATCTTCAGCGCGACGCCCATATGTTGCCGCAAATTAAGCATCTAGCCGAAAATCTGTTGCTCAATCATCCGAATTTGGTCGATGGATTGATTGCCCGCTGGCTCGGCCAAAGCGAACAATATGCTCAGGCCTGACAGGGTAAAAACTGTCTAAATTTTTATCTCTGAATTGTTTCATTTTTATGACAACGCCCTATACTGCCAGTTGAATAAGAGGATGGCATTATGGCTTTTAGTAACCCTATATCTAACCTATTTGGCAAGTCGCCGATCAAACCATTACAAGAGCATATGTCACTGGCTGTGAGCTGTGCCTCGCAGCTAGAGCCCTTCTTTGATGCGGTAATCACCAACAAGTGGTCCAAGGCCAGCAAAGTCTTTGACCAAATTGTTGAGAGCGAAAACCATGCAGATGAGCTTAAAAAGCAATTTCGCTTAAATATGCCAAAAAGCTTATTTATGCCTGTCTCGCGCACAGATTTACTGAATATTCTTGCCCAGCAAGATGAAATTGCCAATATGGCCAAGGACGTTTGCGGTATTGTTCTGGGTCGCGAGATGGATATACCAGCGGCACTGCAGGCCGATCTTATCGGCTTTGTAAAAAGTGCCATAGAAACCTGTGAGAAAGCGCTTAAAGCTATCAATGAGCTGGATGAATTGCTGGAAACCGGCTTTACCGGACAGGAAGTTAAGTTTGTACAAAAGTTAATACGCGAGCTGGATGCTCAGGAGCAGAAGGTCGACAAAAAAGAGCGCAAGCTCCGTCACCGCCTGTTTAAGCTGGAAGCTGATATGCCTCCAGTGAATGTAATGTTCCTGTACAGCACCATAGATAATATAGGTGCCATTGCAGATACCGCAGAGCGCGTGGGCAATAGCCTCGAACTCTTACTCGCCAAATAACTAACTTCCGGGTCTGAGATTATGGATATATTTTCCACCTACGGCACCATCCTTATTATTATGGCTGCCTCCTTTGGCTTTTTTATGGCCTGGGGTGTAGGCGCCAATGATGTAGCCAATGCAATGGGTACCTCTGTTGGCTCCAAAGCGCTAACCATTAAGCAGGCGATTCTAATCGCCATGGTGTTTGAATTTGCCGGGGCCTATCTGGCCGGCGGCGAAGTGACCTCTACCATTCGCAAAGGTATTGTAGATTCTGC
>JGI26246J51724_1001003_pt1 | contig 13154 bp, 11 predicted proteins | sample SaaInlLV_10m_DNA_FD_51724 | JGI IMG/M metagenome (IMG submission 51724) | reverse complement strand
GGTGCATCCAGACGCGCCTTAAGCAGTTTTTGCCGCGCCTTCATCAGGTTCTTATAGGCGTCGCTTTGCGGTGGTAAGCTGTTTAAAACGGCTTTTGCCGGTTCTGACACAACCCGTTGCAAAAGCTCGCCTTGATTAATGCGCGGCAACTTTCGGAAGATCAATTCGTCCACTTTGCTGGGCTTTAAAAGACCGGCATGAACGTCTTTTGCGTATCGTAAAAAAGCCATTGTAAGCTGGCCTTCTAAGATACCCAATTGCCTTCCATCTTGGCTGCGCTTTTTAAAAAGCCCTAAGTCATCCCTATAGCGCCTCATAGGCAACGCGTGCAAATCAGCCTGTTCCAGCGCTGTGAATAAAGCCGTGCGTCGCTCAGTAGCGGCTTTGCCCTGCCCTATCCAAACCGGCATGAAATTCCGATTTTGGTAAAAACCTTCAACTTCTTTTTCGCCTGCTACTTCTTCTAGCAAGCCCAATTTAAACGCAAAATCAGTCAGTTCAGCCCGCGCGCTCTGCGCGAAAACCGTAAAAAAAATGACGCAAAAAAAACACAGTTTAATAAAAAATGATCTTTTTATCTGCTCGTCCTGCTGGCCGACCATCGCTTTTCCCACCCTTGGTATTCCGTATGCCTTTATAAAGCATATGTAGTTGATTGGAAGCACAGATCACGTCACTTTTTGGTAACGGATCTTTTTAAACTACCCCAATTTCACGGATTTTAGTTTAAAAAGACCGCAGAATAGCGGCAAAAACTGCCCTAAAAAGTGTCAGACACAACCTATCGGTAAATAAAATCTTGGCTAATGCTCTCTTTTATGGCAAGAAGCGATTTGTGGGTGAGCACGTTTTGATCGCCTGTGCGAAATATTTAAAAAGGGCTCTCGGGAATGGATCACACGCAAAACTGCACCGCGATATCGCGACGCTTTTTGCTTGGTGCATTTGCGGCAACGCTCGTGTCGGCCGCGCCTACCTTTTCCAAAGCCGCTGGTTTCCTGCGCAGATCAGGCGATATTCGTAGCCTGAATATGTATTCAAAGCGCAGCGGCGAGCGGGTCAATACGGTCTACTGGATCGACGGGCATTATATTCCTGAGGCTATCGACGAAATCAATCGCATAATGCGAGATTGGCGTCGCAACGAAATTAAACAAATTGATTTGCGCACGATCGACATCATGGCAGCCAGTCACCGCCTTTTGGACACGGATGAGCCATATCAGCTGCTTTCTGGGTATCGCAGCGCTAAGACAAATGCGATGCTGCGCCGTCAATCGCGTTTGGTGGCCAAGAAATCTTTGCATATTTCTGGGCAAGCTGCGGATCTTCGACTGTCATCGCGATCAGTTCGTCAACTTTCCAAAGCTGCTAATTCTTGCAAGGCTGGCGGCGTTGGGCGTTATTCACGGTCAAATTTTGTCCATGTCGATTGTGGTCCCCTGCGCAGCTGGGGCAGATAAGCCCGGTTTAAATCACCTGAGATGTGTTAAGCGATAGCCGTGCCAGCTGTATTGAATAGTTTTTAATAAAATCTCTTTCAAGAAACGGGATTTAAAATTGAAAATTCTATCAAAATTATAATTTAAATCCCTAAAAGCGCTAAACAAAATCGCCTGCGGTCGTTTCTATTCCTGAAGGAGATCCGCCATGCCAGCTTTTGAACTTAACAGAACATCCGATCTATCGGCAGCTATGACCTGTTCATCCGTTGCAGCCTCTCTTGAAGAGACCTCTTCCATTTCATCCCAAGCAGAGCTGGCCGAGATTGAAACGGGCGGTGCGTCAGATACTCAGTCTTTGATCAATCCTATCTTGTCAAAGCTGTTGATCAATCTGTTTCAAAAGGGCGAATACGAATCTGTTGTTTCATCCGCAGGCCAGCTTTTGAGCGAGTTTCCAGAGTCCATCTTTCTGCATAACGTTATGGCGGAAAGCTATTCGAAACTGGGACATGACGTAAAAGCAATTTTTCACTATGAACAAGCGATCGAAATTAAACCCTGCCCCGCAGAACACAACATGCAACGGGACAACAAGGTCAACTATCATAACAACCTGGCCGTATCTCTCAAATCGCTTGGATTGCTGGATAGATCAGAGCAACATTTAAAAGCTGCTCTTAAGATCAACCCGCGCTTCTCTCCTGCCTATAATAATTATGGTAACCTATTGAACGATCGCGCCGATATTAAGGGCGCGCAGGATTGTTTTTTGAAAGCGATTGATATCGATGAGAATAGTTTTCGCGCCTATTGGAACCTGCACTCTACGGTAAGCGATGCAGAAACTGCACAGGCAATTGTGGAAATGTGCCTCAAGGCAGAGCCTATGTATCGTGACGCAATTTTTACGCTAGCCGGTATGAACGCGTTCAAGGGCGATCGAAGCCATTTTGACTCGTTAATGAAGAGCGAATTATCTGACGACCCAATCTTGAAAAGTATTGAATGGGTGTTGTCTTTGGAAGAAAAGCCCAGCTTACATTTTAATCGCTGGTCGATTTTCGACCTTGCCACATCTTTATCAGACCAGTCACGCCCCTTTTATGAGTTTGGTGTTTGGATGGGAGACTCGTTCAGGTATTTGATGAAGAGTTATGAAAAAGGATTTGGGTTTGATACGTTTGAGGGCCTGCCCGAAGATTGGCGATCTGTTCCCAAAGGGTCATATAGCAGCTTTGGAACAGTGCCAGAAATTCCCGGAGGTGAGTTCATCGTTGGTGAGTTTGACAAAACTTTACCAACCTTTTTTGCAACTGAACGCCCAAAAGCTGCATTGATAAATCTTGATGCAGATCTTTATGGATCAACCTTGAGCGCGCTTAAAAATGCACGATCCGTCATAGATGAACAGACGGTGATCATTTTTGATGAATTGATTATCAACAAGGGTTGGCAGCAGGATGAGTTTAAGGCGTTAAATGAGTTTTGCGCGCTCTTTGATTTGCGATATGAAGTCCTTGCACTGTCTCTTTATACCAAACAGGTGGTGACGCGAATTTTACCCGCAAGTTGAGCTTACCGTTTAAATAAAAAGGTTCGGATTTAGCTCGAAATGGACCATGAGGGCGCAAGCATATCGGGTCTTATTCCTGTCTTCGCCATTCCAAACGCTTAATCCCTAAAAGCACGCTTTTGAACACGCGCAACAGGTTGCGCGAGGTAATCCAGGACGGTCCTTTTTCCGGACAATATATTGAATTCTATTTCCATCCCAGGCCTTAAGCGAGGCAGGTCTTGAACAACCCCGGACGAGTTCCTTTTGATCGAGATTCTTGTGAAATAAAACGACTTATCAGATTTTGATGTCTTTATAACATCCGCAGAAATTCTTTGAACATAGCCATCCAAATTGGCAAATTGGTAAGAATCTTTGGTAGTTAAACGCAATTTCACTTTATCGCCTTTCGCAATATTGGGTAAATCCTTTGGATCAAGCTGCGCATGAACCATCAATTCAACAGCTTTTGGAATCAGCTCAGCAACAACCTCGCCCTTTTTAACCAAGGCATTTTCCGACATAAAATTTATCTGATTTATTACGCCACCAACAGGCGCATAAATTGAATGCCGTGCCAACGAAGATTGTAGAATTGGCAATAGCAACAAAGTTTCGCTCAAGCTTGCCTTCAATTTGGCTTGCTCTGTTAATGCAGAAATGCGTTTGGCTTGCCGCATCTCTTTCTCTTGTTCTTGAAGTTCATGGCGCTGTGCCCGAACCTGTTCAAGCGCAAACGGCAGGGCAGCAGCTCTTGAAAGAGTCTCGGCATGCTCTTTGAGCAAGGTCAAAAGTTGAACCTTTGACCTCACACCTTTAGCCACGAGCTTTTCAACCTTTTTAAGGTGCAGCTCTTGAAGGCTTAAGATATACTGAAGTGCCTTATCCTTTGCCTCGATACTTTTAATTTCACTGCTGCGCTGAAGAATTCGTTGTTTTAATATTGATATTTTCGCAGCAAACTCAGCCTGTTCAGAATGATAAAGCGCGATTTGATTTTGAATGAAATCTTGACTTGCATGCGTATCGAAACCAAAAAAATTTAGCTTATCAGAGGTAAGTTCCGCACATACACGCTGCAATTGAATTTTCAAATGGTCTCGCTTTAAAGCGGCCTGTTGATAGCGCATGCGCGCCTCACTTGAGTCCAATTCAAATAGGGCTTGCCCCTGTAGAACCCGATCACCCGGCTTCACCAAACGCTTTAAAATCACCCCGGAAACGGCGGTCTGAACATGTTGGTTTGAACTTTTGGAAACCAGCACTCCATTGCCGCGCACAACGCGGTCAATTTCAAACGTTGCGGCCCAAAATAAAAGGCCACCAAGCAGCGCAATGATCGTTAAAAGCAAAGCAGAGTAAAACACAAAACGACCAAAAGGCCTTTTCGGGTGATCTTTACCGCCAATATCCGTCACACGCGCATCGCAGTCAGGTCTTCGCCATGAGATTGCTGGGATGTTGATCGGCAACAATCTGGCCCTGCTTAATCACCAACACGCGATCGGCAGCTTTGAACAAGGCGCTGCGATGGGTGACTATGATCATCGTTTTATCCGATCTCATATGGATAAGATTATCCGCAATATGACCCTCCGAGGCTGGATCCATTGCGCTCGTCGGTTCATCCAAAAGCAAAATTGAAGGGTCGTGCACGAATGCGCGGGCCAGGCTAACCGCTTGTCGTTGCCCTCCTGAAAGAACGGCTGTTTTATCAGAAAGACCGGCGATACCCTCAGACTGCTCGCGAGAGATCAAACCAGACAAACCCCAGAACTGGGCCAGCTTCGTCATATCGGCATCCGTATGACGCAGAGCGCCCGTTTGAATATTTTCTTGAATGCTGCCAGAAAACATCCATGCATCTTGCAACATCACACCAATATTCTGTTGCCTATCCTGTCGATCCAATTGCCGGACACTTACCCCATCCACCAAAACCTGCCCTGAACAGGGCTGCAAAACACCTGCAATCAACTTTAGGATTGTTGACTTTCCGGATCCCATTTCACCAAGCAAAACAACGGTCTGACCCGCATAAATTTTAAACGATAAATTCGAAATTAAGGGTTTGGACTCGCCTTTAAATTTAAAACTGACATCGCGAAACTCGATCGCTCCCGATAATTGAGACCGGCTTATAGAAGATGTGCGGTAACGTTGGAGAGGGAAATCATGCAATAAATCGTTCAACGAGGTATAAGCGCTGATCGCCGCATTTGCCCGAGTGAGCGCATGCGTCAATTGCGCCAATGGTGCCAAGGCGCGCCCACCCAAAATCACCGCAGCAATCAGTGCCCCTTGAGAAATATCACCGTTTTTTATCAGAAAAACACCAAAAACCACGGCAAAGACTTGTGCATATTGCTGCACCGACATTGAAAAATTTATGAGAAGCTGACCACAAGTTCGAGACGATGCACCAGTATCAAGCTGTTCGCGCAATGCCGCTAGGTAGCGTGTTTTCATCAAAGCACCAGCCCCAGTTACGCCCACAGTTTCAAGACCAGACAGGGTTTCAACCAAAATCGCTTGCTTTGCTATCGCATGTTGCTGAGAGAGCCGTGTGAAACGCGATAAAAACGGCTGCATAACCACCCCCGCGACAATCACAACAGGCAGCGCAATAAGCCCTATATACGCCAAGGGCCCGGCTATTATCGAAATGACATAGAGAAAAAATAGCGCAAAGGGCAAATCAACCAAAAGCACCAGACTCGACGATGTGAAAAACTCGCGGAGGGCTTCATATTCGCGCACAACACCCGCCAGCATGCCTTTCTTAAGGGTGTATTCGGTTGCAGATAAAGATAGTATTCGATCAAAAATACGAACCGATACATCATAATCGGCAATGCGGCTTGCTTGATCGATAAACAAGGCTCGGATGTAACGGATCAAAAAATCAAAACCCAGAGCAATCACCACACCAACGGTTAGGGCGATTAAGCTTTCAATGGCAGCGTTTGGGATTACCCGATCATAAACCGTCATTGTGAAGATCGAAATTGATAGCGCCAAAATATTTGTCATAATTGTGGCCAATAAAACTTGCCAATAAAGCCACTGGCTTTTTAGAAATGCCGAAAAAAACCAATGGCCTTTTTTCTTTTGCCATTCCGCATTGCTTAATTTCTGCACCCGGAGAACAACTCCGCAATAAAAAGCNTCAAAACGCGCATGCCCAATCCTTTCTGGATCAGTTCTATCGGCGTAACGCAGCAGGTTGATGCGTCCATAAGGCTCTACGCCTAATATCACAAAGGGATTGTTACTTTTGTCAAAGGCAATAAGTGGGCAAAGTTGATCCGGCAGATGCTCGATCGCACAATCAGCCAGCTGGGCACGAAAACCAAATCTCTCCAAGGCGGTGCAGGCTTCATAAACCCCAAACTCACCTTCTTTCACACCTGCAGAACATCGGATGGACGCAAGGCTTTGGTCGTGCTTATAAACGCGACAAATTTGTTGAACCGCACCCGCAAGGCAAAGCGGCGAGGCTGGCTGGTCATTTCCCTTTGGAGGGCTTAATTTTGTATAATGCATAGCATTTGGGCCCAGCGGTTCCTGTTACGGACAAAAGCTGGCCAAGCTCTGACATAATTTTAGTCTGCGGTTAGCCAGAATTAGCCCCAAGCTTTTGAATTTTAGTTCTCAATCCATAGACCAATGAGGCTTAAGAAAAGTTTTATTGTTAAAATGCGTTGCAATCGTATTTCTATTCTGGGCATCACTTTGCGTATCTTTAGGTCACAAATAATAGCTTAAACGCACGAAATTCGCGTTGAAAATCAACTGATTTTTATCGACATCTAGGCATTTCAATTGAATTCAATTCAATTCTGGCAGACCATTTGCCTTTGCCGATCAAGTGAATTGGGACCCAAAATCAACATTGGCGGAAAGGTCATAACTCATAAAAAGGGAAGCTCTCTTAACTTGAAGCTGATCGGCTAACACGCATCATAAGCTCAATGCCAGTGTTTGCAAAGCGAAGGCTGCGCCTGCACGACCCTGATATTTATGGCAATCAGACGTAAATTAAGGGCAAGATCCATCGCGAAATTCAGCAGGATTAGTGCAACCTCAGGGCGTACAAAATTGCAGGCCATTAAAAAAGCATCTTCACGCTGCCCCTCCAAAGCGTAGCCCAGAAAATTGACAAATCCCGATTCATCTCCACCAAGGGATTTACAATTCACACAATTTAAAACGAAGGGTCTGCGGCCATGGCTAGAACAGATTGCAAACACGCTTTCAAACGCCGAAAACGCCTGCTTTGCGCGGGTTGGTCCTAAACTTCGTGAAAATTCATTCCAAATTTCCGCCTGCGCCTCTGGCCCCGCCCACCAAAGCCGTAAATACCGAATACAAAGCGCCTCATCCGGGGTTAGGTCTTGGACTAAGCCAACCGGCGCCGCCCCTCTGATACCCGTTAGATTTTCTGTCATGTGACACCTCTTCTCATTCAGACAATACCAACGGATCTTAGTAAGGCTTTTACCTGCTCGCGCGCCCGTGAAGCTGGGCAAGGGCTGCAACGAATTGCAAAAGAAAACAGATCTCTTTAACGGAGCTTCATCTACCCCGGCCCAAAACCACCCCTACCCGGCCATGATTTAATTTGACAGGAACGCGGCGTGATAGGCCGGCCCAGCTTTAATACTGGGCCCAGCACGATGTGCTTACCCGTCAAAATCCACAACTTCAGTGATTTTCAAGGCAAGTTTGCGCCGCGCGGCCAATTCCATCAGATTCACATCATCTGCCTGAAACGCGCCCCACCCCTTAACCAATTCAGCTGGCTCAGTGTTCGGAGCGATTGGATATTCATAATTGGCAGTCGCATAGACCTCTTGCGCATCAGGAGATGTCAAAAACTCCATAAACTTAAGCGCGTTTTCTCTATTAGGAGCATATTTCGCCATGGCTACACCGGAAATATTTACATGCGTACCGCCATTTTCAAACCTAGGAAACAACACATTGACGCTGTCTGCCCAAGCTTTTTGTTCAGAATCCGCAAGCATTTTACCCATATAATAGGTGTTCCCAATAGAAATATCGCATTCACCTGCCCAGATGGCCTTAACCTGCGCACGATCATTGCCTTGAGGTTTGCGCGCCAAATTTGCCTTAACACCCTCAAGCCAAGTTTGTGCACCTGCCTCACCGTGGTGATAAATCACCGCCGACATAAGCGCCAAATTATAGGCATTGGTACCCGAACGCGTGCAAAGCCTACCGCGCCATTTTGGATCAGCAAGATCTTCATAGGTTGTCACTTCACCCGCAGCAACACGTTCTTTGCTGGCATAAACAATACGAGCCCGCGTGGTTAACCCAAACCATTCCTTGCCCGGATCCCGATACAGGCTGGGCACGTTCTCTTCCAGTAATGCGCTCTCAACCGGCTGCGTTAACCCCGCGTCTAACAAAGCCGCAAGGCGCGAAATATCGACGGTTAGCATCACATCAACAGGGCTGCGTTTGCCTTCTGCTTTCATGCGCTCGACCATACCTTTTTTAAGATAAGCCGCATTCACTTTGATACCGGTTTTTTCCGTGAACGCATCGGTGAGTGGCTTGATCAATTCTGGTTGACGATAAGAATAAACGTTCACGTCCTCGGCTTCAGCAGCGCTTGAGAGAACGAGACCAGCCGCGATCAGTTTTACAAAAGATTTCATGTTATATTTCCATATTTTTTCAGTTGATAAACCATCAATATATTTGTTGACTATTTTTGTAAAGAATTAATCTTGATAAAAATAGTAAGAAAAAAATAAATTAACCCTTTACGTGGAAAAAAAGAACCCTCAAAACCCATATGAAAGAATTAAAATATAATATTAACAATAGCTTAAAGATACGCAATTGATTCAAGACAGCCAACAGCTATATCTCTAACATGATAATAATTTCACGTATGGTGACCATTAGCCTTATGGTTTGGGCGTTATTTTCCGGAGGCGCTATGGCCTATGAAGAGCCAGAATATAAACTTTTGCAATCAAATGACGCGTATGAAATTCGTCATTATAAAGACCGGCTTGCTGTTCAAACCATTCAGGGTCACGGCAGCAATTCGGCGTTTCGCCGATTATTTTCGTATATTTCGGGCACCAATGAAACCTCTTCGAAAATTTCAATGACCGTTCCGGTAACGCAAACCGACCAAAACGGTGCAACGCAAATGCAATTTTATTTGCCTCAAGCCTTTACCAAAGAAACGGCCCCAGCACCTTCACACGGCTCCGTAAAATTGGTTACGGTGCCCGGCGGATATTACGCGGTGATACAATATTCTGGTAGGTCTACCAACAAAAATTATCAAGCTCACGCTGCGCGTCTTAAGCGCCATTTGCAAGACGCTGGCGTCAAAATCCTGGGCGCATCGATTAAAGCAACCTATAACGGACCGTTAACGCCGTTTTTCATGAGACGGAATGAAGCGATCTACCCGATAGACTGGCAACCTTAATAGAATGTCTGGGTTGCGCAGCCAACCCGGCGGTACAGACGCATGTGATGGTTAGGCAACTGCGTATTGGAGGTCTAAAAAACGCTAGTGGCTCATCAATACGGGAATTTCGGCGCCAAGCGAAATATCCTGTGTCACACCCCCAAATAACCCTTCGCGAAGCGGCGAATGTTCGTAAGCGCCCATCACCAAAAGGCCGGCATCAACGTTGCGGCAATGCTCTACAAGAATTTGCGAAATGGTTTTTTTAGACAGCGGTATCTCACTAATTGTAACGTTCCAGCCATGGTTTTTAAAAAGCTTCCCAATATCAACGCCTGGGGTTGCCTCGGCAAGCGGCATCCGCCCGATCGACACAAGATCAACATTATGACCGGCTTTTAAAAATAATTTAGCATCAGCCAGCGCCCGCGCCGCCGCCCGCTTGCCATCCCACGCAATCACGATGGTTTTATCAAAACAATCCACCGGAGGGTTGGATGGAAACACCAAAACCGGCCGCCCACTTTCCAAAGCGATTCGGTCTGGAAACAGCTCTAAATGCGACAGATTATGCGCAAAGCTTTTTTCATGCATTCCCAAAATTGTCAGATCAAACAGACGAGAATACCGCGTAACGGTGGTTTGAACAGATCCCCCGCTATTTATCCATGTTTTCTTTTCCGCTGGAACAACCTGACATATCTCATCAAATTTTTCTCGAATATCATCACTGGNACTATCCGCAGCTTCCACGATTGCATCCTGCATTTTTTGNGGCATCCACGCCTTATGCAACTGCCGCGATAAAAATGGATTGCCATGTGCAAATAAACCGGTGAGATCCGTATCAAATCGCTGTTGAACCTGCACAGCGCCTTTCAACGCCGCATCGGATCCAGGCAAGCCATTATAGGCCACAAGAATATTTTTAAGCATGTAACATCCCTCTTTCTAACGCGAACCGGAAGGTCTTAAACGCGTTTTTAAACGCTGCCTGCGATACATCTTGTAAGATTTTGTGACATACCTCTCGTGCAGAGCGTAAGTTAAAGGTTTTTAAAAAAACCGCACTTTGATTAAAAATTACACTCTGAAATAAGGCAGGAAATCCCAAAATATGCCTTAATGAGCAGCAGATATAACAACTGAATATCTGGCCAACACGACGGTCTATTTGCACCAAGAAAAGCCCCCTTTCTACGATTGCGAGCTGACCGAGGCAGCCCGTTTTCGAGATAGAAAAAACTTTAAAAAAGGCAATAGAAACAAAATGATACTTATACCTAAAAAGGTTGCGGATAATGGCCGCTCAACGAAGGCGAAAATGTTTCCTTGCTCGGCAATCAATGTTTGCCGAAAGCTTTTTTCCATTAACCCCCCCAGCACCAAGGCCAAAACCAAAGGAGCCAAGGGATAATCCGCTTTTCGCAAAATATACCCACAGACACCAAAGCCAATAATCAACCAAACATCATGAATTTTTTGGCTTGGTGCGTAGCCTCCAACCAAGCAAAGCAAAAACACCATGGCGCATAAAACGCTGAAAGGCATCCGCAACGCCCAAACAAAAACTGGGATTAACGCCAAATTGACAATAACGGCCATAACATTGGCGGTATAGAGTGAGGATATCAAACTCCAAACAAACTCAGATTGTTCAATGAACAGCATGGGCCCCGGAACCAACCCCCACATCACCATGCCGCCAAGCAGCAAAGCCGTGGTCGGTGAGCCAGGAATTCCAAGCGTCAACATTGGCAATAGTGATCCGGTTGATGCCGCATTATTGGCGGTTTCTGGGGCGGCCACGCCTTCAACCGCGCCCTTTCCAAATTTCTCAGGGGTTTTTGACGATAATTTTGCCAAGCCGTAAGACATAAGCGCAGCAGGGGTGGCGCCTGCAGCAGGCAACATACCCACGAAAAACCCCAGAAAAGAACCGAAGCTCATCGTTTTCCAAAGCTTATTCACCTCTTTCAAACCAGACCAAATATCTTTGAAAGACAACTTTGCTGACGTGACAGAGGGGGCCGTTTTCTGCGTTTCAATCGTATATAAAATTTCCCCCACCCCATAGGTGCCAATCGCCAAAACCAGAAAACTGATACCCGAGTAGAAGCCAGGTTGATCAAAGAAAATCATCCGAGGTTGCCCAGATATCATATCCAAACCAACTGTCGATAAAATCAAACCTAAACAGATCATAATGATCGTTTTATAGACGTCATCGCCACCCAGCCCAACAAATGTGGTGAAGGCCAACAACACCAAGGTAAATTCTTCTGCTGGCCCAAAGGCCAGCGCCAGATCTGCCAGCGGTTCTGCAAAAAGTGTAAATAAGATAATCGAAATTGTTCCGCCAATAAACGAGGCGGCCGCCGCCGTTAACAGCGCCAGCCCGGCTTTGCCCTGTTGCGCCATTGGCCGGCCGTCAAACGTGGTTGCCACTGCGGTTGACGCGCCAGGAATACCGAGCAGAATAGAGCTTACTGCGCCGCCATACATCGCGCCATAATAAATAGCTGCAAGCAAAATAATCGCCGAGGATGGTGGCACGATAAACGTTAAAGGAAGCACAATCGCAACGCCATTTACCGATCCAAGCCCCGGCATAGCCCCAATGAATAAACCTGCAAAAACACCAATGAATACGATCATTAGGTTTAAGGGTTGCAAAGAAATCGCAAAGCCATTCGCCAAATGGTTTAGTAAATCCATCTTAGGCTCCTTTAGAAAAACTGCGCGTAAAGCGGAATAAAGACAGGCTCGGTAATGCCTTTGGGCAAAAGAATTCTGAGCGTCACCTCAAAGAAGAAGAAAAAGAACACAGCGGTGGCGATGCTCATAAAAAGGCTTAACCCCCATCCATGCCCACCAAAAAAACGCAAATACCACAAGGTAAAGGAGGGAAGCGCGATATAGGCCCCAAGCCAAGGCAAAAGCGCCACGGTTATCACCAAGGCCAGCGTAACGATCAGCACTGATCGCAGCATTTCAGGATCAAAAAACGAACCTTCGCTTTCCGATTTTGATTGATAACTCCGGCGTAAAATACCTACCGACGCCAACAGCATGATAACTGAGAGCCAAAACCCAAACGCCCCGCCGCCCGGACCACCCGTCATGCCATTCCACCCGATGGGTAATTCGCTGGCATACCACATAAAATATAGCGATAAAAATATTAGGAAACACGCGATGATACGATCAGCAAGCAACATTTGAGCGCCCTTTTATCAAAATGACGGCCGCGCAATCGCGACCGCCTGGTTTCTTAACGTCCGTTTAAAACCGATCAGTTTGAAACGTTTAACAGCTGGGCATGTTTGGCACGTTCATCCAAGAAATAAGACTGCAAAGCATCTCCCGTTAGGAAATCTGCCATTAAAGCTTTTTCTTTGGTGTAGGTCTGCCATTCAGAAGAAGCCGCCAATTTTTCAAACATACCTGTGTAATACTCCACAGCGTCTGGGGCCATATCTTTGGGCGCTACGAAAGAGCGTTGCATCCAATACACCAAGTCGTGACCTAATTCGCGCATGGTCGGTGTTTCCGGGAACACCTCAATCCGGTTTGGCGTAAAGGCCGCGATCGGCACAAGTTTTCCCGCTTTGTAAAAGCCCAAAGCCTCAGACGGGTTGTTCACGGATGAGTTTATGACTCCGCCAACAAGGCTTTTTGCCACCGC
>JGI26246J51724_1001000_pt1 | contig 13161 bp, 9 predicted proteins | sample SaaInlLV_10m_DNA_FD_51724 | JGI IMG/M metagenome (IMG submission 51724) | reverse complement strand
TGAAGCTGAACACAAGCAAATTCGTGTGTTTCATTCACAGATTCAAGAGAGACGTTTTGGACATTAACAAAATTATTGTAAAATTTATAAGCATTAACTCCAGTTTGTAATTCGTTTTTAACTCCGCTCGTTCTACCATAACCCAAAGAAAAACCAACAGAACCTTTAGCTTGGCCTGGTTGAATAACAACAGGAACTTTTAATGATTTACCATTTATTGAAACATTCGCAAAATTACTGTTTAATGCCCCATTAGAATCATTAATGTTTTTTAATCCTAAATTTTTTGCATCTGATTTAGAAACAGTTAGATAGTTATCCCAAGATACTCTTGTTATTGGATCTGGCATTTCTTGTAGCCAAGGGTTATTAGCCTGTAATCCATTACCCATTGATGTTTTNGAATATAGTGTCAATTCAAAACCATCGGATTCTGAAGATTTTAAACTATCTATATAGTTGTTAATATTTGGAAAAGTATAGGGTGAACTAAATTTTTTTGAGCTATAATTATTATAATAAACTCCATCATGTAAAGCTTGATTCCAAGATGAACCTTTAAGAATTGATACGTTCCAATTACTTTTTAATTCATCGTAAAATGAGTTTGAAGAACCTAGCCAGTTTAATAAAACGTCTTGAAACTGTAAAGTGTCAAAAAGAGGTTTAATAGTAGGTTGTACCAAACTATAGTTACCGGACTTCATTTCTACATCGCCCCAAGATTCTAAATAATGAGGAGTTGCTGCAACCCATTTTGAAAGTTTAGCAGTTTCTGTATTATTCATTGAAAAAGAAACTGACAAATCAACGGACTTTAATGCTTCGTTAAATTGTTCACTATTTGGAAGAGTATATGATGGATTTACTCCAACCATAATTAATCCATTAATTTTTTTATTTAAAACGTCTTCAACAANATCAAAAACTTTTTGATCATCGCCTTGACTAGTATAATTAAGCTTTTGAACATTAATTACTTTACTCTTAATTAACTGATTAATTTTTAGAGAAATGAGTTGTGCCCCTACATCATCAATTCCAGTAATAAAAATACCTTTTCCGTTTGAGTTTAATAAGCTATCTGATATTGATTTTAATTTTACTTCAATATTATCGTCTAACTTAACACCACTATTTTGTCCAGAAACAAGGTCATAAATTCTAAGTAAAGCCTTTTTTTGTAAAGAAGGTTTTAAAGNTATCCTTGTATCTGCATTTGCGCCTGAGAGCGACATATTAGCCTCAATTTGATAGTGCTTAGACATCTTCCCGTTCTTAGGAACTCTTGTTTTAGCATAACCCTTNGAAAATCCTCCACCTTGCCAGTCACCAAGAAAATCAGCAGAAAAAGAAACAATAACATTTGCTTTTTCAAAATCGTAGGTTGGCAATGCTCTAACTCCGTAGCTAATTTCAAAAGCGTCTAACGCTTTTGAATTTGAAATAGAATCGTAAATAATATGATCAACATTAGAATATTTCTTTAGAAAATTATTAATTATTAATTCAGTAGTAGGACTAGCAAAAGTTTGTGTCAGCAAAACAACTTTTTTGTTTGACGCTTTCATTGCATCAAGTTGAGCTTTAACATTTAAATTAAACTGATCCCAAGAAATATCCTGGCCATCCATTGTTGGACCCTGATTTCTTGAACTATCATACATTGAAAGAACTGAAGCTTGAACCCTAGCGTTTGGAGAATTATCTTTTGATTGATTATTGATTTCAATTTTAATTGGTCTACCCTCTCTTGTTTTTACAAGTACATTTGCAAAATCAAACCCATCAGAAATTGATGTTGCATAGAAATTAGAAATACCTGGAACTATTTGCTCAGGTTGTACAACATAAGGAATAGATCTATTAACAGGACCTTCACAACTAGCTATTGTAGCTGCAGCAGTACTAAATCCTAAATATTTTAAAAAGTCTCTTCTACTAGCATTAGAATTTTCTAAACTATTCTCATCTTCAAATAAACTCCCAACAGGAAGTTCTTCAACAAACTCATTTTGTTCTAGCTTATCCACTAATTCACTATCAGAAGACAATTCTAATTCACTTTTCCAATATTTTTTATGGTTTCCCATTTTCTAATATTACTTTTTTAATAATGACATTTTCCACATTCTAAACCACCCATTTGAGCAATAGATAATTCTTCAACTCCATATTTTTTTGACAACTCTTCGTGTATTTTTGTATAATACTCATTGTCTTTAACTTTAATATTTGACTCACGATGACAATCAATACACCAACCCATGGTTAGAGGAGAATATTGATACAGTATTTCCATTTCTTCAACTGGTCCATGACATTTCTGGCAATCAATTCCTGCAACCGAAACATGTTGAGAATGATTGAAATAAACAAAATCAGGTAAATTATGTATTCTTACCCATTTAACAGGTTCAGTATCGCCAGTGTATGATTGAGTTTCTTCATCCCAACCAACAGCCTTGTAAAGTTTTTTTATTTCGTTTGTATAAAAATCTTTAGTGTATCCTTTTTCAAGATCTTCTTCGCCATTGTAATCAGCAATGTTTTCATGACAATTCATACAAACATTAAGGGAAGGAATTCCAGAGTGTTTTGATATCCTAGCAGATGAATGACAGTACTGGCATTCAATTTGGTTTGCACCTGCATGAATTTTATGTGAATAATGTATGGGCTGAACAGGCATGTAACCCTGATCAACTCCAATTTGCATCATATAACCATAGGCAAAATATGCACTAGATAGTAAAAGTAAAATAACTGAAACAAAAATTAAAAATTGGTTTTTAATAAATGCTTGCCAAATAGAAAACTTAGAACCTTGTTTGTTTTCAACATTTATTCCATTTTTTTCAGCAATATTTCTTAAAGTTTTGGTTACTAAAAACAGCATCGTTATTAGTACTAATAAAACTACAGTAAGTAAAACAAGGACGATATCATTTGTTAATGAAGAATCGCTATCAGAATTTATTGTAACTGCCGCAGCATTTGCGTTAACTACAGGTTCAGGAACATAATCAGTATATGCTAATATATTATCAATATCCTCATTAGAAAGTTGAGGAAAAGCATTCATTGCAACTTTATTATACTCTTCGTAAATAGCTACTGCTTGGTCATCTCCAGACTTGATTAGTGCAGCACTATTTTTTATCCAAGAATAAAGCCAGTCTTTATCATATTTAGCAGACACGCCTTTTAGNGCAGGTCCAACTAAATTTTTATTTAGTTTGTGACATGAAGCACAATTAGCATTAAAAAGAGATTTNCCTTTTGCTATATCAATTTCTTGTGCTGAAATATTTAGTGAAAAAGAAAAAATTAAAACAGCTAAAAATACCTTGGAAACAGATACTTGCTTAAACAGTTTCAAAATAGTCTTCAATAAAGATGTTTTTACTACGACTGACAATTAAAAATTGTATCAAAATTAGACGGCAAAAATACAACACAAGAATGATAATTAAAACCTAACTTAAATGTAATTTTTAATTTATATCCATTCTAAATAATTATTAAAAAAAAACCTATTTATTTTAAAAAAACCCTAGGCAAAAAACTATATTTGTAAAGATGTATAAATCAGTCTTTTCTGTATTTTTTTTATTGATAATTAGCTTTAAATCTTTTTCTCAATCAGATTCAATTATAATAAATCAAGATCCAAAACTTAAAAAAGTTATTGAATTAAAAAAAATTGTAAATCAGGAGGCTTTTACATCTGGCCAATACACTATTCAAGTTTTTAGNGGGAATTTTACAGACTATAAAAATTTAATGGATAAATTGAAAACTGAAGGAAAATATGAAGAAATATTTTACAGTTTTGAGACGCCATACTATAAAATAAGATTAGGAAAATATGTGTCNAGAATTAAAGCAATAAAGGAACTGAAAAATATTAAAAAAGAATTTAGTTCAGCATTTATTTTACAACCTAAATAATTACTTTAATTTCTTTTTTATTTCAACTTGAGAATATGCTTCAATCACATCACCAATTCTAATATCATTGTAGTTTTTGACTTGTAATCCACAGTCATAACCTTTAGACACTTCCTTTGCATCATCTTTAAATCTTTTTAATGACGATAATACACCAGAATTAATTACAACACCATCTCTTATAATTCTTATACTGGAATTTCTAAAAATCTTTCCACTAGTCACCATACAACCTGCAATAGTACCAACTTTAGAAATTTTAAATGTTTCTCTAATTTCAGCGTTTCCAGAAATTTCCTCTTTGAATTTTGGAGCTAACATACCTTCCATAGCATCTTTGAGGTCATTTATTGCATCATAAATAATTGAATAATTTCTAATATCGATTTCTTCCTTATCAGCTATTTGTCTAGCATTTCCGGTTGGCCGAACATTAAACCCAATAATTATTGCGTCTGAAGCAGAAGCTAATAATACATCTGACTCTGTAATTGCGCCAACAGCTTTGTGAATTATATTAATAAGAATTTCGTCAGTTGATAATTTTTGAAAGGAATCGGTAAGCGCTTCAACAGATCCGTCAACATCACCTTTTAAAATAATATTTAACTCTTTAAATTCACCCACAGCAATTCTTCTTCCAATTTCATCAAGAGTAATGTGTTTTTGTGTTCTAACTGACTGTTCTCTAACTAACTGCGTTCTTTTTACTGCAATTTGTTTTGCTTCTTTCTCATCTTCAAATACATTAAATTTATCTCCAGCTTGCGGAGCTCCATCAAGACCTAATATTGATACAGGAGTTGAAGGACCAGCCTCAATAATTGCATTTCCTCTTTCGTCCTGCATTGCTTTAACTTTTCCAGAATTTTGACCAGCCAATAAATAGTCTCCAATTTTTAAAGTCCCAGACTGGACTAAAATCGTAGAAATATAACCTTTTCCTTTGTCTAGGTAAGCTTCAACTACTGAACCTACTGCAGCTTTATTTGGATTTGCTTTAAGTTCTAAAAATTCTGCTTCAAGTAAAACCTTTTCAAGTAATTCATCAACTCCCGTTCCTTTTAAAGCAGATACATCATGAGATTGAATTTTACCTCCCCATTCTTCAATAAGTAAATTCATACCTGATAGCTTTTCTTTAATTTTATCAGGATTTGAATTTGGTCGATCTATTTTATTAATAGCAAAAATAATAGGCACACCTGCAGCTTGCGCATGACTTATTGCTTCTTTTGTTTGTGGCATTACATCATCGTCAGCAGCAATTACTATAATTACTAAATCTGTGATTTGAGTTCCACGTGCACGCATGGCAGTAAATGCTTCGTGACCGGGTGTGTCTAAAAATGTTATGTTTTGACCATCTTTTAATACGACATTGTAAGCACCAATATGCTGAGTAATTCCACCAGACTCACCAGCAATAACATTTTCCTCTCTAATATAATCTAACAGAGAAGTTTTTCCATGATCTACATGCCCCATAACAGTAACAATTGGCGCTCTTGGAAGTAAATCTTCAGGGCTGTCTTCATCTTCTTTTATAGAGTCTTCAATGTCAGCAGTTACAAATTCAACTTCATAGCCAAATTCATCTGCTACAATAGTTAAAGTTTCTGCATCAAGTCTTTGATTCATAGTTACCATAATACCTAATGACATGCATGTAGAAATAATCTCGGTTGATGTTATCTCCATCATTGTAGCAACTTCTCCAACAGTAATAAACTCAGTAACTTTAATTGTTTTCTTTTCGGCTTCATTCTGAGCTAAATCCTCATCTGATTTCAATTTATGAGAATCTCTTTTTTCTTTTCTATACTTAGCTCCTTTAGATGAAGATCTACCTTGTAGTTTTTCTAAGGTTTCTTTAATTTGTTTTTGAACATCAACTTCCGAAGGCTCACTTGCAACAGGCTTAGATCTTCCGCCAGGTTTGTTAAAATTCCTTTTGTTATTATTATTATTTTGGGCAGATGGCTTTACTGGATCTTTAGAAATTCGAATTCTTTTTCTTTTTGACGCAGGATTGGGTTTTTGTGTAGTTGGCTTAGGTTTTTCAAACTTTCCTAAGTCAATTTTATCTCCAACTGTTTTTAATCCACTTAATTTAGTGTAATTTGTTTTAATACTAGAGCTGTCTTTATCAACTTGTGGCTCTTCTTTAGTTTTTTCAGTCTTTTCAACAGGTTTCGCAATTTCTTTCTTAGCAACTGGTTCCTCTTTTGTATTTGGCTTTGGTTTATTGAACTTTTCTAAATCAATTTTACCTAAATGAACAGGTTTTTTGATTTCAGCTCTTTCAATAAACGAACTTCTTTTCTTCTCTTTTTCTTCAAGTTCTTTTTCAAGCTTAACTCTTAACTCTTCTTTTTCTTTTCTTTTTTCTTCGCTTAAATCGTGTGACTCTACTTTACTTGATTTGTCAGAACTAAATTCATTCAAAAACAAAGTATACTGATCAGGTGAAATTTTAGTAGTAGGTCTTGCATCAATTTCATGCCCGTTTGAGGCAAGAAACTCAACTGCTCTATCAAGAGAAATATTAAATTCTCTTAAAATTTTATTTAATCTTGTTAATTTAATTTCACCCATAAATAATTTTATTATTCAGAAAATTCTGCTTTTAATACGTTTCTAACTGACAAGATAGTTTCCTCTTCTAAATCAGTTCTTTTAATCAAATCTTCAATATCTTGCTCTAAAACACTTTTTGCAGTGTCAAGACCAGCTTTCTTAAATTCTTCAAGAACCCATCCTTCAATTTCATCAGAAAATTCAGTTAATTCAACATCTTCCTCAGCTCCTTCTCTATATACGTCTATTTCATAACCAGTTAATTGACCTGCTAATCTAATATTGTGTCCNCCTCTTCCAATAGCTTTNGACACTTGCTCTGGATCCATGAAGGCTTCTACAGTTTTTTTCTCTTCATTAATTTTTAAAGAAGAAATTTTTGCTGGACTTAATGCTCTTGTTATTAATAATTGAGTGTTATTAGTAAAATTGATAACATCAATGTTTTCATTTCCAAGTTCTCTTACAATTCCGTGNATTCTAGATCCTTTCATACCAACACAGGCTCCAACTGGATCAATTCTATCATCATATGAATCCACAGCAACTTTTGCTTTTTCACCAGGTATTCTAACAACTTTTTTAACTGAAATTAGGCCATCAAATACTTCAGGAATATCTTGTTCAAAAAGTTTTTCTAAAAACTTTGGAGAAGTTCTTGAAAAAATAATTGAGGGCTTATTTCCTTTTAATTCTACAGACTCAATAACGCCTCTAACAGAATCTCCTTTTCTGTAAAAATCAGAGGGGATTTGACGGTCTTTAGGCATAATTAATTCATTGCCATCATCATCAAGTAATATCACAACATTATGTCTAATATGATGGACTTCTGCTGTATATATTTCACCAATTAAATCAATAAATTGTTTGTAAATAATTCCATTATCATGCTCATGAACTCTAGACACTAAATTTTGTCTTAATGAAAGAACTGTTCTTCTTCCAAGATCAACTAGTTTAACTTCTTCTGATACGTCCTCACCTACTTCAAAATCAGGTTCGATTTTTCTAGCCTCAGTAATTGAAATTTCTTGATTTTCGTCCTCAACTGCACCATCTTCAACAACAATTCTATTTCTCCAAATCTCTAAATCACCTTTATCGGGATTAATAATTATATCAAAGTTATCATCGTCACCATACTTTCTTTTAAGAGTGTTTCTAAAAACCTCCTCAAGTATTGACATTAATGTTACTCTGTCTATAAATTTTTCGTCCTTAAATTCCGAAAACGATTCTATTAAAGATAAATTTTCCATGCTTATATTTTATTAAATTCAACTACTAAATTTGCTTTTTTAATTTCTTCAAAAGCAATTAATTTATTTTTTTTGACTGTCACTTTGCCTTTTCCAACAGGTTTAGGCTCACGAGCGGTCCATTCTAATGTGATATCTTGTTCGCTTACTTTAATTAAACTCCCTTTTATATCATCACCTTCTTTTAACGATACATTCAATTTCCTTTTTAAATTTTTTAAAAACTGTCTGTATGTAACTAACGGAGACATGAGTCCAGCTGAACTAACGTTTAAACTAAAATCATCTAACTCCGTATCAAAATGTTTTTTGATATGTTTAGACAATAAAACGCAATCACTAACCTTAACTCCGTTATCACCATCAATTTTAATATCNATTTTAAATGAATCAACATTTAAATCCACTAAAAAAAGTTCTTTATTGTCATCAAAGAATTCGATAAATAATTTTTCTAATATTTCTTTCAAATCAGATACATTTAATAAAGAAGGGGACATTGTCCCCCCTCAAATTTTCAATAATGCAGTGCAAATATACTAAATTCTACAAAAACAAAGAATTTAATTAAACACCGTTAATTAAAGTTGGCCTACTAGGGCTCGAACCTAGACTCTTCTGGACCAAAACCAGACGTGTTGCCAGTTACACCATAGGCCAGTGTAATGAACGGCAAATTTAATATAAAGTTTGAATTATTTAAATAAAACTTTTCTTTTATAGTTTTACTTCTTTTTTCAAATATAAATTTCTTAATATGTCTTCTTATTCTCCGTTTCTTCTTTCTCTAAATGCCAAACCTTAGACACAATTTTCCAACCATTCTCACCTTTAACAAATGCTAAGTGATCTATGAATATACTTTTATGGGTTTGGATTCTAATTTTCACCATAGCATTTGTCAAAGACAAGTAATCAACCATCAAAACCTCTGCTTTCATCTGTTGTCCGACACTTGCTGGAGAAACCCTTGTTGAAACATCATCTAAAAAACTATCAATAGTTTCTACATAAATGCAACCTTTGTCCGAATCGAAGAGACTAGATTGGGGATGAAAAACTTCTTTCAATTTAGAAACATCACATTCGTGAATACCTTCAAAATACAAATTAACTGCTTCCAATATATCTTTCATTTTTTCCATACATCAAAAATATAATATTATTCTATTCTTATATCCACAAACTCAAGCCCATTTCTAAATCCTGAATTATACTTATAATCAATCATTATATGAAATAGTGTGTTTGACTTATTTAAACTAAAGTTTCAGCTAGACAAATAAATATATTTAAAATATTAATTGATAATATTGTTTAAATTCGTCAATCAATTATTTGAATAATGAATATTAGAAAATTCGAAAAAATAAATACTGTAGCAGGATTAATTGTTTTTTTAATTGCCTTATCTACTTATTTTTTGACTGTTGAGCCAACAGCTAGCTATTGGGATGCTGCAGAATACATTTCGACATCAGCTAAATTACAAGTGGGGCATCCTCCAGGAGCTCCATTATTTCAAATGATTGGTGCCTTTTTCTCTTCCTTTGCTTCTAACCCAGAGGATATTGCATTTATGGTNAATATGATGTCTGTCTTTGCAAGTGCATTCACAATCTATTTACTTTATTTAACAATAGTAATAATCGGAAAGAAAATTGTTGGCGTTTCTGATAATATTACAACTGAAAACACAATTAAAATAATAAGCTCCTCAATCATTGGAGCGTTATGTTTTACATTTTCAGATAGTTTTTGGTTTAACGCAGTTGAAGCGGAAGTCTATGCAATGGCTACATTTATAATGGCGCTTCTGTTTTGGCTTGGTTTCAAATGGGAAGAAGACATGGATANTGAAAGAGGAAACAGATGGCTTATATTGATTTCATTTGTTGTTGGGCTTTCTTTTGGAGTACACTTTATGGGTCTTTTAGCAATTCCAGCTATTGGAATGATTTATTTCTTTAAAAAGTACCCNAAACCTGATTTAAAAAGTTTTTTGATTGCAAATATTCTTTCTGTAACTGTTCTNCTTTTTATTTTTAAGCTTCTTTTGCCTTCAACTCTAGCTTTATTCGGCTATNTAGAAGTGTTTTTTGTAAATAGCCTTAGACTCCCTTTTAATTCTGGAACAATTTTTACATCTATTTTAATAATTATCCTATTCTCTTTTTTATTGACATACACTAGAAAAAAAAATTGGGTTAACACAAATGTGCTAACACTTTGTGTCATGTTCATTTTTATAGGATTTTCAGCTTGGCTTATGATTCCTATAAGATCTAATGCCAATACTGTAATAAATGAAAATTCACCATCTGATGCAAGAGCTTTACTTGCATATTACAACTTAGAACAGTATCCCGAAACAAAGCTTTTTTACGGTCCAATGTTTTCAGATGCCTATGCAGGTCAAGACGAAATTAATCCTTACAAAGATGATAAACCCAAATATGAAAGAGACGATAAGACAAAAAGATATGTAATTGTAAATGATTGGGAGTCAGGGAAAATCAATTCTAATAGTAAGCATCTTGGACTTCTTCCACGAATGTGGAGCTCAGAACATGCAATAAACTACATGAACTATTTTGGGTTTTTAGATTTTCAAATTAAACCAGAATATCTAGCAGAAACTAATTTTAAAAAACTTGTAAATGAATTTAATCAAAGTGTTNCTAAAGGNGACATCGATGCNGANGGATATCACAAGTTTTTAAGTGAATATGGCGGATATCTAGATATTGAAAAACCNTCATTACTTAATAATTTAAAATATCTATTTAAATACCAAATCGGATCGATGTATTTGAGATATTTTATGTGGAATTTTAGCGGTCGACAAAATGATATAAAATGGGAATATGATTTATTAAACGGTAACTGGATTTCTGGAATAAATTTTATTGATGAATTTAGACTTGGTCCTCAAAGCAATTTACCTTCAGATCTTAAAAACAATAAGGCTAGGAATACTTATTATATGATTCCTTTAATTTTAGGATTAATAGGGCTGCTGTTTCTTTTCAAAAAAGATAAAAATCTATTTTGGATTGTGATTTTATTATTTCTATTTACCGGGTTAGCACTAAAAGTTTATTTAAATGAAAGAGTTTTTGAACCGCGAGAACGAGATTATGCACTAGTTGGGTCATTTTATGTGTTTTCTATTTTTATTGGTCTTAGTTTATACTCAATATCAAATTCATTTAAAAAAATACTTTCTGAAAAAATATCAGTTCCATTATTAAGTATACTATTACTTTCTGTTCCTGTTTTAATGGGTTACCAAAATTGGGATGACCATGACAGATCTGACAGATATACAGCACAATCTTTAGCTAAAGCTTATTTAAATTCTATTGATGAGGATAAGGACGCTATGATTTTTACAATTGGAGATAATGATACTTTTGCTTTATGGTACGCTCAAGAAATTGAAAATTACAGGACTGATGTTAGGACTATTAATACAAGTTTAATAGCTACAGATTGGTATATGGATCAAATGAAAAGACGCACCTACAATAGCAGTCCAGTTCCCTCTCAACTTAAACATAGTCAATATGCATATGGTATTAGAGATTATATTAAATATGAAGCTTTAATAGATTCTGTTAGGTGGGATATTAAAGATTTTATGAATTGGGTTTCTAGTGATCATCCTCGAACCAAATATAAAAATCTATTAACTCAATATGGTGCTGATTTAGAAAATATTCCAATGTTTACTCAAAACATGGTTTTCTATCCAACTAACAAAATTAGAGTACCTATCAATAAAAAAAATGTTTTAGAAAGCGGAATTGTTAAAGCTGAGAAAGAGGATTTAATTGTAGATTATATTGACATTGATCTTCCAACTAGCGGCCTATATAAAAATCAATTATTAATGCTAGATATTTTAGCAAACAACGACTGGAAAAGACCTATTTATTTTACAGGAGGAAGTTATAATGATGCTGAATATTTATGGATGAAAGATTTTCTTCAACTTGACGGCCTTGTCTATAAGCTTATTCCAATAAAAACAGAAATTAACAAAAACAATCCATACGAAATGGGACGTATAGATTCTTCGTTATGTATAATATTGTTAAGAGTTGGGAGTGGGGTAACTCTGAGAGTTCTGAGATTTACCATGATCCTGAGACTAGAAAAAACAGTATTTCATTCAGAGGAAATCTTCATAGACTTGCAAAACAACTTATTGCAGATAAAGAATATCAAAAAGCAGAAGAAATATTAGATTTATCTATTCAAAAAATGCCTATTGATTACTTTGGTTATTATAGTCTTTTAGAACCTTACATCTCAACCTATTATAAAATAAATAAATTTGATAAAGGAGATGATCTTTACCAAAAACTTTCTGTTAAATATGATGAAAATTTAAAATACTATTCTCAACTATCTAATTCAAAAAATTCTAAATTTTCAATATACAGTTTTGCTGAAAGTATTATAACTGATACGGAAAGATATAGATCTCTTTTAGAAACTCTTTTAAAGTCTAAAAATAATAGTCTAAAATCTCAAGCAATAAAACAATATATAAGTTCAACTGAATTTGTTTCTGAACTCTATGGAGATTATGAATATTACACACTGCTAAGTCCGTTTCTAAAGCAGCTTTTTATTTCAGACGATAAAGAACTGGCTAGAGAATTATTTATAAAAATATCATCTCAGTATAAAGAAAGACTCTCAATAATTATGTCTATGCAGGATGATAAAAAAGCTGAATACACTCAGTCAATTCTTAATGATTATTTTGAATTAAGGTCATTAGTTGAATTAATTCAAAAATATGATAGTGAGAAAGATTATGTATTAGAGGAAATAAAAGAGTTAGGATTAATTGGAGAAGGTTTAAATAAAATCATTGATTAAATTAATCAGCGTATTTGCATCTTGTTCTCCGCTTTGTCTCCAAACCATTTCTCCAGATTTGTAAATCATTAGTGTAGGTAAACCTTTTACNCTGAGAGCTTCAGAAAGTTCATTATTTTGATCGACATTAATTTTAATTACTTTTCCTTTATCTCCAATTGCAGCCGCAACATCTCTAAGCACAGGATGCATAGCCTTTGAAGAATCATCCCCATCACCATAAAAGTCTATTAGAATTGGTACTTCTAAATTAATAAGTTCACCAAATTTTGACATAGGTCAATATTGAATTTGTACTAAAATAAGGTTTTTTTAAAAAACTATGATTTTTTGAGCTTAATCACTGATATTTCAGGGTAAACACCAATTCTCCCCGGAAAACCTAAAACACCAAATCCTCTATTAACATTTATAAACTGATTTTTTTTATTATAAATACCTGCCCAATATTTATAGGCCCATTTAACAG
>JGI26246J51724_1000997_pt1 | contig 13169 bp, 13 predicted proteins | sample SaaInlLV_10m_DNA_FD_51724 | JGI IMG/M metagenome (IMG submission 51724) | reverse complement strand
GTGACCGAGGAAGGATTCGAACCTTCAACCGCTTGATTCGTAGTCAAGTACTCTATCCAGTTGAGCTACACGGCCATCGTTCCCGTATGGGGTGGCAAATATAGCGGAAAAAGTTAATTGTAAAAGGGGTGTTGGGGATTTTTTGAGATAAAATCAAAGGGGTAATACGAAGTGAATCGGTAGTTACTGAACCTCAACGGTTAAGCCTACATCCCCCATCAGCTCTGCTTTAATCTTGAGATCATCCAGGTCTCCAGAGAGGACTTGGCATTTTCCTTTGTAGTGCGTAATCCAAGCACATTGTTCGGCTTGTACCTCAGTATGGTCGCATACGGTGCACAAAACCTCAATGACAAAGTCAAAAGAGTTCTCATGGTCATTAAACAATACTAGGTTGTACTCTCGCTGGGCGACAGTGGCAGTAGATTGTTGTAATTCCTCTTGATAACTCATGACGTAAATATAAGGGTAAGGAAAGTTATTCTTCAATACCGAATCTGCGTTTTAATAACATGATTTTCCCTTTGCCCGCAAGGTTATAAGTAAAGGCTGGCGCATCGCCTTTGGCCTTGACGCTGCGGTCCTTCGCATCTTTTTCTAGGATACCCTGATTGAACGCTTCATCACTGCTGCGAATGCTCATGACGATACCTTTAAAGGATAGATAGAGGTAGTCGGTACCGTTGTCTAGATAAAGAATGATTTCACCCCCCCGTCGACGTTCCTTCACTTCAATCAAACAAGAGACTTCTGCAAAGACAGGCTGATCGTAGATGTTTTGAATAGTCGCTGTACCCTCGCTAATGAAACTCTTGTAGCGACCGCTGTAGCTTAGGTTTACTTCACTCAATACTAACGTTTGACGCAAGAATCTCGGGAATTTACCTTCGTTTTCGTGGAGGCCTATGTTTTCAAGGAATTCACCACCGTCTTTTTGACCAAGCAACGCATAGATACCATCGATGTAGGCGGTTTCATCGCTTCGCAGGGAACCTGAACCGTCATTAAACAGTTGAGCAACTGCCTCCCACGCTTTTTCATCTAGCGGTGCATTCATGGTCATCACTCCATCAATACTAACCTCGTCTTTCACGAGGTCGTGACGCACTGCACCGGCTAAAGCAGTGGTTACCGCGCCTGTATTTTCCAGGACTTTTAGAGGTCCCGTTCCATATAAGTCACAATCGTAATTATGGAAGATCAAGTAAGGATCGGGAAGTGTAAAGTCTTTTAACTTTTCATAGGTAGTAACCACGTAGCCCTGCTCCTGGCGATCATAGTACAGAATCCCATCCGCAGAAAGCACCTCAATATCTGCGCGATCAGCATATTTTGAAAGGAAGTTTGAGTGACCACCTAAGCTGTCTTGCGAGATATATACACCATTGAAGGTATTGTCGCTGAGCTTATTAGGGTCGTTAAAGGGAAGCTCAATGACAATGTCATTTGGATCTATGATACTGGCGATGTCGAACCACGTGGTTTGAAGGTTGCGGCAATCGTGTTGGATGAGAATAGAGCCCATGAAGTACATCGGTAATTGGTCCGCATGCAGTTCTACTTTTCCTCGATAAGCAAAGTAAGGGCTTATATAAAACTCATCGGTCTCGTCAATAATCGCGCGCCCCAGGGTTATACCTGCTGAATCTGGCGCGATGCTTTCAAATGCGATAGGCCAAGTATTCTCCTCCTCATCTAAATAGTCGTACATCCCGTGCGCAGTGTAGCGGTATTTTCCTCGAATACGTGCTGTCGTCTCGTAGAAGTTATGAAGTTTCGTGAATCGATCGGCCAATATTGTTGAATGCTCCAGCGGGTCCATTTCAGCATTGATGCGGATCACGACATACCCACTGTCGGGATAAATAGAGGCATCTGCTACGTCAATCTGAGGAACTTCAAAAGCTTCAATAGTGCTTGGTGCAAGCGCAAATCGGGCATAGGCCGCTGTAAAATCAAGGCTGTCTTGACGCGGATGTGTGCTAACTAGATAGGCCTGATTGTCCTGCGTATGCTTGATATCAACCGTCGCTTTAGCCATATCCCATTCTGCATGATCCATGTACGCCATGTATTGATTTGATGGGAACTCTAAGGTGCTGTACGGGTCCAATTTATCGAAGACCCCCTCCTGCTTATCAAAATCTACCTCAGCTGACGATGCCAACATTTGGAACGCCCATTGCTCGTCATCGATTTTAGTTTTCACTCTGAAATCCTGATCCGCTGAAACAAAGGATCGGCGGAAGAATTGATAGCCCTCCACTTCACTGTTGTGTTTAGCCGTGCCGTAGCGCAATTCGCCCGTACCGAACATTCCGCGACCGCCGTAGGTCAGCGAACCCTCACCTGCAACTTCTGGCGACCCATACAATGCAAAAGGGGTTTCACGAGTTTCTGCACGGATGTAATCTTCATAGGGCATCCAAACGAATGGATTGCTCGTTCCGGTGGCGTAAGGATAGCCCATGCCCAGAGTGCTTTCTTCAACAGCAAACGTGGCGGCACGGCCGCTTGCTTGCAACGGAAAGAAAAGGATATCAGGACAAACCGTGCGGCTCTGTAAATAATCCAAAGCACCTTCTGCGTGCAATCCTTGATTGGATAAGGATAAGGAGCCTGTGTACGTTCCAGATGCTTTGTACGCTGGCGTGGCTGGCATCTGGGTTTCGAAACCTAAACTATAGTCTGGCATGACCGATAACGGTTGTGCGAATACCGGAAAAATGTCTGCGCTATGGAAGGTCGCGTCGAAAAGAATACCGTCCGTAGTCGTATTGTCGAGGGAATCTATGGTAAAGGGCTCGAGTGCCATGTAGAAGGCCGATCGCTCGTAAACTCCTCCATGAATGCGGGGGTGATCGTAGTAAACAAATGAATTGTTGAGCGCTTGAAAGATGGGATATTCAGGATGGTACTCTTTAGAACTTTTATTATCAGGTTGATCGATAAGCAACTGTCCTTGTAAGTCCTGTAGTACAGTCTGCACATTGACTAAAGCAGCACGCTCGCCGGGCTTTGGATTGAATTCTTTCACCTTGAAACGCATGGAATCGATCTGCGGCATGTCTATTTTGAAGTAATCGTAGTTAAAGGAATAGCCTTGTCCCCAGTAACTAAACAACCCTGCATTGATGCGCCCGTCGAAATCAAAATCCATTCCCTCATTCACAGTAATCCGGCCACCACGCGGGTAAAGATTCACTTCTTGAGAATCACTCACCGCAATACGTGAAATACCAGCAATATCCATCTGGTAATTCAATAGGCTGACCTGGGCGTTGTTACCGGTAGGAATACGAGAAACGAACTGAATCACATCGTAATCGCGCTTGCCTTCCCAATTCAATAAATATTCGAACAAACGGTCGGTTAAACTGATCGTCTGGGCATCCACATCAAAGGTGACAAACCCCTGAATGGCCATATGGTAGAGGAAAAATTCGCCTTCTTCCGGAGCCATACGCAGCGCGTAAGTCAAATCCTTTAAGGGCATGTCTTCATATCCAAAGCCATAGGCTGCGTCTCGTAGTTCACGAAGCGGATGGTTTTTCTGGAGCCCCGCTATTTCCTCCATACGCTGTACCCGGAAGTACTGCTTACTCTCAAAGATTGCTGCTTGTTCGGATCCTAAGTTGAGGTTTTTGAAGTTCAAAATGGGTGTGCCCTGGTTCCAAACCAATTGGTCAACACTCATGTCCAAAGCGTGGTAAGAATCGGTAAACGACGCCAATCCCAAACCAGTCTCATAGCGAATAACCCGAACTTGCCCCATACGCGGATCAAAGCGCATTTCACAATACGGGTGATAAATACTGTCCACTCCCAAATGGGCAATGACTTCCACTCGTTTAGAGCTAAGTAGACTGTCTTTAAAAATAAAACTCCGCCCTTTAAGGGTAAGAACGGTGTCCAATTTATAAGTGAATTTCAATGCCGCGAGCGCACTATCGGCCGCTGTCCCATAAAACTGGGCACCTGCCACCCCTAATCCACCTTTAAAATGAACATCTGGATAGATGTTTTCAAGCACAAAGTTGTCGCGGTATGAGGTGAATTTTGGGAAGCGTGCATCTTTTAGGTTGACAGAGGAAACGCGCTCCTCTAACACACCCTGAAGCGGCTCGTCATAGAATTCAGTGGCGAAAAGCGTTACGCTATCGGCTTTAAAATTGGTTTGATTGACCTGCAGAGTCCAGGGTCCTAATTCTGCATAGACTTCTTTATCAAGCTGCCCTTCACGAGACCAGATGATTGTACCGCCATTTGCTTTAAGTAAACCCGCCTGAGGATAGAAAACCGCATTCACCCCCATGACCATAGTACTGTCTCCACCGTTCAGCCCGACAATATCTACCATTTCCATGGTGAACTGCGGCTCGCCTTCAATGAAGTTTAGCGTCCAAAAACTTGCCGGAGCCTTCCACACCAATTCGCCGGGTTCGGAGAATTCATGTTTAACTAGGTTGCGGTAAAATTGGTTTTGATAAGAGCGAATCCGGCTTGAAGGATTCTTTTTCGAGAAACCGTAAAAATGCTCAAGCAGCGCGCCAAACCGATCGTATTCCTCATTTTCTGCCACGTAAATGAGCGCGCGCAGTAGCGGCTCCCACGTTTGCGCGTCGTCCAATCGCTTGCGAAGTATTTGGTTTGCATAATCCAGCCAGAGTTCCTCCTTTTCGAAATCTACAGCCGCCAAAAAGTTCGGCACTAAGGAATCTTTAAATACACCGTCCAACTCTTTCGGGACGGATACAAGCTTATCAAACTCTTCAGAGAAAGCTTCAAATGAAGAAAAACGGGTCACTTTTTGAGCCTGAAGCCCAAAAGAAACAATCAATGCAAGAAGCAACCCAAATTTTCGCATGCGCTATTTCACCATTTTAATACTGCGCCATTGTTCGCGCGCTTTTACCCCTTCAAAGGTGAGCCCTAAGGCCTCAGCAGCAGCGCGTAGCGTTGGTACATTGTCCTCATAAAACCCACTGAAGAAAATATTGCCTCCCGTACGTAATGCTTTTTCGTAATGGGCAATATCCGCCAATAGCACATTCAAGTTAATGTTTGCAAGAATGAGGTCGTAAGTACCTGATAAAACTTCTGAACCGCCTAGATCTGCCGTCATTGCAACACCATTTCGCTGCGCGTTTTCCAAAGTATTTTCAATACACCAGGTATCTACATCTATACCATGGACCGATTTTGCCCCGCGCATACCAGCCAAAATCCCCAGTATCCCAGTACCACATCCCATATCTAAAACATCGGCATGATTCGACGGCGTTTCTAACAACCACTGAATCATCATGTGCGTAGTTTGGTGGTGGCCTGTACCAAATGACATTTTTGGCTCAATAAGCATGGCGTATTCAAAGCCCGCTCTTTCGGCATGAAAAGGTGCACGTATGTACACTCGTCCATCAACCTCGATAGGATTAAAATTTCGTTCCCACTCTGCATTCCAATTGACCTGCTCGATCTCTTGTTCTTTCACAGAAACCGTGACTCCATCCCATTGCATCTGTTCCATAGCCGCAGAAGCGCTGTAGTCTTCCTTTAGAATGTACGCGGCGAAGCCCTCCTCTGTTTCAGAGAAACTTTCAAAACCAACCGCACCGAGCTGGGCAATGAATAAATCGCGAAAAGGCTCCAACGGCGACACCGTAACTGCCAATTCAATATAAATAGGGGTATCTGATGCCATTAAGCCTTAGTTCTCGCTTCAATAATGGACGTAAAATCAGCTGCATTTAAAGACGCACCGCCAATCAATCCACCGTCGATATCTGCTTTTGCAAACAACTCCGCAGCATTGCCTGGCTTGCAAGATCCGCCGTACAAAATGCTTACGTCTTGAGCTGTTTCCACGTCAAAACGCGCGTTCAACCACTCACGAATACCCGCATGCACTTCCTGTGCTTGTTCCGGCGACGCTGTTTCTCCTGTGCCAATAGCCCATACCGGCTCATAAGCAAGGATAATATTGTCCATGTCATCCCCAATGAATCCTGCAAGTCCCTCCTCACATTGCTTCAAAATGACGTCCATATAGGCACCACTTTTACGCTCTTCTAAGGTCTCTCCAATACAATAGATCGCGGCTAATTCGTTATTCAAGGCCTGTGAAATCTTAACATTACATGCCTCATTAGTTTCACCGAAGTATTCCCGACGCTCACTGTGCCCTATAATGATTGCATCAATGTCCAAAGAGGCCAGCATCGGTGCACTCCACTCACCGGTATATGCACCCGATTCCTTTTCATGACAATTCTGAGCAGCCACAGCGATAAATGGATTATCTACTAAAGACTCTACTACATCAGATAAATACAATGCCGGCGGGGTGATAATCACACCCGTCTCCCCCACAACCTCTTCGGTAAGACTTTCTTTAAGGGCATCTACCAAAGCCATAGCTTCTGTGTAAGTGGTATTCATTTTCCAGTTTCCGGCAACGATTCTTCTTCTCATTTTATTTTGCTATTGATGTGTTTCTAAAAAAATTCTGCGCGTATACGCGGGTCCAAAACTGCATATAGTACATCCACCAAAGTGGTCAAAACCACGAATAAAGCGGCAATGACTAATACACAGCCCATTGTGATGGGCAAATCTCGGGTATTTAATGCTTCCACCAATAATTTACCCATGCCATTCCAACCAAAAATAATCTCGACAAAAACGGCACCTGCAAGCAGTGATGCAAACCAGCCGCTTACGGTGGTTATAATGGGATTGGAGGCAACCGGTAAGAGGTGCCTAAAAAACACCGTTCGCTCGCGCAAACCCTTGGCCCGAGCCGTTCTAATAAAATCCATTGCACCTACTTGCAATAGGCTGTTGCGGGTCAATTGCAAAATCACACCCACTGGTCGAATACCTAAAGTCAGCGCCGGTAAGATCAGGTTTTTTAGGTTGAGGTACCGTTCACCACTGTAGTCGTCAACACTGTAGAGTGAACCGGTCAAGTTCAGACCTGTCCAGGGCCCAAGCAAATACGCGAAAACCCACGCGAAAAGAACGGCCGTAAAAAAGGACGGAAGACTCATTCCTAACGAGCTAAAAGTAAGTAAAGCTTTGTCCCAAAACGAATCGGGCCGGTAGGATACCCAAGCACCCAGCGCACCGCCAACAAGCAATGCAAAGCCAATAGCAGCCGCGGCAAGTAACGCAGTGTTCGGAAACGTTTGTCCTATCAAACTAGTGACCTGCTGCCCCTGACGCTGAAAACTTTCACCTAAATCTGGCGCTTTAAAGATGCCGTGTTGATCGTTTGGCCACCCAATAGGGCTAATGCGCTTCAGGTAATTTGCATATTGCACAGCGATCGGTTTATCCAACCCATATTTCGCTCGAACCGCAGCCAATGCGGCAGGATCTTCGCGTTTGCCCAACATCATTTGCGCACTATCGCCAGGAACGATGGTAAAAAGAAAAAACACCAACGTAGCAACCCCCCAGAGGGTGAACAGCGCTTGTCCTAGTTTTTGTAGTGCGAATCGAATCAATTTGGGCTATCGTTGAAATGATACTTTTTATGTACCACACCATTTTTAAGCACAACCCATCCTGGATTAGAACGGACCATAGTTTTTAAAGTGGTTTCATCTGTGAAGGCAAAGGCCGTAGTATCCGTAAAACCAAAGGAGCGAAAATCTTCCGGCATAGCGGCAGAAAGTACTACATAAGGCAGACCCTTTTCTTTTAACATCGCTGTTGTTTCTAGCACAGGTGCCCAGCCGTGTGCCTTCGTCTTTCGCACATTATAAGCTACTAACAACCAAACTTCATCCAACGCTAGAATACTGTCCGTCAGTTCACCGTAGTCATTCATGATACTGAAATCATGTACGGGCGGTTCGTATCCTTCCTTCACTTTAATAGTTTTAGAAAGCTCACTGAGCATCCTCCATTCCTTTTTCTCCCACCATTTCTCATCGACGTATTGCGTGGAGCTGATTTCCTGACGTAAGCCTTCGGAATTCTCCATGGTATATAGGACCTCATACTGTGGCGGTTCAAGGCCCAATTCTTCTGCACTTTTCATGCCTTCAACAATACTCTTTGCCTTCAGCATACGCTCTGAAATCCACCACCGGTAAATGGTTCAAGACGTGGTAGGTCAGTCCAAAGCAAAATAGTGGAATAGCTATTAATTTTATGCTCACCAACCACTTTGGCCAGCGGTCGAAAAGTTCATCACGACCCCACCACAGTACAAGAATCAAGGCAGAAAGAATAACGTCTTTGTAGAAACTTTCCCATGGGGTAAGCGGAATGGCATCGCCGAAACATCCACAATCCGTCACCTGATTGAAATAGGCCGACCAAAAGGTGAGAAATGTGAAAAAGCCTATCATGGCCGACAACAGTACCAGGGTCCAACGTTTGTACAAGCCTAAAATAAGGGCCGCACCCAGGAGTACCTCAGCAATGACCAATAGCACTGCAATGGTTAGTGCAAATGGTTCAAAAATGGGCAAATTCAAGACCTCCTCTGAGAAATACTCTTCTAGTTTAAAGCTAAATCCAACGGGGTCGTTCATTTTAACTAAACCCGAAAAAACGAATAATGCACCTACGGCGAACTGAGAAATAATCGTCAGAATCCTCTTCATCATTTTTATGCTTTTGATTCTTGTGTTTCCATGAATTTAATCAGGGCAAAGACACTGTAGTTGATCATATCGAGATAATTCGCTTCCAAGCCTTCACTTACAAGAGTTTTGCCGTGGTTGTCCTCAATCTGCTTGACGCGCAAGAGTTTCTGCAAAATGAGGTCAGTAAAGCTGGAGACCCGCATATCACGCCATGCCTCTCCGTAGTCGTGATTTTTACGAAGCATAAGCGCTTTTGCTTCCTCCGCTTTCTCTAAATATGTTGTACTGGCCTGCTTCCAATCCATATCAGGCTGTTCTGCCACACCTTTTTCAAGCTGTATCAGCGCCATTATGCTGTAGTTCAATATGCCAATGAATTCGCCCTCAAGCGGATCATCAACCAATTGAGTCCCTTTATCCTCTATGCTGCGCAAGCGCTGGGCCTTTATAAATATCTGGTCGGTCAGCGACGATAAGCGCAAAATGCGCCATGCGGTGCCGTAATCTTTTCCTTTTTTCTCGAAGAGGCCGTGGCATTTACTTAGTACGGCATCGAATTGGTCAGCTGTATTCATTTGTTAGCTTTGCTATATCTAACGAAGATACAAAGAACAATGCCTGAGTTTCTGCTGCAATGTCAAGGGACAATTCACACCTTATCCACACCGTGGATCATGGGGATATTGAATAGTACGCCCGATTCCTTTTATGCGGGAAGCCGCTTAAATGCTCCCGAAGAGGCCGCTGAGCGGGCAAGAGCGATGCTGAATAGTGGCGCGCGCATCATTGATATTGGTGGGTATTCTTCACGTCCAGGTGCCGATCCGGTGACTCCCGAGCAGGAATGGAATAGATTAAAAGAGGTTATTCCCGCCGTCGCTGAGGTACTTAATGACTTCCCAGGAAGCTTTATTTCTGTCGATACCTTCCGAGCTGATATCGCTGACAAAGCATTGCTTGCTGGAGCACATTGGATCAATGACATCAGTGGCGGTAACCTCGACCCTGAAATATTCAACGTCGCTGCAACCCATCGCTGTCCGTACATTATCATGCACATGCAGGGTGATCCCAGCACGATGCAACTCAACCCCGCTTATTCGCACGTTACCCAAGACATAATTACTTTTTTCAGCGAGAAACTACCTCGCCTTCACGATATGGGCATCCACGACACTATAATTGATGTCGGATTTGGCTTTGGCAAAACCCTTGAACAGAACTATCAGCTGCTCCGAGAACTTCATGCCTTTCAACTTTTAGGACGTCCAATTCTCACTGGGTCAGTAGAAAAAGTATGATTTATAAAGCGCTCGGCAACAGCGCAGAGGAGAGTCTTAATGGCACCACAGCACTGCATATGGCCGCCTTACTGGGCGGGTCTCAAATTCTAAGGGTACACGATGTGGCGGAAGCTGCGGAAACCATTAACTTGTTCAACCGCCTCATGCCCGATGGCTTGGAGCATTTATTACAACCATGGGAACGTTAAACTTTGGCATCCTCGATGCATTAGACATTATAATTGCAGCCTTTCTGCTGTATCAAGTCTACAGACTCTTAAAGGGCACCGCAGCCATTCGTATACTCATTGGCATGGTCGCTATATACCTGCTGTACAATCTCGTGCAACTGCTTCAAATGAATCTATTAAGCGAGATATTGGGTTCCTTCATGGGCGCCGGGTTAATCATATTGATTATCGTATTTCAGCAGGAGATTAGAAAGTTTCTGCTCGTCGTGGGCTCTGCCACCTTCAGCCGCCGTCGTGGACTCAAAAGCATGTTCACGCTAGGGAATAGCGAAACTAATGCCCTGGCTACGGAAGCTGTGGTTAGCGCGCTTAAAAACCTAGCCGCTACAAAAACAGGAGTGCTATTAGTCGTAGAACGCAAGGATCCTTTGGGTGCCTTCGCAGGAACCGGCCACAACCTTGGGGCGACAGTAAGTCGTATAGTTTTAGAAACAATTTTCTTCAAAAATGCGCCACTTCATGATGGCGCCACAATTATCACAGGAAATACGGTATCCGCTGCGGGGGCCATACTGCCCTTGAGTGAGAGCAATGAACTTCCTTCCCAATTTGGCTTGCGCCATCGTGCAGCTGCGGGAATATCAGAACGTACAGACGCCATGGCCCTCACCGTTAGTGAGGAAACTGGAAACATGCACATTTTCTACGATGGAACTTTTGAAAAGCTTACCGCAAACACGCTTGAAAAAAAGATTCAAGAAGTCCTTGCCGGTTAATTTCTTCCGCCGTCTTTAGTACCCAGCTCACCCAGCGTTCAAAACTACTGTTCCACACATCCAATGCCCAACAAGGAAGAAGTGGGCCAAACAACAATACGAGCAAGGCGGACCAAATATATACTACGAATAGAGGGACAATCAAAAGATTTCCTACGAGAAAATAAGGACTTGCCCCTCCAAAATGGTGCATGACTAATGGTAAGGTGGCCGTCCATGCCGACAGCGAGACCTGTACAGGAACTAACACCTTAAACTTGCTTCCTACCAGCGATTCTCCTTGCCAAGATTGCAGGAATTCTGCTGCCGGCAATCCATTTAGACCAATCAATATCCCGCAAACCGCACTAAAACTCAATTGAAAGCCTACGCGTTGAACAACCTCTGGATCGTAGCACCACATCAACCACGCCACAAGCAAAGGCCAATGCAAGGGTGCGATTCGCCAATTTTGTTGAAGTGCAATAGCTGCAAAACAGAAGGTCCCTACTGCACGAACCACAGAAGGCCCTGACCCTACCACCGCGGCATAAATGCATAGAAACGTCCCCATTAAAAGTACATAGAGCCCTCGCCACCTTCGAAGGCGAAACAACCATTTCAATGGCCGTCCCAAAACCACCCAAAAACCCACATGAAATCCGCTTACGGCGAGCATATGAGATATTCCAAACGTTCGAAATCCTTCTTGAAAAAAGGGGGTTAATTCGCTACGATCCCCTAGTAATAGACCATAGAGAAAACCGTGGAGCACTCCCGTGGCTGCCTGGTCAATACGGTTTTGCATAAAAGCGCGGAGCCGCCCAGCCCAAGGCTCAATGAATGCAGCGATAGCCGGACCGGGGTACCAATACCGCCATTCGCTAAAATAGTGGGCCCCCATAAGCACTACAGCCGTCCAAAGCAGTGCGCCGAAATCTGTCCGTAGTGTGCGCCACGGGCCTAGTCCAAAAGCCACTAAAAAGACCACCCCCAGATCTAGGCGGTACATTGTTGTCAAGCTCGAGGCAATACATAAAACTGCTGTAGATCGAAATACCATCCTTTCAATATGCAGGATGGTAATGCAGCTTTCCTAAAAATGTGGATAATTAAAGGTTTTGAACGGATTCAAAATCCAGGTCTTTGAAATAAAAATCCAGGATTTCCTTCCAATCAAAGCCTGCATCGCCCATGAGCATCGCGCCTTGTTGAGCCATGCCCACACCGTGACCAAATCCGAAGCCGTGTATTACGACACCGTCAGCGGTTGCCTCTGGAAGGACATAGGCGCTGCGCCATTTGAAGTCCCTACGAACGGTTTCCATTTTAAAGGTTTGTGCACCTAAAGTCCATGCTGTGCTTCGGGTATCGGGCAGCTGTTTAAAGAAGGTAGACCAATCGGACACCGTCCAGGTAATGGAACGCGACCAATACTTCTGCCATTCCTCCCAAGTGTAGGTTTTTTCCCATTGTGCTTTGGACGCTTTTTTAGAGAACGGATCCAGCACTGAACGGCAATAGGGCAAAGCTTTCGACCATACCTGTTCCGGCAAGGCCGTATAGCCGCCTGAATTGCTGTGGTAAAACCCTAGGATAGGTGCACCGTTATACAGCGCAACAGTATCGCCTAAAGCTGCACAGGCGGTGGCTATGATCGTGGCATTTTTACTGTGCGGTACGCCTTTGAAAGCTTGAGAACTTTGATCGTCCTTAATGTGGTAGCCTTCAGTAATGTGCTTTTTCAGATTAGTGATAAGCCATGTTCTTGCGAGTACGGCTTGGGCCTTGTAATATGCCTGTGATACCGACGAAGAACCGCCTTCGGCTTCTACTACACCCGCGATATACGGCTCTAAAGGTGTGCGCACAATACTCTCAAGGTAGATGAGGTTAGGACGAAGTGTAAAGTCACCTAAATAAGGGCGTTCTGCGGTCCAATTCTTACCCCGTAACACCCGAACAATAAAAGTATCCTTTGTAGTAATTCGAATGGAATCACATCCTGCTCTATTGAGTCGTAAATCCCCGCGAAAAGTGTACAGCGGATGAACGTCGTCTGGACCGTAATCCATAGCGAATATGGAATCGGGCGTGTAGGCAGTAAGGGTATATGAACCTCCTTTGACTTTGATTTGCAAGCGACTGTATTCCTGATCCGCAAAAAGCAATACGCGCGGTGTGGTTTGCGCACCCAATTGAAGGGCACAAAAAAACGCTAGTATGAATGCGAAGCACCGTCCTTTCATGCCTCCGAAGATACCGCTAAAATATGTTCAGCGGCAGTAGCGGCAGGGTCCTTTTCCTCTAAAGCTTTACGCAGCTTTGCGTAAGCAA